>Ga0256841_1002021_pt1 | contig 16644 bp, 13 predicted proteins | sample 356308metaG_FD_185971 | JGI IMG/M metagenome (GOLD analysis project Ga0256841, IMG submission 185971) | Hydrothermal vent microbial communities from Mid Atlantic Ridge, Atlantic Ocean - 356-308 | ecosystem: Environmental > Aquatic > Marine > Hydrothermal vents | place: Atlantic Ocean: Mid... | reverse complement strand
CGTACACGCTGTAGAAAAAGCATTGGGCAAAAAAGGAAAGATAGTTTATAAACCGATGCAACCCGGTGATGTTTCGGCAACCTATGCCAATGTAGAAAGCCTGTTTGAATACATCAATTTTAAGCCGACTACTACCATCGAAGAGGGCATTCGGGCTTTTGTGGATAAATATTTGGAGCTGAATAAATGAGCTAACTTTCACTAAGATAACCAAACCTTCTATTTCATTTACTTTAAGTAATTGTTTATCAATTATTTATATATGTAAACACAACTCAAAGACTCATTTATTTTGTTAATTAATTTGTTAATTTCCCCTAGGAGTTCGTTGTAGAATACAAACGGATTCTCCTGATAAAAAATTATATTTACACATTCAATCTGACCACTGATGCAGGCTTGTTTTATTTTTTAAAATGGGACTGATAATGGCGAAGCCATATAGTAAAACAAAATAATTATAGATGATAGTAAGAGCAATTATTCAAGCCAGAATGCTAAGCAAACGATTACGCGGAAAATCACTTATGTCAGTAAACGAAGTCCCGCTATTGTTTAGAGTAATTAAGGCCGTACAGCAAAATGACTTTATAGACGAAATTTTAGTGGCTACCACTGATATGGTAGCAGATGACCCCATAGAAGCAGCCGTAAAAAATTTAGGGGTCAAAATTTTTAGGGGAGATTCACTAGACGTATTAAACAGGTTTGTTGAAGCCAGTAATGAATTAAGCGAACACGATATCATTGTACGCTTTACAGCTGACAATCCGTTAAATTATAGTAGCGTCTCTAAAAAAGCATTCCAAAAACACCTGGATAATAATGCAGATTATACACACGTACACGGGCTGTCACATATAGTACCCGAATTTATTAGGGTAGGAGCCTTACGCGAAATAAATAAATTAACCCATGAAAATTTTGATAGAGAACACGTAACGCCTTATTTTAGGAGAAATACAACAATCTTTAAGGTTTTAGAACTTCCCAATAATTTTGAAGGGCTTCGCCCTGATTTAGATACCTATTTGACCATTGATACCAATGACCAATTAGTGACTTTTGAAGAAATGCTTAAGGCATTAAAATTAGATGAAGATGGTATTGACTTTGAAAAAATATATACCTATTTTGACAAACAATTTCACATACCCGCACATAGCGAAAAACTAACAATAAATTTAGACGGAATAAATGTAGGTGGAGATTACCCTACTTATATCATCGCAGAGATTGGTCAAAATCATAATGGCGAAGTTCGCTTGGCAAAAAAACTAATTGATATGGCTGTTGATTGTGGAGCTAATGCCGTTAAATTTCAAAAGAGGGATATTCCCTCAGAACTCACAAAAGAAGCCTTCGACAAACCTTATGACAATCCCAATTCTTTTGGAAAAACATACGGAGAACACCGAATGTTTTTAGAATTAAATGAAAGTCAACATCTCGAATTAAAAGAATATGCACAAGCGAAGGGGATTACTTATTTTTGTACCCCTTGTGATGTTCCTTCCGTAGAATTGTTAGAAAGAATAGATTGCCCTTTTTATAAAGTAGCTTCACGAGATGTAACTAATATTCCACTATTAGAAGCCCTATCTAAAACCGGCAAGCCCATTATTATTTCCACCGGTATGGCTAGCCTCGATGATATTGATGAAGCACTCAAAGTGATGCAACCAAAAAAGAATAAATTTGCCATACTGCAATGTACTTCAGAGTATCCCTGTTCGTTAGAAAATGTCAATCTAAAAGTAATGGATACCTTAGCAGAAAAGTATGGGTATGTTGTTGGTTTTTCTGACCATACTTCAGGAATCGTAGTATCAACAGCCGCTTCAGTAATGGGTGCCGCTATTATTGAAAAACACATCACCTTAGACAGAACCATGAAAGGTACCGACCAGCCCGGGTCATTAGAAAGAGCCGGTTTGCGCAAATTGGTAGAATATATCAGGGCTACCGAATTAGTAATGGGTGATGGTATCAAAACCATCAATCCGGTAACCGAAGCGGCGAAAATAAAATTAGCAAGAAGCATCACGAGCACCATGGCTATCAAAGCAGGGGGAAAACTAACCGAAGCGATGATTTGCTTAAAATCACCGGGTAGTGGTATTAAATGGAAAGATAGAGATAAAATTATCGGTAAAAAAGCAACAAGAGATATTGAAGCCGATGTTACTTTAAAAATTGAAGATTTTGAGTAGGCAAGTTGAAGAAAAAAGAATAAAATTATTTTTTAGTGATTATTTGTCATTCCTGCGAAAGCAGGAATCCATATATAAAAGAAGGGATTCCGCATCAAGTGAAGAATAATAAAACTATCTTCAAAATGTATAGAAACGAAAGTAACTACAATAAAATTGTAGGGTTTTAACCTTTAACTTGATAATAAATTTTAAAAGAAACAGTACATGACATTACCAAGTTCTGACTTCCCACTTCCCACTTCCCACATCAAACTTTTCATCACAGATATCGATGGTGTTTGGACAGATGGCGGAATGTATTATGACGAAAAGGATAATGAATTAAAAAAGTTCAATACTACAGACAGTGCAGGCGTCTTATTCTTAAAACTCGCTGGTATTAAAGTTGCTATCATAACAGGTGAAAATACGGCTATTGTACAAAGAAGAGCCAATAAACTAAATGTAACCGATTGTTTTTTAGGGGTTAAAGACAAAGTGGCAATAGCAACAGAATTAGTAAAAAAATACGGCCTACATTGGAATGAAATTGCTTATATCGGCGATGACATCAATGATATCCATCTATTGCGAAAAGTAGGTTTAAGCGCTTGCCCCAATCAAGCCCCCCATTATATTAAAAAAGAAGTACATTGGTCCTTGCAAAAAAATGGGGGAGAAGGTGTATTTCGCGAATTTGTAGAGATGTATTTGGTGAAAAAAAATATCTTAAGTAAGGTTATAGATGCCTATTTGAACAATGATAAAACCCTAAATCAATAAAGTATTGAAAGCTAAGCCAATAATTGTTATAGGAGGAGGATCTATCGGACAACGACATATTAAAAATTTACAGACGCTCGGATACCTGAGTATTTTCTGTTTAAAAAGAAACATAGACTTGGCATTTGAAAGTAAATTTAATGTAAGAGTCATTACCACTTATCAAGAGTTTACCGATATACAACCGTGGGCAGTATTTATCTGTAATCCCACCTCTTTGCATATAGATAGCTTGAGAGAAGCTGTTGAAGTTAATGCACATATCTTTATGGAAAAACCTTTAATTCATGATGAAAAAGGGCTCTTACTGGCAAAAAAACTACTAAGAGATTATGATAAGGTATTTTTTATAGGGTTTATGTTAAGATTTCATCCCTTAGTTAAAAAGATTAAAAAAATTATTGATTCAAAAAAATTAGGGGAAGTATATGCAGCACGTTTAGAATTTGGCAGCTACTTGCCTTATTGGCATCCTTACGAAGATTATAAAATATCCTACGCAGCAAGAAAAGAATTAGGAGGAGGGGTTATCAACACTATCACACATGAATTGGACCTTATTCAGCATTTTTTTGGTAGCCCGGAAAGTGTTTTGTCGCATAAAATAAATTTAGGTAAATTAGGTATTGATGTTGAAGAATTGTTTGAAGGCACTTTAATATATTGTGATAAATTGGTCACATTACATTTAGATTATTTACAAAAAGATTATGATAGAAAAATTTCTATTTTTTGTGATGAAGGAAATATTCTTTGGAATTGGCATGAAAATAAAATCCTAATAAAAAAGCATAAATCAGAGCTTCAAAAAGTTTCATTATCCGATTTTTATGTAAATCAATTATATGTTGATGAGTTAAAAGGTTTTTTTGATTTGATAAATGCAAATGAATTGAAACACAATTTAGACGCACAACATGCATTTAAAAATACTGAAATAACATTGGCGTTACATAAAGCCGCTGAAAAAGGAAAAATAATTAATTTATAGAACCCCCTCTCTTGACAAGGTTAGAGATGTATTAATGCCTATTATAAAGTAGAAAATATGAAATTAATAAATAAACTATTTAATTTAGAAAATAAAAATATAATCATAGCAGGGGGTGCAGGCCAAATAGGTTTTGCATTTGTAGAAATATTATTAGACGCTGAAGCTACAGTGATAATAGCCGACATTGATACCAAAATGGTAGAAGATAAATCGAAAACCTCAAACATAGCCCAAGAAAATAAAGAACGCTTAAGTATTAAAAAATTAGATGTGTCAAATTCAAAATTAGTAGATAATTTTTACAAAGAAATAAGTAAAGAATTTGGCAAAATTTACGGATTGGTAAATGTTTTTCACTTCAAAGGAAACACGAGAAAATTAGATATTAATTCTAATTTTTTTGCCGGTTTTGATGCTTATCCCGAAGAAGCTTGGGATGCCGTACATGACATCAATTTAAAAGGAAGTTTTTTAATGAGCCAAAAGGCCTTGCCATTAATGGAGGCAAATGGTGGTGGGGTTGTGGTAAATATTTCTTCTACCTACGGTATGGTTAGTGCCAATAAAAGTATCTATGGTAAGTCAGGCATCAATTCTCCTGTGGCTTATGCTACAAGTAAAGCAGCCTTACTGAATCTAACACGCTATATGGCAACGCATTTAGCCGATAAAAATATACGGGTAAATTGTTTAAGTCCGGGAGGCGTATTCAATAACCAAAGCGAAGAGTTTCTAAAAAATTATACCGAAAAAACACCGTTGGGTAGAATGGCTACAGCCGAAGATTATCAAGGAGCCATTTTATTCCTGCTTTCTAATGCATCAAGTTATATGACCGGTGCGAATTTAGTGGTTGATGGTGGGTGGACGGCTTGGTAAATAAGTTTTTATTATGACAAAAATAGTAACAGATTCACTTTCATCAAATAATGAATCAAGCAAAAGAGAAGAATTTTACAAGCTTTTTAAAAATTGCCCTATTCCAAAAGAAGAGCTATTGATAAATGTTGGGCTTTTTGAAAAAAGACAAGATTTCTCCAGGCAACTTTTTATGCATGAGTTGTATAAAAAAGCACTAAGTATTCATGGGGTTATTATGGAATTCGGAACAAGATGGGGGCAGAACATGGTTACCTTAACTAATTTAAGGGGGATTTTAGAACCATATAATTACACGCGAAAAATTATTGGTTTTGATACTTTTGAAGGTTTTCCTGTAATTGATGAACACGATGGAACTGGTTCTTTGATTAAACAGGGCTCATTTTCTGTAACAAAAGATTATGAAAAATATTTAAAAAAAATATTGGCCTATCACGAGTCTGAAAGCCCCTTAAATCATATAAAGAAAACTGAGATAATCAAAGGGAATGCCTCTGTAAAACTAGCGGAATATTTAGAAAAACATCCTGAAACGATAATTGCGTTGGCCTATTTCGATTTTGATATTTATCAACCCACAAAAGATTGTTTAGAATTGATAAAACCTTATATAACAAAAGGTACTATCATTGGTTTTGATGAATTGAATGATATTCAGTTTCCAGGAGAAACAGTAGCTGTAAGAGAAGTGTTAGGGTTAAAAAAACAGGCAATTAAAAGAAATATATATAGCGGTAAGCAATCGTATCTAGCTATAGATTAATTGTATGAGTTTAAGAGATACGATAAAAAATCTTTTTCCTACTTTAGTTTTGTTGTTAAACTAATTTAGGAGTTTGTTAAATAACACTAGGTAACACATTTTTAAATAATCAAAGTGAAGAATTTTAAAAAATTATACTGAAAAACAATAGCGAGTATAGAAGGATTACCAAGTAGCAATTTCATATCTATTATTTGATGCTTCTTCATAGATGACTGGAGCCAATTTAGTTGTTAATGTTGGAAGGATGGCTTGGCAGCAAATTTTAGAATTTTGTAATAATTAAAATTTTCCTCCTAAAAATTTATATTGAATACACTATTAAAACTTTTTTCCTTAAAATTTATAGCTTCTTTATTTGGGCTTTTATATTCAATATTACAGGTTCGTTATTTTGGGGCAAGTCGTACCATAGAGGTTTATTTTGCAGCACAAAGTTTAATCTATTTAGTAACTTCATTAACACAAAGTGGGCAATTGGCTGAAATATTTTTACCTGAATATCATAAATTAAATACCATTTCTCGAAAATTGGGCTTTCAAGGTTTAAATGTAGTCATTAATAGAATGCTGATATGGGGAGGTATAATTATTTTTGTCATTTTTATATTTGCACCTATTTTTATTAATTTGTTAGTTCCCGGATTTTCAGTTAATGATAGATCTCAAGCAATATTAATGTTTAGAGTGTTGTTGCCTTATTTATTTTTACAATTGGTAAATTCTTTTTTTATAACGGTTTTAAATGCAGAGAGAAAATTTGGCAGGGCAGAATTTTTGGGTTTGACTAACACGATTGTTAATATATTAGTTTTGGTACTTTTATATAAAAGTTTAGGAATATGGGCTTTGGTAATATCTTTATTGTTAGGTAAATTTATTGAATTTATATTTTACTCTATGCAATTGTATAAAATTGGTTTTCAGAATAAATTTATTTTTTCTATACCTGAATTTAATCATAAATTATTTTTTAAGACTATGAAAAGTACCATTTTATATGTTGGAGCAACCCAATTTTATAGTTTTGTTTTAACTGCAAGTATTTCCTTTTTGCCGGAAGGTATCTTTGCTATATTTAAATATGTTCAAAATTTAACAAATAAAATTAAAGGATTATTTTTACAACCATTTATCACAATTTTTTTTACCGAATATTCACTGTTATTACAAAATTCAAAATCTGTAATCAAAGAATTTCAAAAGTATATGGGAAGTCTTATAAATATTAATACAGTCACTATAATTGGTACAATTTTAATTGGAGATTATGTTATTGATTTATTATGGGGAGGGAAAAAGTTTGATATAACAAATGTAAAACTAGCCTACGTTTTTTTTACATTTAACATAGTCGCTATAATGTTGAGTTCAATTGGAGGGATTTATCGTAAGATGGCTATTGCAAATGGAAAGGGTAGTAATGTTTATTTGTATTCAGTTTTTTCCCAATTGCTGTCAGCCATTTTTGCCTATGGTTTGATCAAATATTTTACTGTGCATGGATTGTTTTTTATTATACCAATTAATGTATTTTTATTGGTTTCTGTGAGTTATTTAGTATATAAAAAAACAGATAACCCTATTTTCTATAAAATTATAAATTTTAATAATATTACTAGTTTGGTAATAATCTTTATAGCAATACTAATTAAATATAAAACAAGTATGCTTTTTACTTATGAGTATAAATACTTTATAATTATGCTTGTTATTACTTTACTTTTATCTCTTTATCCTTTATTTAATATTTATAGAATTTTTAAAGTAAAAAAGAACCATCTATTTAAATAATGATATTGAAAATGATTCCTACCTTGATTAGAGAAATTTGCGGTTTCAGAATTATAATTAAAAGAAGTTATGTTAATAAAAAATAAAATAAAACAGTTCGTTTTTACATTTTTAGCGCGATTAGGGTTGAAATTGGGGGTATCACCTGTAATAATAGTTAAATATTTCAGACGTGAAACAATAATTGCACAATTAAATTTTCTTTTTTTTAATAAGAAATTTCCTGTAATTGAAAAAACAAAAAAACCATTAGATATTATTTTTCTATCTTATTTAGGTGCTTTTCAGGGAAATAACATAATACAAGTAACAATTGCAAAAGTGCTGAAAGAAAGAGGCCATAGAATCCGATTTGTTTTATGCGATGTTGAATTACCAATATGTGAAACAACTGATATTTCAAATCATCATAGAAGATCTGACGCCTGCGCTGAGCGATATAATCATTTAAAATTGTTTTTTAAAAATACTGATTTTGAAGTGATTTGGCTAACGGATTTAATCTCGAAAAATGAGATTGCTAAACTTAAGAAAAAAATTCAGGATTCAAATAAATGGAACACCTATGTTCAGTCTATGTTATTGCGGTATTTTAAAGTTGGTATTTTGGATGAAACTCATGAACTTGTTAATGAATTAAGGAATAGAGCTAAACATGCGGCTTTGTTATCTGAGGAATTAGGAAATAGAATAGCTGATTTAAAACCAGATAGAGTTTTTTTTAGTCATGGTACTTATACTACAAGAGGGCCAGCCAAGGATGTCATGAATGCAAGAAACATTCCTTTGGTAAGTATTTCCAGAGCTAAAATGGCTGAATCACAAAAGTTTAATTGGAAAACTTCTGGAGATTGGTGGGATGTTGACAACGAATGGGAAAATATAAAAAATGAATCACTTGAATCTGTTCAAAGAGAATTAATTAGCACGTATTTACTTTCAAGACGTAATCACGATAAAGACATCATCGTTTATAACTTTAGCCCCGAAGAAGGTAGAAAGGAAACATTAGTAAAATTGAATTTAGATTCAAACAAAAAAACGTATACTTTGTTTACTAATGTTTTGTGGGATGCAGCTAGCGCTCAAAGAGAATTAGTTTTTAATAATCCAATTGATTGGACAATAGAAACAATTAATTGGTTTAGGTATAATCCTGAAAAGCAATTGATAATTCGGATACATCCAGCAGAAGCTATTATTGGTACAAATCAACCAATGGAGAAGATAATTATGGATAGAGTGGATGACATTCCTGAGAATGTTACTGTTGTTAGCCCTAAAGATTCAGTTAATAGCTGGTCTTTGTTAAAGGTTACTGATGTTGGTTTGGTACATACAAGTACTGTAGGACTGGAATTGGCATTAGAAGGTATTCCTTGTGTTTGCGTTGCAAAAACTCATTATAGGGGTAAAGGATTTACCATTGACACTAATAATAAGAGTGAATATTTTAGATTTTTAAAGGGTGAAAAATTAATAAACTTTGACCCAAATTTTATAAAAGAATTGTCTTTGAAATATGCTTATATATTATTTATGAAATATCAATTCCCCATGCCTTTTTATAATCCGGAATCTCATATTTCAATAAATTCTTTCAAAAGTAATAATTGGGATAAAATTGCAGATCATATTTCGATAAAACAGATTATTAGAAGTACGGAAAATATGACCCAATATATTTTAGAAGATGAGGATGTTTTTAAAGTACATTAATTATGATAGATAAAGTATTTAATAAAATTATTGGTAAACTAAAATATAATTCCTCCAGAACTTACCTAAGTAAATTTTTGGATGAAATTTCAAATGAAATACCTAGTAGAAGCCTTATATTGGATGCTGGTGCCGGAGATGGACGTTATAAGGAAATATTTGTTAATCAAATTTATGAAAGTGCTGATATTGGTAAACTGGAAAGAAATTATGGAAATTTAACATATCAGTGTAATATTAAAAATATACCCGTAGAAGATAATAAATATGATGCAATTATATGTACTCAGGTTTTAGAGCATATCGATGAACCGCAGAAAGCGTTATATGAATTCCATAGAATTTTAAAGGAAGGAGGAAAACTGTACCTTACTGCGCCTTTATATTATCCTGAACATGAAATACCCTATGATTTTTTTAGATATACACAATATGGATTTCAATTCATGTTCAATAAAGCTGGTTTAGAGATAGAATCAACTGAATGGCTTGAAGGCTATTTTATGACCTTGGCAACACAATTATGGATTGGTAGTGGAAGTTTACCTTTAAATTATAAAAAATATGGATTAGGAATATTGGGTGTTATTTTATTGCCAATTATGCTATTAATGAAAATTTCTTTTTTTATTAGCGCGATGATACTATCACGATTAGATCAATTATACAAACTTACAACAGTTGGACACTGCAAGAATTATGTTATAAAAGCAAAGAAAATTGAGAAAAACTAAAATACTTCTTATAGGTAATAGCTCTTGCGTTAATAGAGGTGATGCAGCCATATTAGATGGTTTAATTCATGGTATTAAAGAAGTAACCAATAAGAATAATATTGAAATTACTGCAACAAGTGTTCAGTATTTTGAGTCAAGAATTTTACTTAAGTATCCTTTAGAACCAGATTTTTCATATAGTATTAAACCAAAATTATTTGGTGAATTTTCTCTACTGAATAAGATTAGAAATAAATATTTTTTATTTCTTGAAATACTTATTCTTTCATTTTTTGCCAAAAATGGAAGTAAATTTATTCCTAGAAGGTTTAGAGAGGTTAGTAAAAATATAGAAGCATATGACATAGTTATACAAGTTGGAGGTTCATATTTTGTTGATTTGTATACCCCTATGAAATACATAAGTGTTGCAATCTCAATTTTATTAAAAAAACCCATATTTTTTGCCGGTCATAGTATTGGGCCATTTGAATCGTGGAAATCTAAATTGATACCGCGATTATTATTTAATAAAGTGGATAAGATTTATTTAAGAGAGGAAGAATCGATGAAATATATTAGTAGTTTAAATACAGATTATAGTAATATTTCCATAAGTGGAGATACTGCCTGGCTAATAGCAGAGAGTAAAAGAACCCTAATCTTTCATGAAGAAGTAAAAACCTCAAAACCATTGATTGCTATTACCGTCAGGGATCTTAAGCCTTTTGATAAAAGATTAAATATTAAACAAGAAGAATATGAAAACTTATATGTTGATGTTTTAAATGAATTAATTAGAGAAGGTTATCATATAATAGCAGTATCAATGGGCACAGGATTTGGGAAATATGCACATGACGATAGAATCCCTGCATTTAGAATTAAAAGTAAACTGGAGAATTGTAATGAAATGACAGTCCTAGTAAATGAATATAATCATTTAGAGGTGGGGTATATTTTAAGCAATTGTGATTTATTGATTGGCACAAGACTACATAGTGTAATACTATCGATGAGATACAATACACCGGCAATAGCCGTTTATTATGAACATAAATCTTTAGGAATTTTAAATAAGATGGGGTTTGAGAAAAATTCTTTTTTTATTAAGGATATTGGTAATGATTTATTTAATATTAAAGTAAAAGATATCCTAAATAATCAAATAAAATATAGGATCATAGTTGAAGAAAAAGTAAATCAAGAAAGGAAACTGGGTTTGAAAATGCTGACAGAAATATTTAAATGAAAAACGCAAAGAATCAAACATTATACCTTTTCACAGGCTCATACCCGTTTGGAGGAGTTGAAACATTTATTGAGAATGAAATAAAGCATTTGGCATCATCTTTTAAAGAAATAATAATTGTTCCGTCGGAAGATTCAGATTATGTAAGGGAGGTTCCACGAAATGTAATTGTTGACGTTAGTTTTTGTATACTATTTAAAGATAAAAATAGAAAAATTAGATCTTTTTTTACCTTAACTTTTATTTTAGGGTTACTAAAGCATATTAAATATTCTTTTAGTTTAACGGCTATAAGGCGCATAAATTCTTTTATTTCAGATAGTGAAATTGTTTTTAAATGGTTAAAGAATAATAATATTAAAGAAAACTCAATAATTTATACCTATTGGTTTAATGGAAAAACATTTGGAGCAATTAAATTTAAGAATAAATATAGTAGGAACTTAAGAATAGTTAGCAGAACACATCGGTATGATTTGTATGATTATTGGTTTAAGCCGCCCTTTTGGCCATATAGGCAAGAAGCACTAAATCTAATTGATAAACTATATGTTATTTCTCAGGATGGTATTGATTTTTTGAAATCTAAATATAAGGCAGGTGATAATGTTTGTTTATCCCGATTAGGTATTACAGACAGGAAAACTTTGGGATTAACCTCTAAGGATGATATTTTGAGAATAGTATCAGTTGCAAATTTAAATAGAGTTAAACGGATTCCATTATTATTAAAATATCTTCGAAAGATTGCAATTGAAAAACCAAATCTTAATATTGAATGGACTCATTTTGGCGATGGACCAGAGATGGATATTCTTTTAAAAGAATTAGACCAAATGGATGGGAATAATTTTAAAATCTTTTTAAAAGGGAGGGTCCCAAATAGTGAGATTTATGAATATTATAAAAATCAAAGAGTAGATTTATTTATTAATATTAGCGAATCAGAAGGTGTGCCAGTAAGTATTATGGAAGCACAATCATATGGAAAGTTTGTAATTGCTACTGATGTAGGGGGCACTAAAGAGTTGATTTTAGAGAATTATGGTTTTTTAATTCCTGTAAATTGTACTTTCGACCAATTTAGAAAAGCATTAGAATCATTCATAGAAAAGAAAGAGGAATACATTAGTTTAGCTAATGAAATAAGGGAGAGATGCATTGATTATTATGATGCTTCTAAAAATTATACAGAATTCACCAAATCTCTTTTAGAAAGTTAAGATGAAAGCTAAAATTTTAATTATTGCCAGAGCGTTTCCTCCCATAAGCGGTGGTGGAGTGCAAAGAATTGTAAAGTTTAGTATTTATTTAGAGCAACTAGGGTATGATGTGACCGTGTGTTCATTAAAAAATGAACAAGTTAGTTGGAAAGACGAAACAAGAAAAAAAGAATTGAATAAAATTAATATAATTAGAATTGCAACTAAAGAAGTTTCTGCCGGTTTTATAAATAAAGTGAAAAGAAAACTAACCTTTTTTGATTCCTACAATTCTTGGGCAAAAAGTGTCATTGTTTTTTTTAAACAAAAAGGAAAATTTGATTTTGACTTTGTGTTGACAAGTGGCCCTCCACATTCTATGCATAAGATTGGCTTAGAATTAAAAAAAGAATATAATTTTTTTTGGGTATCTGATTTTAGAGACCATTATACGTTGGGGCCAGGATTTCATCCCTTAACCCGGTTTCACAAACGTATTGAAAAGAAATTTGAACAAAAAATTTATGACTTTTCTGATTTAATAATTACAAATACCGAAATAAACAAAAGGGAAGTTTTAAAATCGTTCGAGATACGGCCAGAATCAAAAATAAAAACTATTTATAATGGTTATGATTTGGGAGACCTTAAACTCTCGGAAGAAAAACCAGATTATATTCAAAATAAAATTAACTTACTTTATTTGGGAGGCCTTAGAGGGGATAAAATTGATGGGTATTTTTATAAAATGGTTAAGGTTTCAAAAAATAAAGCCCCTTCTATATGTAAAAATTTAAGAATCAATTTAGTTGGAGATTTATCCAGAAGAGGTGATATGATAGAGAAATTGGATATTGTTGATATATTTAAGTTTTATAAGTCACTGCCTTTTGATAAGGTCGGTAATTATATAAATGCTTCAGATGGGTGTCTCACATGGCAAAACCCCAACAATGCCTATAAAGGTACTATTGCCGGTAAAGTATTCGACTATATAGGGCTGAAAAAACCCATTTTTTCTTTAGGGCAACCTAATAGTGAATTGTCTGCAATAATCAATACTAATAAAATAGGTATACATACTGATGTAAATGATATTGATAAAGCTGCAGATGATTTTATTTTATTTTTGAAAAACATTGATACATTTAGTAAATCGTATAAAACTATTTCAAAAGAATTTTATAATTCTTTTAATAGAAAAAATCAAGTTTCTCAATTGAATAGTTTTTTAATGAATATAGATGGCGTATAGATTATGTGCGGTATAGTAGGAGTTGTAAATTTTGATAAAACTATCGAAGTTAATAAAGAAGGCTTAAAGAAAGCCGTAAATTCGATTGCCCATCGAGGGCCGGATGCCAACGGAGTAGCCATAATTAATAAAAACATAGGCTTTGGTTTTGTTAGGTTATCTATCATAGATCTTAGTGAAGAAAGTAATCAGCCGTTTGAATATCAAAATTTAACAATAATTTTCAATGGAGAAATTTTTAATTATTTAGAACTTAAGAAAGAATTGGTTGGCAAAGGATATGATTTTAGGACAGAATCTGATACTGAGGTCATATTGGCATCATATTTAGAATGGGGGCAAAATTGTGTCAATAAGTTTAATGGCATGTGGGCTTTCGCTATTTTTGATTCAAAAAACAATCAACTTTTTTGTTCAAGGGATAGGTTTGGCATTAAACCTTTTAACTATTATAAAAATGAAGATACTTTTATTTTTTCATCAGAAATAAAAGGAATACTTGCTTATAATACTAAAATAAAAAAAGTAAATTATAATTCTATTTCAAGATATTGTAGAGAGACCGTTGGTGCTCAGGCTGAAGAAACATGGTTCGAAAATATTTTGCGGCTTAAACCGGCACATAATATTGTCATAACTAAAAATAGCTTTAAAATTGTTAAATATTGGGATTATCCGTCGCAAGAAACGAATAATAATAATAATAATAATACCTCGCGAACTGAGAAGAAATATTTTAATTTATTAAAAGATTCTGTTAGGTTAAGGTTTAGGAGTGACGTACCGGTGGGCTTGACCTTATCCGGCGGACTTGATTCATCAGCAATAGCCTATTTAGCTAGAGATATTCAGGCCGGTAAGTTAAATGCATACACAGCGAGTTTTCCGAACCATCCATTTAATGAATATCATATTGCCAAAGATATTTGTGAAGAATTAAATATTAACTCAGTCGAAGTACTTCCAGAATATACAAGATATGTGGGGTCTTTAAAGAAGTTAATTTTTCATTTAGAATCAGGCCATGGGTCTCCGGCAATATTTCCCTTAGATGCAATTGCCAAAAGGGCAAAAAAAAATATTACGGTTTATTTAGAAGGCCAGGGTGCCGATGAGTTATTAGGTGGTTATTATGATGGAATAATCCCTAGTTTTATTCTTTCTGAAATGGCTAAGTTTAAATTTGTATCTGCTTTTTCAGTACTCAAAGAACTTTATACTAGAAGAAAATTAAAACCTGCATTTATGATTTATCTCAGGCAAATAATGCCACATTATTTTAGATATTTCTATAGAAAAATTTTAGGTTTAGAAAGGATATATGATGGCGAACTGAAAACACACAAACCCTATACTTTTAAATTAAATACAAAAGGTAAAAATTGGTCTCAGCTTACAAAAATGCTTGTGAGACAACATCAAAATGGCCTAGTCAATTTATTGCATTACGGTGATGCCATTTCAATGAAACACTCCTTAGAAAATAGATTGCCATTTATGGATTACAGAATAGTTGAATACATTTTTAGGCTAAGCGATGATCATAAAGTAAATAAATTTTTTGGAAAAGTAATTCACAGAAATGTATTTGAAAAAATACTTCCAACGGGTATATTAAATGAAAAAAATAAATTAGGCTTTGTTTCCCCTCTTAAACAAATTTTTTTAGAAGACAAGTTTGGCGCAAACGACATGTTACTTTCTCATACATTAGAAAATAGAAAAATTTTTAAGAAACATGAGATTGAGAGATTAATTACCGAACATAAATCTGGCAAAAGAAATCATGAAAGAATTTTGTTTAAAATTTTGAATGTAGAACTGTGGTTTCAAAATTTTATTGATTTATGAAAAGAGTACTATTGGTACAACCTATTTTAAGCCATTATCGAGAATCGCTATTTAATTTGTTAATTGATGATGACACAATTAATTTTTTAATTGTAGCCGGAAAGGATATAAATGGAGTTAAAGAATTTAGAAGTAAAGACAATAAAAGAATTGTAGCAGGTTTAAAAAATGTTAGTTTTAATTTTGCAGGAAAAACGTTTTATTTTCAAAAAGGATTATGGGGCTATACTAAAAAATTTAGGCCAACTAACATAATTTTAGGGGGGCCCGATTTTCATTTTATTTCAACCTTGTTTATGTCATTTTATATCATTTTGTTTACCAAAATAAAAATACACTATTGGACACATGGTTTTTCAAAGAATAAATCGCTATTTATAAAATGGATTTTAAAGTTTTTGTATAGTAGGGCATGTTCAATTTTTACTTATGAAAAAAATGGAAAAAATCACATAGCTAATTATTTAGGTATAGAAAAAAAAAAGATTATTATCGTAAAAAATTGCTTAAATGATTGGGATTATGGGTTTAATACAAAACAAACAATTGATGTAAGCAAAGAGAATAATAAATTAAAAATTTTATTTTCTGGAAGGCTAACCCGGAAAAAAAGAGTAGACATTCTTTTAAAAGCAATTCACAAATTATCCCTTAATACAAAAATACCTATTGAATGTATTATTATTGGGGATGGTAGCTGCCGAGAAGAGTTGGAAATTTTAACCGATAAACTTGGTATAAAACAATTAATCCTATTTAAAGGTGAAATTTATGACAAAGATGTAAGAGAATATTTTATAAATTCTAATATTTTTGTATTACCCGGTAAAGTCGGACTATCAATAATACATGCTTTATCATATGGATTGCCGGTTATTACTACATCATTACCAATACATAGTCCTGAATTTGAAATTTTAACTGATAATTACAATGCATTTTTATACGATTCGTTTTCATATTCTGATTTAGCCAAGAAATTAGAATTGATTTATGATAAAATGAAAAATTCTACTCTCAATACAGACAATTGTATAGATAGCATTATCGAAAAAGGATATACACCTCATGCCATGAAAGAATGTTTTATTAATGGAATAAGTAATTATTAATATGACTATCGGATTTCTTGCACATCACAAAATTATTTTGTATCTTTCTGATTATTAAATCATTAACCATGAAGATTTAAGATTTTTTTAAAGAATATCCAGACGAGGCAAGCTGTAAAGCCCATT
>Ga0256841_1002020_pt1 | contig 16650 bp, 15 predicted proteins | sample 356308metaG_FD_185971 | JGI IMG/M metagenome (GOLD analysis project Ga0256841, IMG submission 185971) | Hydrothermal vent microbial communities from Mid Atlantic Ridge, Atlantic Ocean - 356-308 | ecosystem: Environmental > Aquatic > Marine > Hydrothermal vents | place: Atlantic Ocean: Mid... | reverse complement strand
CTAAAAAGAAATAATACGGTTGTAATTAAAATGCGTGTCATAATATGTTTGTTTTAAAATTTCTACTGCAAATAACTCAAATTATACAGTGTTCTTAAAAAGAGAAATACCGAATTGTCTAATTTCAAGGATGAATCGTGAAATTATTTATAAATAAGACAAAATGACAATTAAAAGCACTATAATATGTCAAAAAGTCGTAATTTTTAGTATGGAATACTATTTGCCAATATCCAATTGAAATTATAAAAAGAAGTTTAACCTTAAAAATATTTAGAATTATGACACTAGTAAAATATCAAAACCAAATACCACAAGTATTTAATCGTTTTTTTGACACTGAGTTTGATTCTTGGTTAAATAAAAACTATTCAAATACAAACACAACATTACCGGCAGTTAACATTAAAGAGACTGATGATGCATATTTATTAGATTTTGCAGCTCCGGGATACAAAAAAGATGATTTTGTAATTGAGTTAAATAATGATGTTTTAACCGTTTCTTCAGAGAAAAAAGTTGAAAATGTAGAAGAGGAAGACAACTTTACTAAAAAAGAATTTAGTTACGAATCTTTTACAAGATCTTTCAATTTGCCTGAATTGGTTGAAGGAGACAAAATAAAAGCAACTTATAAAAATGGAATCTTAGAAATTAAGATACCTAAAAAAGAAGAAGCAAAACCAAAACCGGTAAAACAAATTAAAGTTTCTTAAAATCATATGATATAATTGAGGGGTTAAAAGTATGATTTTATATGATAAGCGAGAGAAATCTCGCTTATCTTTTATAAAAAAAAATAGAATAGGTTTTATTAAAATTGTTTGAAAGGTTAAGAAAATAGTATTAAATTTGAAAAAAATAGATTAGAATGGAGTTTGTAGATTACTATAAAGTATTAGGCATAAATAAAAATGCAACCGAAAAAGACATTAAAAAAGCATATCGTAAATTGGCTCGTAAATACCATCCGGATGTAAATCCTAACGATAAAACGGCTGAAAAAAAATTTAAAGAAATTAACGAAGCTAATGAGGTACTTAGCAATCCGGAAAATCGTAAAAAATACGATAAATATGGTAAAGATTGGAAACATGCCGATGAGATAGAAAAACAACGAGCACAACAAGCTCAGTACGCTAACTACGCAGGAAGTGCCGGAGGAGGTAATCCTTTTGGCGGATTTTCAGGAGGTGGCGGTCAAGGTGATTATTCCGATTTCTTTGAGCAAATGTTTGGTGGAGCAGCAGGAGGCAGAGCTGGTGGAGGAAGAAGAACAGCAAAATTTAGAGGACAAGATTTTAATGCCGAATTACACCTAAATTTATCGGATGTCTATAAAAGTCAGAAGCAAACTTTAACCGTTAATGGAAAAAAAATACGTTTAACCATTCCTGCCGGAGTTGAAGACGGACAAACCATAAAAATTAAAGGACATGGTGGAAAAGGAATTAACGGCGGACCAAATGGCGATTTATACATTACTTTCCGTATTAAAAATGACACTAAATTTAAACGTGTAGGTAGTAATTTATACTTAGATGTAGATTTAGATTTATATACTGCAATTTTAGGAGGAGAAGTAATCATTGATATCTTCGGTAAAAAAGTGAAATTAAAAGTAAAACCCGAAACACAAAACGGAACTAAAGTAAAATTGAAAGGAAAAGGTTTCCCTGTGTATAAGAAAAAAGATCAGTTTGGCGATTTAATTATAACTTATCATATTAAAATACCTACAAATCTATCAGAGGAAGAAAAAGAATTGTTTAAAAAATTGGCAGCATTAAGAAATAAAAAATAAGAAACGATGAGCGATAAAGATATTTTAAAATTAGAAAAATTTTGTGAATTATACGAAGTACCAACATCGTTTGTTGATTCGTTAAACCAATTTGAGTTAATACATTTAACAGCAATTGACGATGAACTGTATATCGAAAATGAAGAATTGCCGGTAATCGAAAAATTTATACGTTTACATTATGATTTAGATATTAATGTAGAAGGATTAGATGTGATTAATAATTTACTTCAAAAAATTGATACTTTAAAAAAGGAAATTATTCAATTAGAAAATGAATTGAAGTATTATAGATAGTTTTGTTATATTCATAAAAAAAAACACTTTACCAATTTTGGTAAAGTGTTTTAACGTTTTTTTACACCTTGCACAGTCCAATAAATAGTTTAAATTTGTCTTTTTAAAAAGAAAGAATGATAAAAGCAAACCACATTCATAAAAAATATGGTGATTTACAAGTTTTAAAAGATGTAAATCTTCAGATAAAAAAAGGCGAAGTGGTTTCTATTGTAGGTCCTTCCGGTGCAGGTAAAACTACTTTATTGCAAATTTTAGGAACTTTAGATCAACCGGAGAATAAAAAAAATGCCGCTTTAAAAATTAATGATACTAATATTTTAGCCTTATCAGATAAACAATTATCTAATTTTAGAAATCAAAATATAGGGTTTATCTTTCAATTTCATCAATTATTACCGGAATTTACAGCTCTTGAAAATGTTTGTATTCCCGCTTTTATTGCCGGAAAGCCAAAAGAAGAAACCGAAGAAAAAGCCAAAGAATTATTAGATTTTTTAAATCTTTCCAAACGAATACATCACAAACCAAATGAAATGTCAGGTGGCGAGCAACAACGTGTTGCAGTAGCAAGAGCGTTGATAAATGACCCAAAAGTGATATTTGCAGATGAGCCAAGCGGTAATTTAGATTCGGCTTCGGCAAAAGAATTGCATCAACTGTTTTTTACACTACGCGATAAATTTAACCAAACTTTTGTAATCGTTACGCACAACCAAGAGTTGGCAAATATGACCGATAGAAAACTACAAATGAAAGACGGAAAATTGCTAAAAGAATAAACAATGATTTTCGATAAAAAAGGCAGTATAAATCAGTTTGTGTATGAAAAAAAAGGTGTAAGATTAAGCGTTAAACGCGAAGACTTGTTGCATCCTATTATTTCAGGAAATAAATTCAGGAAACTGAAATACAATATCTTAGAAGCTAAAAATCAAAATAAAAATACTTTATTAACTTTCGGAGGAGCATATTCCAACCACATATCGGCAACGGCTTTTGCCGGTAAAGAATTCGGATTTAAAACCATCGGAATTATCCGTGGAGATGAGCTCGCAAAAGATTTTAAGCATACCGTAAATACCAATCCAACGTTAAATTTTGCACATAAAAATTTAATGGAATTAAAGTTCGTTAAACGAAGTGACTATCGTAAAAAAAACGAGTTATTATTTATCGAGCAATTAAAAAATGAATTTGGCGATTTTTACCTTATTCCTGAAGGCGGAACAAATACTTTGGCTGTAAAAGGTTGTGAAGAAATTTTAGATGAAAGTGATAAAAAATACGATTATATTTGTGTTGCAAGCGGAACAGGAGGTACGATTTCAGGTATCATAAATTCGGTTAAACCGAAGCAAAAAGTACTCGGATTTCCTGCTCTAAAAGGAAGTTTTTTAGAAGAAGAAATTCAGCCATATATTCATAATACTAAAAATCATCAATGGATACATGATTTCCATTTTGGAGGTTTTGCTAAAATAAATAACGAATTGATTCGTTTTATCAATGATTTTTACAATAAATATAAAATCCCTTTAGATCCAATTTATACCGCTAAAATGTTTTATGGAATAGAAAAATTAATAGAAGCTGATTTTTTTAAAAAAGGAACAGAAATTTTAGCCATTCATACAGGAGGTTTGCAAGGAATCAAAGCGATGAACCAAAAATTACAAATAAAAAATAAACCCTTATTATCTATTTAAAATGAAAAAGATATTTTCCCTTATTCTAACTAGTGTTTTTTTAATGAGCTGTGGTTCACATAAAAATACAACTTATAAAAAACATAAAAGAAAACATTCTTCGGTGGTAAGAAGAACTAGAATTGATGCTAATAACAAAACGAAGGTCAAAACGATAAAACCTACAAGTAAGCGACCTGTTGTAAGAATTGATGTTTCCAATAATAAAACTGAATTCTCATCACAATTATTGGATGATTTATATAAAGATAGAACAGATCTTTCGGATAAAAAAATAGCTTATATTAAAAAATACGGAGCAATTGCCATTCATGAAATGGAAAATTATAAAATTCCGGCAAGTATTACTTTAGCTCAAGGTTTATTAGAATCTCGTTACGGTCAGAGTATATTAACCACAAATGCAAATAATCATTTTGGTATTAAATGTCATAAAGCATGGAATGGAGGACGTGTTTATCACGATGATGATGCAAAAGGCGAATGTTTCAGAAAATATGAACATGCCGAATCTTCCTTTAGAGATCATTCCTTGTTTTTGGTACATAAAAAAAGGTATGAAAATCTTTTTAAATTACCACCAAATGATTATCGTGGATGGGCGAGAGGTCTACGAAAAGCAGGTTACGCAACAGATAAAAAATATCCACAAAAATTGATTTCACTTATCGAAGATTATGAATTATACTATTTTGATAATTTGGTTTTAGGTGATAGTTATAATGAAAATGAAATAGCAGATATGCCTAATAGCGAAGACATTGTTAAAGATAAATCCGAATCAAAAACAAGGATTCCGAAAAAAGTGATAACAAAAGAAGTAAAACCGAAATCGGATAAAATATTTATTAATAACAAACAAATTCATATTGTTGGAGCAGGAGAAACCTTATATGCAATTTCAAGAGCAAATAATATTTCGGTGGAAGATCTCAAAAAATTTAATCATCTTACTACAAATGATATTTCTGTAGGGCAAGAATTGTATATGTATGATGTTGATAATAAAATTGTTAGTAATAATAAAACCGAATTATACAGTAAATATGTTGTAAAACAAGGAGATACCATATATTCTATTGCACGTAAAAACAATATGAAAGTTGCTGAAATTTTAAAAATTAACAACTTAGATTCTAATGCAATTGCAATAGGACAAATACTTAAAATCAAAATTATTAAGTAATTATAACGGTTAATTAAAAATAATTTCATATGTTTGCACATTAAGAGGGATATTAATTAACTAATAACTATTTGCTTATGAAAAGAGCATTTTTAACATTTACACTGTTATCATTCGTGTTTTTTTATTCGTGTAAGGATAAAAAAGAGCTATCTTCATTTGAAAAAATGAATAACAAAATTGAAGAATCTAACGAAATTAACTCCATTAAAAATGGAACGTTATTGGATGTGATTTATAATAAAGCTAAGAATGATGAAGAATTTGCACGTTTTAAAGAAACTGCGGATAAAGTTCACGAAATAAGCAATACTTTTAATAACTATTTGGCAGATTTAAAAAAAGTCGTTAAAGAAAAAGAATCTACTGAGTTTGTAGATGAATTATTCTTTAATGGAGATGAAATCTCTAATGAAGGTGATGAATTTTTAAATTATATCGAAAATTATAAAAGTAGTTTAATTTCCACTATTGCATTAACCAATCCGGATGTTGTAGGAATGGTAAAAAGCACTTTTGATATTGGTTCTATTGAAGATCGTAAAGGAAAACAAACTAATTGGTTAACACTTAATTACAAAGGATTTCCTCCGGTTGCAACTGTAGTAAAATTATCAAAAATGCAGGCTGATATTAAACGTATTGAAACAGAATTTTATTCTTCTTTACTTAAAGTGAAGCTAAAACAAATTAATGGCGAAAGACCAGATGCAATTACAGAAAAGCCAAATTTGGCAGACAACTCAATTGTTACAGAAGACACATCTGATGTTGCAGAAGTTCAAAAGGCTATTGAAGATAATGCTGTTAAAACAGAAACGACAACCGAGGAAGTGAAAGAAACTCCTAAGGAAAATGTTAAAACGGAAGAAGTTCCTGTTAAACAAGAAAATGCAGTTTCTAAAGATGGTAAATACCACGTTGTGCAAAAAGGAGAAACACTTTATCGTATTTCTTTGAAGTATAAAGTAAGTCCGGAATTTATTAGAAATTTAAACGGTATGAAAGACAATACCTTAATCGTAGGTAAAAAAATTAGAATAGCAAAATAAGATTATTAAGATTGATACTTATTATAAAAGACTACCATAAATAATGGTGGTCTTTTATTTTTAAAAATGTTTTTAACTTATATACATCCAAATACCTTGTTTTTTAATGATTTTAGAATAGACATAATTAATACGTCGGTTTTCAGGAAGACTTAAATTAGGATCTTTTTTAAGTATGTATTTTGAGGCATCTCTGGCTAATTTTAAAATGGCACTGTCTTTTATAATATCTGCAATCCGCAAATTTAGAATACCGCTTTGTTGTGTTCCCATTAAGTTTCCGGGACCTCTAAGCTTTAAATCCACTTCGGCTATTTTAAATCCGTCATTGGTTTCTGTCATGGTTTTTAAACGTAATTTTGCTTCGTCAGATAATTTAAAACTCGACATTAAAATACAATAACTTTGGTCTGATCCACGACCAACACGTCCTCTTAATTGATGTAATTGCGATAAACCGAAACGCTCGGCACTTTCGATAACCATAACGCTTGCATTTGGCACATTAACGCCAACTTCAATAACCGTAGTAGCAACCATTATTTGTGTCTCTCCTTTTATAAAACGTTGCATTTCAAAGTCTTTAGCTTCCGGTTTCATTTTACCGTGCACAATGCTTATTTGGTATTTAGGTATCGGAAATTCTCTTGAAATACTTTCGTAACCATCCATTAAATCTTTATAATCCATTGCTTCCGATTCTTGTATTAACGGATATACGATATATACCTGTCTTCCTTTGGCAATTTCATCTTTTAAAAATTTAAAAACAGCCAAGCGATTACTATCGTATTTATGAATTGTTTTGATGGATTTTCTTCCCGGAGGTAATTCATCGATTACCGAAATATCTAAATCACCATAAATACTCATTTGTAAAGTTCTTGGTATTGGTGTTGCGGTCATAACTAAAATATGAGGCGGAATTTTATTTTTCTGCCACATTTTAGCACGTTGTTTTACACCAAATCGGTGTTGTTCGTCGATAATTGCTAATCCTAAATTTTTAAATTGTACCGTGTCTTCAATAATAGCATGCGTTCCTACAAGTATATGTAAACTGCCATTTTTTAAATTTTCGTGTATGATTTTTCGTTCTTTAGTTTTAGTACTTCCTTGTAACAAAGCAACATTGATATCGGTATTTTTTAATAATTCTTTAATTGATTCGTAGTGTTGTGTTGCTAAAATGGATGTTGGTGCCATTAAAGTTGCTTGAAATCCGTTATCTAATGCAATGAGCATAGTTAAAAGAGCGACAATCGTTTTCCCGGAGCCAACATCTCCTTGAAGTAATCGGTTCATTTGGACGTTTTTATTTAAATCCGCACGAATTTCTTTTAACACTCTTTTTTGAGCATTAGTAAGTTCAAAAGGTAAAATATCTGTATAAAACCGGTTAAAATAATTGCCTACTTTTTCAAATTTATATCCTTTAATTTTAGCTTTATGGAGGAGGTTTTTTCGTATTAACTGCAACTGAATAAAAAATAATTCTTCAAATTTTAGACGAAATTGTGCTTTTTCCAAAGCTTCTTGATTTTTTGGAAAATGAATATTAAAAAGAGCTTCCTTTTTAGAAATTAGATGTAATTTTCCAATAATTTCATCAGATAAAGTTTCACCTATTTTATTCTTAATTTCCAAAAATAAATTTTGCATTATTTTAAACATAACACGATTTGTAATGCCTTTTTTTGCTAATAATTCGGTTGAAGGGTAAATAGCCTGCATTCCGGAGCGTAAACTTTTTTTGTATTCGGTTACTAATTCCAGTTCCGGATGCGAAATAGTAAATTGTCGGTTAAAGACAGCAACTTTACCAAAAGCAACATATGGTGTGTTTACCTTTAAATTATCTTTAATCCATTTAATTCCTTTAAACCAAACCAGTTCAATTGCGCCATATTCATCACTAAAAGTAGCAACTAATCTGCTACCTCTTTTTTGTTTGATTTCCTTTATATGAGTTATTTTTCCAACAATTTGCACCTCACTATTAGTAGCGTGTAATTGGTTTGTTTTAAAAAATTGCGTTCTGTCGATATATCTATTCGGAAAAAAATTGGCTAAATCTTCATAGGTTTTAATACCAAGTTCTTTCTGAATAGCTTCTGCTCGCATAGGACCAACTCCTTTTAGATATGTGATAGGTGTCTGCAAATGTTATTTTTTGAAAAGATAAAAGTAATGAATTGTGTTATTTTAATTGTAATTTTGTTAAAAATAATTTGATGAAATTAGTATTTGCTACAAATAACTCTAATAAATTGGAAGAAGTTAAAAAAATACTTCCAAAAGATATAACACTTTTATCGTTAAAAGATATTGGTTGTTTTGAAGATATTGATGAAACAGGAAAAACATTATCTGAAAATGCATCGATAAAATCGGATTTTATTTATAAAAAATACGGATTTAATTGTTTTTCAGATGATACAGGTTTAGAGGTAGAAGCGTTAAATAACGAACCCGGAGTTTTTTCTGCAAGATATGCCGGAGAGCCGACAGATTCAAATAAAAATATGGAAAAACTGCTCCAAAAATTAGAAGGTTTTTCTAATCGTTCAGCTCAATTTAGAACTGTTATTAGCTTAATCTTAAATGGAAAAGAATATCAATTTGAAGGTGTTTGTAAAGGCGAAATAGTACCAAATAAAAAAGGAATTGAGGGTTTTGGATACGATCCAATATTTAAGCCGAAAGGTTTTGATAAAACTTTTGCGGAAATGACAAAACAAGAAAAAAATAAAATCAGCCATCGAGGCATAGCCATACAAAAACTTAGTAAATTTTTAGAAAATTATAAACGATCTTCGTTATAATGTTGAATCTCTTTTTTTACTTTTCCTTTATTCTGAATTTTTTGATTTTCGTAACAGTTTAAAATAGCGTCTACTATTTGTAGATCACTTGCCTTTTTTACAAATCGTCTGGAGTAGTTACAATCTTTAAGCATTTGGTTGATTTCATTTCTGCTCATATCCAAATATTGCATCATTACTTCGCGATTAAATTTTTGTTCCATTATTTCACGAAGCTTATCATCTTTGCGGAGTTTGTCTAATTTTTTTAATTCTTTTGCTCGTTTCCCTAACTTCTGATACCAAAAATCTATCGGACTAAAAACTGCTGCCAAAGCAGAATTATAATTTCTTGGTTTTGGTAATCCGGTTTCATACGTTTGTGGTAATCCGTTTATATGTACCCTATTTGGAGTAGATTCAGGAACATTTTTAGCATCAACAACTAAAACACCAATTAAGTGATTGGATTTAACTTCTACTGCATCTAAAGGAACAATACGATCGTGAATAGCAATTTTTAAATCCTTTTTATTTAATAAATCATTTGTTACAATTAATTTAATGGATTGATAACCAATATAAGATATGTATATTTCATCTCCTTTTTTTGCAGTTATTTCAAATCTTCCGTATTCATTTGTTGTTGTTCCTCTAACGGATGTTAAATTTAGTACATGTGCACTTTTTAAAGGAAAACGTGTTTTAACATCTAAAATTTGTCCTTTTAAAACACGAGCTATTGTATCCTTTTTTTCTTGTGAGAATAAAAAAACAGAAGTGAAGAAAGTTAAAAGTAATATTGTTCTTTTCATATTTACAAAAATACTATAAATATAATAGATAACTTGTTAAAGAAAATGTAAAATACTTTTTTGAATTTAATTGGTAGAATTTTAATAGTTGTTGGTATAACCTATAAATACCAAGTATGCCATACATAAATGTTAAGTTTTTTATAAATATTCAAATAAGTTGTAATATGTTTGTAAAAGTATTCTATTCTTAGATAATATGCTTTTTAGTAGTGCTATTTTTTTGTTTGTTTTTTTACCTTTGGTATTGCTAGTGTATTATGTATTGCCAAAAAAATTAAAAAACATTTGTTTGTTATTAGCAAGCTTGGCTTTTTACACTTTTGGTGAAAAAGAATTAGTCTTAATTATTTTGGCATCTACAATTGTAGATTTTTTTGCCGGAATAATCATAGAAAAAGGGTACAAAAAAACAGGTTTATTTTTATCTGTTTTGGTTAATTTATCGTTTTTAATTTATTTTAAATACGCTACATTTCTATTTGAAAATTACAACCAATTTTTAGATATATTAGGGATTACTTCTGCTAAAATAAGAAACCTACCAAAAATTGTTTTACCGTTAGGAATTAGTTTTTACACTTTTCAGACGATGTCATATACGATTGATGTATATCGTGGTAATGTAAAAGCAAACAAAAATTTTATAGATTTTGCAACCTATGTAACCTTGTTTCCGCAATTAATTGCCGGACCAATTGTTAGGTATAAAGATATTGAAAAACAACTAACAAATAGAAATCCAAATATAAATCAATTTTCAGAAGGAGTAGAACGATTTATTATTGGACTTGCAAAAAAAATGATTATTGCTAATAATTTAGCATTTCTTGCAGATACTATTTTCAACACGCCAACCGAATTTGTTTCTACTTATGTCACTTGGATTGGCATTCTTGCTTATGCATTTCAAATTTATTACGATTTTTCAGGATATTCGGATATGGCAATTGGCTTAGGGAAAATGTTTGGGTTTGAATTTTTAGAAAACTTTAATTATCCATATTTAGCAAAATCTATAAAAGAATTTTGGCGACGTTGGCATATTTCATTATCCACTTGGTTTAGAGATTATCTCTACATTTCACTTGGAGGAAACCGAAAAGGGAAAATAAGAACCTACATAAATCTAATCATCGTTTTTTTAATAACAGGATTGTGGCATGGTGCAAGTTGGAGTTTTATAATTTGGGGATTATTACATGGATTTTTCTTAATTTTAGAACGTTTAGGTTTAGATAAATTCCTCCTAAAATTAGGAAAACCGATATCACATATTTACACCATTTTGGTTGTGCTGATTGCTTGGGTGTTTTTTAGAGCAGATACGGTTCCCAAAGCATTACTTTACATCAAACAAATGTTTGCTTTTAAGACCATACCAAATGTAGAATTTATCAATTATTATTTAACAAAAGAAGTGTTATTTGCGTTTTTATTGGCAATTATTTTTAGTTTTCCTGTTTATATAAAAATAAACGATAAATTTAGTGATAATTTGTATTTTAAGTCTTTAAAACCTGTTTTGTTGCTGCTTCTTTTTGTAATTTCGGTAATGTATGTTGCTATTGATTCGTATAATCCGTTTATTTATTTTAGATTTTAATGCAAAAAAATACCAGACATATCGTTTTAATAATCGGATTTCTATTTCTGCTTACGTTACCAACAATAGTGCAGTTATTTAACTTAGAATCAAAATATTTAGACAATGAAAATCGTAAAAAAACAAATTTTCCTACTTTAAACATAAAAAAACCACAAGGTTTTGTTAGAAAATTCAAATCGTATTATCGTGATAATTTTGGTATGCGTAATACCTTATTGAATTGCTATTTAAATTTAAAAAACAATGTTTTGGAAGAAAGTCCATTGCCATCAAAAGTAATCATTGGTAAAGATAATTTTTTGTTTTTAGGAAATAGTTTTAGCAATACCGTAAACGAAAGTTTAGGTTTTGACTTATTTAGTTTAGAAGAATTACAAAAAATTGCAAAGAATATTTTAGCTAGAAAAAAATGGTTAGAATCACAAAATATTAAATTTTATATTGCCGTTGCACCAAGTAAACATAGTGTTTATCGTGAAAAATTACCATTTATTTTCCCTAAAATTAAAAACCGGAAAGAACAACTTTTAACCTATTTAAAAAATACAACAGATTTTGAAATTATAGATTTAGGAAAGCAATTCGAAAAACAAAAATTAAGTAATCGATTGTATCGTAGAAACGATTCACATTGGAATGATATTGGAGCTTTTTATGCTTCGCAAACCTTGTTAAACAGATTAAAATTAGATTTTGACATAAAAAATAGTTCTTTTTCAGATTATAAAATAGATTCTGTAGAAAAAATTGGAGATATTTCGAAATTAATTAATTATAAAAAAGATTTTCAGTATATTTTAAAACCTACTTTTTTAATAAACTATCAAATAGATTCCGTTCCAAAATATTATAAAAACGAAACTATTTCTGAGTCTAGATATAAAAACAATACCCAAAAATTTAAAATTTTGTTATTTCGCGATTCTTTTTCAAGTGCTTTAATACCATTTTTAAACGAATCATTTAACCGTACAACCTATATTTGGTCGCATAAATTTGATGAAAAATTAATCAAAAAAGAAAAACCTAATATTGTTGTTATAGAATACACCGAAAGGTATTTAGAAAGGTGTTTAACACAATTGTAACATCTTAAATCCGCAAAGCTTTTACGAAATTTCAACTGTCTATTAATATCAATAGTATAAATAATGTCGAAATGATGTGATTTTTTAGAAAATAGGATGTAAAAACAAGTTGTATAATTTATAAAACAAAAAAGTCTAACATTGCTGTTAGACTTTTTTTGCTCCTCCTCTAGGACTCGAACCTAGGACCCTCTGATTAACAGTCAGATGCTCTAACCAACTGAGCTAAGGAGGAATGTAAAACAGTATATTTCTGCTTTGCGAGTGCAAATATAGATAACTTTTTTATTTCTACAAGTAAAAAAAAATATTTTTTTAAACTTTTTTTTAGCTATGAATTTAACCTATTGTTTATCCAATAATTAAGATTAAAAAATATTTTTAATTTTTTTTAAATTTTAAGAAGCCAACAATCATAAATATTTCATTCATTTGAATTAGCTCTAATTAAGATAAAAAAATTATATTTGTGCAACTTTTTTAATTTGGAAAGTAATATACAATTGTAAAAACTTTCTTCCATTTATGGAAATTAATTAAAAATAATAAAAATAGACAACTAATTAAACCAAATGAAAGAATTATTAAAAAAATACGAAGAAAAACAACCTGAAATTGTTTTTCATTGGAAAGATCCGGAAACTGAAGCTGAAGGATGGACAGTTATAAATTCATTACGCGGTGGAGCTGCAGGTGGAGGAACCAGAATGCGAAAAGGACTTGATAAAAATGAAGTACTTTCATTAGCAAAAACGATGGAAGTAAAATTTACCGTTTCGGGTCCGGCAATTGGTGGAGCAAAATCCGGTATTAATTTTGACCCAAGAGATCCTAGAAAAAAAGGAGTTTTAGAACGTTGGTACAAAGCAGTTACACCATTATTAAAACATTATTACGGTACCGGTGGCGATCTTAACGTAGATGAAATTCACGATGTTATTCCGATTACGGAAAGCTGTGGAGTTTGGCATCCGCAAGAAGGAATTTTTAACGGCCATTTTAAACCAACCGAAGCAGATAAAATAAACCGTATCGGACAATTAAGAATGGGTGTAATTAAGGTTTTAGAAGATGAAACATACACGCCGGATTTGAGTAAAAAATACACAGTTGCAGATATGTTAACCGGTTATGGTGTTGTACAAGCCGTAAAACATTATTATGATATTTACGGTGGTGATATCAAAGGAAAGCGTGCTATTGTACAAGGTTTTGGTAATGTTGGTTCCGGAGCTGCATATTATTTAACGCAATTAGGAGCAAAAGTGGTAGGAATTATTGATCGAGTGGGAGGTGTGGTTAATGAAAACGGTTTTTCATTAGAAGAAATGACCGAATTATTTAGAAATAAAGACGGAAATACACTTGTATCCGATAATATGATTCCATTTGAGGAAATGAATAAAATAATTTGGAATTTACCTGCCGAGATTTTTATTCCTGCAGCAGCATCCAGATTAGTTACTAAAGAGCAAATTTCACAAATGATTGAAACCGGTTTGGAAGTGATTTCTCCCGGAGCAAATGTGCCTTTTGCTGATAAAGAAATATTTTTTGGACCAATAATGGAATATACCGATCAAAAAGTAAGTTTGTTACCTGATTTTATTTCCAATTGTGGTATCGCAAGAGTGTTTGCCTATTTTATGGAAAATAGAATAGACTTACCGATGAAAGACAAAGCAATTTTTGAAGACACATCTAATATTATTAAAAATGCTATTCAAAAAGTGCATGATAAAAATCCAAACAAAACAGATATTTCAAAAACAGCTTTTGAAATTGCATTAGAAAAATTAGTTTAATTAGAAACAATAAAAAAGAATAAGAAATGGCAGCAATTATTATATTAATATTTATTTTAGGATACTTGGCAATAACATTAGAGCATCCTTTAAAATTAGATAAAACAGTTCCGGCTTTGTTAATGTCTGCATTAATGTGGGCTTTATTGGCAATAGGATTTCATAACGGATGGTTTAACTTAATAGATGGACATGAAAAGGTCTTTAATTACCTTTCAGGTGGAGAACACGCAGAAGAAGGATTTCATAATTTATTATTACATCATTTAGGGAAAACTGCTGAAATTTTAGTGTTTTTAATTGGAGCAATGACCATAGTAGAAATTATTGATTTACATCAAGGTTTTGATATTATTAAAACATGGATTAAAGCTAAGAGTAAAAAGAAATTATTATGGATTATGGTGATATTGGCTTTTTTCTTATCTGCAATCATTGATAACTTAACAGCAACAATTGTATTAATTACTCTTTTGCGTAAATTAATAAAAGAGCGTAAAACACGATTGTGGTTTGCCGGTTTGATTGTTATTGCCGCTAATGCCGGAGGTGCATGGTCACCAATAGGAGACGTTACCACCACGATGTTATGGATTGGTAAACGTGTTTCAGCAGCTCATTTAGTTGAGAGATTAATTTTGCCATCACTAGCGGCTGCTATTGTGCCTGCCTTTATTGCTTCATTTCTGCCTGTTTTTAAAGGAAATATTAACGTAGATATTAAAGAAGGAAAATTAGAAGAAAAAGAACATAGACTGCTAAGTAGCAGAACCATGTTATTTTTAGGTTTGGGAATGATTGTATTTGTTCCGATTTTTAAAACAATTACACATTTACCTCCATATATTGGTATGATGTTAGGTCTAGGTGTTGTTTGGTTAGTTTCCGAATACATCCATCCTGAAGAGGATTTTAGTGAAGAGCGAAAGCACTTATATTCTGCTCATATAGCCTTATCTAGAATAGAGATGTCTAGCATCCTTTTCTTTTTAGGAATTCTTATGTCTGTAGCAGCTCTAGAATCTTTAGTGTTTGGAGTAACAGCTTCCGGACAACAAGTAGGAACTTTACGTTATTTGGCGGAAGTTTTAAATCAAACAATACCAAATCAAAATGTGGTAATTTTATTGTTAGGAGTTTTATCTGCAATAATAGATAATGTGCCGTTAGTGGCAGCAACAATGGGTATGTACAATGCTCCAATGGATGCTTCCATTTGGCATTTAATTGCATTTTCTGCAGGAACAGGAGGTAGTATGCTAATTATCGGTTCTGCTGCAGGTGTTGCAGCAATGGGAATGGAAAAAATAGATTTTATTTGGTATTTTAAAAAGATAACTTGGTTAGCAGCTATAGGATTTTTAGTTGGTTATGTTCTATTATTATTTATGGAATCCATTTAAAAAGAAACATACAATTTTTTATTTTTTATTACGTTTAACACATATAAATTTAATATATGAACGGATTATTTTTTCTCTTACAAAAAAAGTCTTTAATAAGTCAAAAAGTGGCTGAAGAAGCAACCGAAAAAACACTTTCTATCTATAGTTTGATTATGGAAGGTGGTTTGGCAGGTCAGTTAATAATGGGCTTACTATTTATTTTATTGGTCGTTGCATTGTTTATTTATTTTGAACGATTATTTGCTATAAAAGCAGCTTCAAAAGTAGATAAAACATTTATGAATCAAATACGAGAATACATTCTTAAAGGTGATTTAGAAGGTGCAAAACGCCTATGTGCTCAGCATCATAATTCTTCGGTTGCCAGATTAATTGAAAAAGGTATTTCACGTATAGGCAAACCTTTGGAAGATATTCATACAGCAATTGAAAATGCCGGAAGATTAGAGATTTATCGACTGGAAAAGAACGTTAGTATTCTTGCCACAATTTCCGGAGTTGCTCCAATGATTGGATTTTTAGGTACGGTTATTGGTATGATTTTATCAATATTTGAAATTGCAAATGCCGGTGGTTCTATTGATATAAAATCGATGGCAGATGGTTTATATACAGCAATGACAACTACTGTAGGTGGTTTGATTGTTGGTATTATCGCATATATTGCGTACAATCATTTGGTAGTAAAAACCAATAAAGTGGTTTACCAGATGGAAGCACAATCCTTAGAATTTTTGGATTTATTAAATGAACCTGCTTAATAACAAAATATGAATATTAGAGGTAGAAATAAGGTAACACCGGAATTCAATATGTCATCTATGACCGATATTGTATTTTTGTTACTAATCTTTTTTATGATTGCATCTACACTCGTTTCCGCGGAAGCGATAGATTTATTATTACCAAAATCTTCTAGTAAAACAACACAAAGTAAGAGTGTTACAGTTAGTATTACTAAGAATAAGGAATACTATGTGAATCGTAAAAAGGTAAGAAAAAGCCAATTAGAACGAGAAATTTTAAATAAAGTTGGTAAAAATAAAATTGGTAGATCGATTACTTTAAGAGTAGA
>Ga0256841_1002019_pt1 | contig 16654 bp, 14 predicted proteins | sample 356308metaG_FD_185971 | JGI IMG/M metagenome (GOLD analysis project Ga0256841, IMG submission 185971) | Hydrothermal vent microbial communities from Mid Atlantic Ridge, Atlantic Ocean - 356-308 | ecosystem: Environmental > Aquatic > Marine > Hydrothermal vents | place: Atlantic Ocean: Mid... | reverse complement strand
CAAGGCTAAGGCAGACAATGACAGCAAAACAAAGCGCAGGGCCAAATGGGTGCAGCAGGTTCACACCTGCTGCAACTAGGGGCCTCCCGCCAGCCCGAGGATTTTATACTCAAGGCTAAGGCAGACAATGACAGCAAAACAAAACGCAGGGCCAAATGGGAGCAGCAGGTTCACACCTGCTGCGATTAGCGACAGAGATGCACGATCGTGCATCTCTACTTGCCTTGTCCTGCGGTGCCCTACGGGCAAATCCCAAGCCGCGACGGCCTCTGTCTATGCGGCCGCTCGGGCCAGGCCGGAGGCGTGGGGCATACGCAAGCTTTGATTAAAAGGAATCTGTGAAATCGGTAGAATTCATTCCTCCGATTAACCGATTAAACCGATTTCCACCGATTGACCATTACGAAATCTATCCGCAAAAAGCACACCTGCAGCAATCGAGGCCTATCCTCCTCTATGCTGACATAACCTCCATCACCGCTAAAAATCATACCTTTGCAATTCAAAGTAGCACGAATCACCCCTTGCCTCCTATGCAGCCTCACTTAGAACAAGCTATCGGGCTGGAAACAGCCCAAAAGCTCGGACTCACGAAAGAAGAATACGAAGCCATGCTGGCTTTCATGGGCCGGCCCGTTAATTTCACCGAATTGAGCATGTATTCGGTGATGTGGTCGGAGCACTGCTCGTATAAGAATTCCATTCGCTGGCTAAAGACCCTGCCCCGCGAAGGCGGACGCTTGTTGGTCGGTGCGGGAGAAGAGAATGCCGGTTTGGTGGATATAGGAGACGGTCTGGCCTGTGCCTTTAAAATCGAATCGCACAACCATCCTTCAGCTATAGAGCCTTATCAGGGTGCGGCTACCGGGGTGGGCGGGATACATCGCGACATTTTCACCATGGGTGCTCGCCCTATTGCAGCGCTCAACTCCCTCCGATTTGGCGATTTGAACCGCCATCACACCAAACATTTGCTTCGGGGCGTAGTGCGCGGTATAGGTGATTACGGCAACTGCTTTGGTGTTCCCACGGTAGGTGGTGAAACTTTTTTCCACCCCAGCTTCAATCAGAACATTCTGGTAAACGCCATGTCGGTAGGCTTGGTTCGGGTAGGCGAGACGGTTTCCGCTTGTGCTGACGGACCCGGAAATCCGGTTTTCATCGTGGGGTCTCGTACCGGAAAAGACGGCATACACGGAGCGACTTTTGCCTCGGCCGATCTCACCGAGGACTCTGCCGAAGACTTGCCATCCGTACAGGTTGGAGACCCCTTTCAGGAAAAATTGCTGCTGGAAGCTAGCCTGGAGGCCATACGTACCGGAGCCGTCGTAGGCATGCAAGACATGGGCGCTGCAGGCATTACCTGCTCTACCTCTGAAATGAGTGCTAAAAGCGGTACCGGCATGCGTATAGATTTGAGCAAAGTACCCACGCGGGAAGAAGGCATGAAAGCCTTCGAAATCCTGCTGTCGGAAAGTCAGGAGCGCATGTTGGTCGTAGTACAAAAAGGCAGAGAACGGGAAGTCCTGCGTGTCTTTGAAAAATGGGATTTGGAATGTGCCCAAATCGGCGAAGTAACGAATAGCGGCATGTTGGAGTTTTTCCACGAAGGCGTAAAAGTAGCGGAGGTACCGGCCCAATCGCTGGTTTTGGGCGGAGGAGCACCCGTTTACGAGAGGGATTACCACAAGCCGGCATACTTGGAAAAAATAGAAGCTTTTGACGAAAGTCAGATACCCCAAGCCGAAGATCTCATAGCAACAGCCAAAGAACTTTCCCGCTCCCCCAACCTGGTTTCTCGCCGCTGGATTTACGAGCAATACGACTCTATGGTGCGTACCAACACTCTCCGGCAGGAAGACCCTTCAGATGCCGCTTTGGTACGCATCAAAGGCAGCCGGAAAGCTCTTGCTCTGAGTACGGATTGCAATCCCACTTATGTATTTGCCGACCCTTATGCAGGAGCCATGATGGCTGTAGCCGAAGCAGCTCGCAACATCGCCTGCACCGGAGCTAAGCCCCTGGCCGTTACCAATTGCCTCAATTTCGGCAACCCCTATAACCCGGAAGTCTATTGGCAGTTCGTTCAAGCCGTACGAGGTATGGGAGAAGCTTGCCGGGCTTTTGACACCCCTGTTACCGGTGGCAACGTGAGCTTCTACAACCAAACTCAAAAGGGAAATCAGGCAGAACCCGTTTACCCCACCCCAACCATTGGCATGCTCGGCCTGTTAGAAGATGTAAACCAACGCATGGACATTTGCTTTAAAGCCGAAGGAGACCTCCTTTATCTTCTGGGAGGCCATGCCACGGAAATGGGCTCCTCCGAATACCTGCGGCACATCCACGGCATAGCATACAGCCCGGCACCCCGATTCGAACTGGAAGAAGCCGTGAAGCTCGTCCAGACACTGCCCCTCTGGATAAAACAGGGCCTCATCCAATCGGCCCACGACTTGTCTGAAGGTGGCCTCTGGCAAGCTTTGATGGAATCGGCCATAGCTTCCGACATAGGTTTTGACATTCATTTGCCGAAAGGCCCCCGTACAGATATCCTCCTATTTGGCGAAAGCCAAAACAGAGTACTCGTCAGTGTAAAACCCCAGCTTGAAAAAACCCTCAAACAAGCTGCTCACGAAGCCCAAGTGCCATTGGAGTTTCTGGGCAAAACCAAAGGCAAAGAAATGCTCATATCCGGAATGAACTTTGGCCCGATTTCCGATTGGCAGACTTCATATACAGAAACGCTGGCCCGAACAATGGCCTCGGAGCCGGATTATTTCGACGAGAATCTCGACACCTGAATCCCGTCTTCTCTTCAAAACAAACAACGCGCGATGAAAAAAGTACTTTTCCTGTTTTTTGCTGTAAGTCTTTTAAACTGGACCACCTCCTGCTCTTCCGAAGGAGAGGCTGTAAAAGGAACTGTTTTGCGTGGTCAACTGAAAGGTGCAGAAGGAATGCAACTCAACCTCGACAAAGTGTACATAGGCAGGGCCAACCAAGCTCTGGAAGCTACTACGGCTGACCAAGAGGGGAATTTTGAATTTCAATTTCCCGAGGGGCTGCCAAAGGGGATCTACAAAATCAGAGGTGGAACGAAAGGCTTTACCCTGATTTTAGACGACACTCAAAACAAGCTCATTGAGGTGCAGGGAAACCTGGCCCAGTTGAAAGACCCCAGAAGTCTAAAAGTCTCCGGCTCATCCTCGGCAACACTCTACAACGAAATGTTGGGGCGCTTGGTAGATCGCTCGGTACAGCTCAACGACATAACGAGTTTCATCGATACAGCCTCCTCTCCTTTGGTCGCAGCTTATATTGCTTTCCAGGCTTTGGGCTCTTCCGGAGATTACCTGGACATACAACGCAAAGCTTTGGAACGCCTGCGCAAAGACGACGATTTATTTGAGTATGCTACGGCCTATGAGAGGTATCTGGATCAAATGGAAATGGCTAAGAAGCAAAGACAACAGCAAGAGCCCATCCAGCCCGGCATGGAAGCACCTGATATTCGCATGCCCAACCCGGAAGGCAAAATGCTGGCTTTATCGGATCTCCGAGGCAAAGTTGTCTTGCTCGATTTTTGGGCCAGCTGGTGTGGCCCCTGCCGCCGGGAAAACCCGAATGTGGTCAAAGTGTATAAAAAATACAAAGACAAGGGCTTTACGGTATTTAGCGTTTCTCTTGATGGTGTGGACAGCCGCACAAAATCCCGCTTAAAAACGCAGGAGCAAGTTGATCAAATGATTGCTCAAGGCAAACAAAGGTGGATCAATGCCATCAAAAAAGACGGGTTGGAATGGCCCTATCACGTTTCCGACCTCAAGAAGTGGGACAATGCCGCTGCCCGCCAATACGGCGTGCGCAGCATTCCTCGCGCTTTCCTGATAGACCGGGAAGGGAAAATCGTATCGACCTCTGTACGAGGAGCAGAGCAACTTGAAGCAGAATTGTTGAAAGTCCTAAACAAATAAACCTACAGGCAGCCCTTCGAGCAATGAGGGGCTGCCTAACTTTTGACGGGCAAAGCAAAATAGAATGTACTGCCCTGCCCTGCCCTGCTTTCCAGCCCAATACGCCCACCCTGCATTTCAATAAATTCTTTGGAAATAGCCAGCCCCAGGCCTGTACCTCGGGTCTTGTCGTCTTTTGCACGTTGGTAGGGCTGGAAAATGCGTTCCTGTTCCTGCAAGGGTATGCCGCAGCCCTTATCGCTTACGCAAAACAAAACCGTCCGTCTTTGCTTCTTCACTTCGACCCGAACGACATCACCCTGAGCAGAATAGCGCAAAGCATTGGTGAGAAAGTTGATGAGTACACCGATGGTCTTGTGCTGATCAACGTACATCTTGCCCAAATTCTCTTCCAGATCTACACTCAGCTCCACACCCTTATCTCTATAAAGGCCTTCAACGCTTTGAAGGCTTTTTTCGACCACAAAAGCAGGTGCCACGAGCTCTCGGTTTAAACGAATATTTCCCGTTTCCAGTCGTGCCATTTCGAGCAAGTCATTAACCATTTGAAGCAGGCGGTTGGAATTTTGCCGGATGGTATCTGTCAACTCGTATTGCTCTTCGTTTAGCTGTCCGAGTCTTTGATCTTGAAGCAACTTCAAGCTCATGTCAATAGCGGCCACAGGGGTTTTCATTTCGTGAGAGACCGAAGCCATGAATTGGGTATTGGCAATGACTTGCTCTTTAAGGCTGGTGATGTTCCTCAACACAATGACATACCCTCCTTTGTGGTGCGGACCTGCAGAGACGTGTAGGATATCTTTTTCGAGAAAAATCTTTTTGTCGTTTTTTTCCAGTTCTATGGTAGGGTAAAGGCGGTTTTCATAGGCCACTCCCTGAAGTAATTCCCGCACGAACTCATATATAAGCGGGTTGTTGGCCGACAATTTTTGCAAGGTCTGTCCTCGCACATCCTCCTCTTGTAAATCGAGAAATCTTAAGGCTGTTTTGTTGACGAACAAAACGCGAAAATCGTTATCGACACCAATAATGCCCTGCCGCATTTGCTGGATAAGGGTTTCGATTCGGTGTTTCTCCGATAAGAGTTTTTGCAAATTGATGTTTTCGTATTCGTCCAGTTTTTCTACCATGAGATTAAAGGCCACGGCGAGCTGTCCGAATTCATCGGCAGAGCGCACGGGCAAGCGCTCGCTGTATCTCTTTTGAGCAACAGCTTCCAAGCTTTGCTCCAATTGCTTAAGCGGTCGGGAGATGTAGTCCGGAAAAAAGAACATACTGATCAGGGCAAAGAGAAAAAGAACAAAACCAAAAGCCATCATACCGATAGTAATGCGTTGAGCATTATTAACGGTTTGATCGGTTTTTTGAAGAATGCTCATCTCATTGATGTAGTACATGTCTTTGAGCAGATTCTGTATGGTCCGCGTCTTTTCAATGAGCAAGGCACTGATGTCGGTGGAATCTCCTATGTGTTTGAGACCTTCTTTAAAGAGGATAAAATCGTTGCGCAAGGCAGTTGTCAGAGAATCTTCTCCTTTTTCGGTAATGTTAGAGTTTTGCAATTCCAGATAGCGTTCAAACTGATCGGTGGCCTGGCGAAGCTTTTTTCTCTTATCGGCTTGAAACGCATAGGGAGTGGCCAGTTCATAAATGATGTCATTCAAAGCCAAGGACATTTCCCGCGTGTATTTGAGCGTGCGGTAATTGTCTCTCAACTGCCTGATGGCGCTGTCGGAAAGGTTACTGATATGCACAGCACTCCAAATGCCCAGAATAGCAATGATGCCAAAAAGCAGTAGCAGCATCAATTGCATTTTGGTCTTAAGCGGTAAATTGGCAAACCAGCTGTTGGGCTTAATCGGCATGATGCTGCACGCTCATTAAAAATCTAAAGTGGGGCACACAGTGCTTTATACTCCAAAGATACGAAGAAAATACAAAGACCACACGGCTCTTTTTCATGCTATTGCCCGGGCCGACAGGAAACCGATGACTTCCTCTACCCGACGAACCATTTTATATACCCAAACCAAAGTAGTTTGGGATATTTACGACTTGCAAACGGGCAAAAGATAGGGAGTTTTGGGATGCTCACGCATCCCAAAACTCTTCGTGATGGGTATAAATGATTTGGGCATAACAAGCGGCTTAGCGCTTGCGCTTGTACTCGTAATCTTTGCGTTCCAATTCCAATTGGCGTTGGAATTGCCGGAGAAATTCATCAAAAAGTTTGTGCGCCAGCGGAACAAGCTCCCTACCTTCTTCAGCTTGAAGAATTCTTTTAGTCCGAAGATCAACCGCAGCACTGAGCAAATAGGTAGAACTGCTTTTGTTGACGATGACCTCCAGGGTGAGTTCTTTACCGTATCGCTTCAAACGTTTCTCCAATTTTTGACGAACTCTTTCTGCGAGTTCTTCCAATTGCCGGCGATCAGCTTCCGTTTCAACCTCCTTGAGGTTTTTGATGATGAGATGAACCATGGTAAATCATTTTAAAAAAGACGATTGATCTTCCTCAGTTCCCAGCCTAACAACAAGCTAAACAAACCGAGGAAAAAGAAAGAAAGAGCTGTAAGCGTTATGACTCCGATGACACCTAAAAGAGGATTCATCACCATCAAAAAGCTAAAAATCAAAGTGATTAGTCCGGAGGCCATGAGCCATCCCCAGCCCTTGACACCAATTTGGCGAAGAGTCCAGGCATATCCCATAGACATGGTGCCGCGAAAAGCAAACCAAAAGCCCATGTACAACAGGAGAACTCCTGCAGACAAAGGCGGATTTGCAAGCATCACCACACCAATACCCATTTCGACCAAACCCAGAAGTAAATACCAACCCCAGCTATCCATGATTTTGCGGTTCATCAATGAAAAGGCGGTGTGCAACAAACCCGAAAAAAAGATGAGCCAGGAAAAAAACAGGCTGAGGGCCAAATAAGCTTCCAAAGGTTTCACAACGACTAAAGCAGAAGTAGCTATCAAAGCGATACCTACCACAAGAGGTATCCACCAGTTTTTTATCTCTGCGTGAAAAGTGTTCATTCCAGTCATGATGTTCTTATTTTGTTTGAAAATTAAAAGTGTGTGGCACCGAGCCTATAGCCGGTGTAGTTTTTTTAGCGGGAATACATTTTGACAAAACTTTTGTATGTCTGACGAATAGTCACCAAAGCATGCTCCACATCTTCTTCGCTCAGAGAAAGCAACTCTGCTATTTCGCCAACAGGCAAGCTCCCGAAAGTATGAAGCTCAAAGATGTTGCGCGTTTCCTCGGGCAGATGATGCAAGAAGTATTCCACTTTTCTCTCCTCTGCCTCTTCGGACTCCTCCGAAATACCCAAGGCCCGATATACATCGCGTCGGGTATCATCCGACAGCAAAAAATATTGTTTTTTGTAGTCTTCCTGATGATAAGAAATATCGTCCAACTCTTCCAGAGGCAGTAAGTCTCCATCGCCATCTGTAGAAAAAGCCTCATTCATCAAGCGCAATTCGTTATCTATGATTTCACCTAAGGGAATTTCCTTTTGGTGAACACTTTCTCTCTTCATCAACTCGTCCAGTTTTTGCTTAGCTTTGGAAAAAGCCCGAACTTTCATAGAGCGCGAATCATCAAAAGGCGCATGCTCTTTATACAATTCCAGCAAAACAGCATCACTAAGCTCCGAAGCTGAATACATGTGCTTGGGAAGCAAGCCTTGTGCTTCGGCCTGTTTCAATTTAGCTGCCATATAGCGTTGCAAATCGGGCAACCAAGTTTGAGCTCGAGCAAAAAAATCATCTTTTGTCTTTTTCATTTTCAGCTGTTTTACGTTTAAAGGACAAACGGAATTAGCGCCTGGCACAAACCTTAGGCCACAACAAGGTCTATTTCAGATAGACGCTCAAAAGCCCGCCGGACCGCCATGGCCCGGCGGAAAAATCGACAACTCATTTCTTTTCCTCCGACTTCCGTCCAAAATACTTTTGACGGAAGTTTTGCAGATCTTTTTTCAGCTGTTCTAAAGAAGACGTAATTTCCTTCTTGGCCTCTTTTTTCTTGATGCTCTTTTCCAAAGTCTTTATGGTTTCGTAAAGAGCCCTATAGTCTTTGGTTTGTTTTCCATAGCCCAAGGCTTCGGCCATCTTCAGCTGATATTTGGCATTGGACAAATAATTGATTGCCAATGCCCGATCCGCTTCCTTATCCATGTCCAACAAAAGGGTAGCATCAACCAACTCCTGCGCTTTGAGTACAGGTAAAGGCAAAATGTCTTCCTTAACGACCAAAGTATTCAGCAAGCTTTCCAGCAAAAGAGCGGCATCAGTCAGCTTTTCCTCTTTCAACAAAATTGCAACCTCCTTCAAGCCTTCCGGGTAAGTGGCCAGAGGAATATACACCGTATTGACATGCACCTCACTAGACAAGTTCTCGAGGAGTTCTCTGGCAAGCTGATAATAAGCTTGATCAACGGCTTTTTCCACTTCTTTGGTCAGTTTTTGGACTGTAGCCAGATCCGTAACCGTTTCTTCAACATCTACTCTTGCATCTACCGGCAGCAAAGCCATATCCGGATTGGCCTCTACGATAACATGGAGCTTCCCAATCAATTCATTGGTTTTGGTTTCTGCTGCCTCTTGATCTCCCTCTTTAATACTTTGCAAGATGCCCTGAGTTTCCAAGACTGCTGTCAAGGCTTCATCGATCATCTCCGACTTCAGCCTTTCAGCCGTTGCATTGGCTTTGCGAAGAATGCGATCGTAGAGCGTATCCTTCGGCATAGCCAGGTTGTCAGGTGGCGTTGTTTCTTCGATCAAAGATTGTGTACTTTTGAGTTGTCCCTGAGCGTCTTCCCTTACAGCTTCATGACAAGCTGTAAAAGAAGCAGAGGAAACAAGACCTCCTATGAGCATAGCGAAAATCCACTTTTTCATTTTCCTGTGTTTTAATTGGGTGTTAACGAATAAGAACAAGGAGCTTCTCTTATCTGCTTTTTAAGCTCCATTCCACTTTACCTCTTATCAGGATGTGTGCCAGTTATCTTTTTATGCCATCTTGTCACCACTTTTTCCATACAGGCGATTTTTTGTCAGCTTTATTTTTACAAGATTAATACTACAACAGCTCAAACCATTTTTCGAAGAGGATACTCCCATCACGAAATGATTTTGGTTCAAACACAAAAAAGCCCGAAAGTCAAAGATGACTTTCGGGCTTATGCTCATGGCGAAGTGATTTGGGAGGCCTCAGCCTCCCAAACTCTCTACCTTTTGCCTGTTTGCGAGTCGCAAATATCCCAAACCATTTCGGTTTGGGTACAGACGTTTTTTTTGTATAGGGCTTTGCGGTGGGCAAGCCCTTTGACAGCAATCTAAAAATCTATGGCATAGCCAGCCGTGATGTTCACACCCCTGTTTTGAACTTTTTCCGTAAGCAGAGGCACATCTACAAGTTCCGTAAGGCCGTGGCGATAGCGGGCATCGAGATAAAATTTGCCGACAGGCAGTTTAAAAGCTAATCCGGCACCCCCAATAACGGAAAAATCGGCCCGCGTAAAATTATCCACGGGGATTTTGGTATCGATCAAGGTGATGTTGACGATAAAACTGGCTTGGGTGCGCACCCTATTGCTCATCAAATAAGCTGCTGAAGCTCCTCCAAGCAGGTAAGTCTCTGCTCTTTTGCCCTTGAAGCGCAACTTAGCTAAGACGGGCAATTCGATGTAATTGGCATTGTTCAGCACTTTGACTCCCGCCGGTATGGTGGTGTTATCGTTGAGAGGGATATCGACATTTTGAGTCAGGCTAAACCCCTTGCGAGCATACATCAATTCCGATTGAATGGAAAACATATCTCCAAGCTCCATTTCTGCCATGAGACCGACATCCAGAGTGGACAAGGTGCTTATGCCCAGTTCTTTGCGCAAAGGTGAAGATACCGTAACCACATTGAAACCTACTTTAGGGCCGACATAAACCTGTGCTTTGGCGTATCCGGCGGCTGCGAAGAGGAAAAAAAGAACGAACAGCTTCTGCAGATTTTTCATGTTGCTGGTTTTTAATGATGGAAAGCAAAATTGCGTTTAACCGGTCTAATAACGCAACCAGAGAACTTAAGGTTTCTTATCGCTCTGTTAGCAGGAGGTTAAAACTGCCAGGCTCTTTTATTACCTTTGCACCAAGCTCAAATGCAGTTTGACTCGATCCAAATCCAAAATGGCTGAGCTGAAAATCAGACAGGTAGGCCTCATACTAAAGCTTTTTACAAGAAGCTTCCAAGCAAACCAACTATGCAGATACAAGCTTTTAAAGCGACTTATCCCAGGAAAAAACTCATCACCTCTGCAGACTCCTTTTTTGGAAAAGTCAAGGAAGAATATCCGGTATTTCGCGACAGTGGATTTTTCAAGCAGCGCAAACAACCCGGTCTATACATCTATCGCATAGACGAACCCCTGCGTTCCTATACCGGGCTGTTGACCCTTGCCTCTATGGACGAATACCAGGAAGGGAACATCAAAATACACGAACACACCTTGGCTGCCAAAGAACAACGGCAAATTCAGTTGCTGATGCATCGCAAAGCCGCCGTCAAACCGGTTTTGCTAACGTACCGTGGTGTAGAAGAGATTGATAAGCTCATTAAAAAGCAATTGGTAGAGAAAGACCCCTTCATGCATTACTATTTCGAAGAAGAAGACGAACACCATTGGATTTGGGAAATCAAGGAAGAAAAAACCATTAAAAAACTGCAGAAGCTCTTTGCCGAAAAGGTACCTACAGCTTATATAGCAGACGGCCACCATCGAACGGCAGCCATGGCTCTTTTGCGCGAACAAGCGGAAACCGAAGGTTTGCCTCCCTGCTACAATTACTTACTCAGTGCTTTCTTCCCAACCAGAGAACTGGATATCTTTGAATTCAATCGCATCGTAGTAAACACAAACGGTCTTTCTCCAACACGCTTGATTGCCAGCCTCTCTCAATGGGCCAAAGTCAAAGTTCTGGATCAATACAAACCCCTCAAACAAAAACACGAATGGCTGCTATTCCTCAACAACGAATGGTTTCATTTTCAATGGAGAGAAGAAACACTCCAAGCTCATCAAAATGAGGAAGTCTTGCTAGATGTCTCTTTGCTCAACAAACTGGTACTACAGGACATACTGGGTATAGAGGACCCGCGCACAGATGTCCGTTTAAAGTACATAGAAGGGCCCAGAGGCATTGATGCTTTCAAACAGCTCGTCAATAAAGCGGAAAACCGACTGGGTTTCATCCTGTTTCCCATTGACATAAAAGACTTCTTGCACATAGCCGACGCTGGTAAGGTGCTTCCGCCAAAATCCACATGGTTTGAACCGCGCATGCGAAACGGCTTACTCGTTCACGATTTAAAAGGCCAATGAAAACGAGAAAAATAACAGCAGACTGGATTTTCACAGGTACAGGCTCTCCCATTAAAGAAGGCGTACTTGTTTTAAACGAAGAAGGGCGCATTGTACAACTAGCCTCCCGAGCGGATTTCGACCCTTCTGAATTGGAAACCTTTCGAGGAGCACTGGTTCCGGGTTTCGTCAATGCCCACTGTCACCTGGAGCTCTCTCACATGAAAGGCCTGGTAGATACCGGCACGGGTTTGCTGCCTTTTTTGAAAAGCGTCGTTTCCATGAGGGACTTCCCTCAAGAGCAAATCGAAGAAGCTATACGCCAAGCCGACGAAGACATGCAAAGGGCTGGCATCGTCGCTGTCGGAGATATATCCAACAAAGCAGATACGGCAGAGATAAAAAAACGAAGCTCCATCCGCTACTATACCTTTGTCGAGCTGTTCGATTTCATGCAAGAAGCCAGTGCGGAGAACACCTTTCAACAGGGCAAAAAAGTTTTAGAGGAGCAAGCAGGAGAAAATGGCAACGAAAAAAATCTGACACCTCATGCTCCTTATACGGTATCCCCCCGATTGTTTGAACTCATCCGACATCATTTGCCGAAAGGCAAAAGCCTGAGCATACACAACCAAGAGACAGCTGAGGAAGACAAACTGTTTAAAAGCAAAACGGGAGGTTTCCTGTCTTTCTTCAGCGACTTTGGAGCTCAGGTACCCGATTTTCTGCCTTTCGGCAAATCTTCTCCGCATTACCTCATGCAACAACTCCCCAAACCGGACTTTCGGCTCCTACTCGTCCACAATACTTGCACAACCAAAGAAGACATAGAAACGGTACAAGCTTATAATCCACAGACTTACTGGGTCAGCTGCCCCAATGCCAACCTCTACATAGAAAACAGGCTACCCTCTTATAGGTTTTTCCTGGAAGCCGGAGCCAAAGTAGCCTTGGGGACAGACAGTTTAACATCCAACTGGCAACTTTCCATCCTGGAAGAAATGAAAACCATTGCCAAATATCAATCGTTTATCCCCCTTGAAACCCTAATAGAATGGGCCTGCTTAAACGGAGCCTGCGCCTTGGGTTTTGAAAAAGAATTGGGCAGTCTGGAACCAGGCAAAAAACCCGGAATCAACCTTATCAGCCTGGACAGAAGGGGAAGACTCCACCCAAAGAGCAAAGTCAAAGTCATTGCCTAATCGACCATGGCAAACCAGCTTAGCACCAACATCTAATTCAAATCTATGGGACGGTACACAACGACGATTTTCTTCGCGACTCTCCTCCTGATCTACATCGGCAGCACATTGAGCTGCTCCGAGCCACCACCGCGTACCCTCACCCTGGCCGAACGCAAATTGGCTGACAGCCTCTTTCAAGAAGAAGTAAAACGACTTAAACCCCAGCTCGACAGTCTCTGTGAATTGCGCTTTGATTCCCTGGTCAAATCTGCCTTAGACTCCATGCTGGAAGTGCGCAAAGAGTTGATGGAAAAGCAATTAAAACGCTTACAAAAGGAAACCGGAAAAGAATGAAGAAGTATCTATTCCCTTTAGTTCTCCTGTTCGCTCTGCCCTTTCTGCTTGCCCAGAAAATTAAGGTATCTTCCCTGGTTCAGCAACGCGTCAGGGAAAAGATAACGCGTTATACCCATAACCACGAACGTCAGTGCCGGGAAGAGGCTTTAAAAAAAGCTTCCCGACTGGCAGATTCTCTCATGCTGGAATACGCCCGCAGCAAACTAGACACGGCAAGTTTGCCTGCTCTTCCACCTAAACCTGCCAAACCGAATTTGCTCAAGCCCAAAGACACGACCGAACTAAAGCCCTTGTTTTAACGCCCAAACCAAAACCAAAATAGTTGGGACCTGCCCAAGACAAGAAGGCCGGTAAACCTGAATCAGTTCACAAACGAGCAAAATATAAAGAGCTTGGGCGGCTACGCATTCCAAACCATTTCACCCTAAGTACCGCAAAAAGCACAAAAGGATGAGGAGCATTCACTCCTTCTCACTTAAACAGCAGATATCGCTTCTCTCAATGCTCGTGTTCCTCATGTTCGTGCTCTTCTCCTTCATCCTCTTCTCCGAATGTTTGAGGGTCCCCGCCCATATCTAAGTAGATTTGCTTAAAGCCCTCGGCTAACTCCTTGCGCTCGGCCTCATTCATTTTAGCCTCTCCATGCATCAATACATAAGCCCTTAAGGGCATCTCTCCTTCCATAACTTCCTCATAGGCTTCCTCCAAAAGATGCAACTGCGTGTTGTGTTTTACCTTCCCCCAAGTGGAAAAATTGAGGTGTTTGCGTCCTTCTTTAATGTGCTTGCGCAAAAACCAGGAAACGGGTGCAACCTGGCTGTACCAAGGATAATGTGTCTCGTAAGAATGACAATCGTAGCAACTGCTCTTGATGCGCTGCTCCATCTGTGGAGGGGCATGCGTAACAACCGCAAAATCGTGGCTCGATTCATATTTAGGGACAGAGCGATCTATCCTGACAAACTGGATAAGGACAAAAAGGACCAAAAGGGCCAACAAAATCTTCTTTACTCTGGGATTTTTCATGCGGCAAAATTAAAAAAAAAAGAAAAATATTTGGAATTAAAAAATATTACATATCTTAGCGATCGATAAAGGACGTATAAAACCCATCATCAAACACCGCTAAACCCTCCGCCACCTGCACGCTTGTGCATGAAGGGGATTGTTTTGCCCATACCAAAAGGTCTGGAGCCTAACGGCCTCTGTGCGGTTTATTGTTTCACTTTAAAATTGTTCACACATGAAAAAAGGACATGTACTTTGGTCATTGGTCGTATGGCTTGGCCTGTTTACTGTCAATGGCTTGCAAGCTCAATCCAGTGATTATTATTGGTCCGACAACCGGAAAATTTATCTGGAAGAAGACCACGCCTCGGTGATGATTCACTTTGCTAAGGGAGTAAATGCCCAAGCTTTGATAGCTAAAGTGGCCGGCAAGCAAAGCAAAGTCAATAAAGTCAACTTCTTTCCTTTTCGGAATCGTGCAGTGGTTCAATTAACGCAGCAGCAGGCTGCTGCCAAAGCCACTGACGTGCTGGCTGTTTTAGGCTTGGAACCTCAACAGGTACGCAGCATTGCCTATGCGCAAAAGCTCGAAGACGGATTCCCCCTCTACCTAACACACCGCATTGTTTTGCGCATGAAACGAGGTTTGAGCTGGCAAGCACTCAGCTCCTATATAGACGGTGAAAACGTCAAATACCTGGACACTCAATATGGCAACGTTTTGCTGGAAGTCGAAGACATCGATCAAGTGCTTTATCTGGCCAACGTCATTCGCGAAAGCGGGTTGGTGGAATTTTGCCATCCCGATTTTTATGCAGAGGTAACGCGCACTGCAGATCCACTCTATCCGGAGCAATTTCAAATGAACAACACCGGACAGACCATCGACGGTTATACCGGCACACCCGATATCGACATAGACGGCCCCGAAGCCTGGGCTATTACCACTGGCTCTGCCAGCATCACCGTAGCGGTTATTGACGACGGGGTAGAAGCTCATGAAGACTTGGATACACCGGTTAACGGTTATACCCCCCTCAACGGTGGCAACGGAGCGCCCATTGCCAGCAGCGCTCACGGGCAATCTTGTGCCGGCATCATCGCTGCTAACCACAACAACATCGGCGTGCGCGGTGTCGCCCCTCAATCCACTTTGCTCACTGTCAACATCTTCGCCGGTAGTGAAACCGCAACCGACATCGCCAACGGAGTCAATTGGGCCGTAAACAACGGTGCCGATGTGTTGTCCAATTCCTGGGGCTATTCTTCCTGTACGGCCAACTTCGCCGTACTCACCAATGCCCTAGACAATGCAGCCAACAATGGACGCGGAGGTAAAGGCTGCGTAGTGGTTTTTGCATCGGGCAATGACTATACCTCTTGCGTGAGCTATCCGGCCAATCTCAATAGCGTCATCGCCGTGGGAGCCGTCACCAACCAAGGCGTGCGCTCTGCTTACAGCAACTACGGGCCTGCCCTGGATTTAGTGGCACCCTCTAACGGTGCCGCCGGTGTACGCACCACCGACCGCATGGGAAGTGCGGGATACAACAACACCAACTACACCTCCACCTTTGGAGGAACCTCCGCTGCCTGCCCCGTCGTTAGCGGCGTAGCGGCATTGGTCTTGGCCACCGACCCCAATCTCACGCAAAGTGAAGTCAAAAACATTCTCTACACCACCGCCGATGACATGGGGCCTGCCGGCAAAGACAATGAGTACGCCAACGGCCGTGTCAATGCCTATCAAGCAGTGCTTTCCGCACAAGGCGGAGGAGGAGGTACGCCTACCTATTGCACTTCCCAGGGCAACAACGCCACCTACGAGTGGATTTCCAACGTTACTCTGGGCAGCTTCTCCAACAATTCCGGCTCGGCAGGTTATAGCGACTTTACGGGCCTTACGGCAAATGTGAATGCGGGCTCCAGCTACAGCTTCAGCGCAACTCCTGCCTTCTCGGGCCAAAGCTATCAGGAGTACTTCCGCGTCTGGATAGACTTCAACCAGGACGGCGACTTCGCCGATGCCGGCGAGCAGGTCTTCGCCGCAGGACCTACCTCCACCACCGCTTCGGGCACCATCGCCATCCCCGCTACCGCCAGCACCGGCAATACCCGCATGCGCGTATCCATGAAATGGAATGCCGCCCCCACAGCCTGTGAAACCTTTAGCTATGGAGAAGTCGAAGACTATACCGTCAACATTTCGGCAGCTCAACCCACTTGCGATGCACCGACGGGTCTAACAGCCACCGGCATCACCTCCTCCTCAGCTACTTTGAGTTGGAATGCCGTTACAGGAGCCTCAACTTACGACCTCCGCATACGCCCCAGCGGCGGAGCATGGACGACCACCACCGGTATCAACGGTACCACTTACAACGCCACGGGCTTATCGGCTTCGACAACTTATGACTTTCAAGTTCGCACCCAATGCACCAATGGCGTTACCTCTGCCTGGAGTGCAACAGCTTCTTTTACTACCCAAGCCGGTGGAGTAAACTACTGCACCTCTCAGGGCAACAACGCCACCTACGAGTGGATTTCCAACGTTACTCTGGGCAGCTTCTCCAACAATTCCGGCTCGGCAGGTTACAGCGACTTTACGGGCCTTACGGCAAATGTGAATGCGGGCTCCAGCTACAGCTTCAGCGCAACCCCTGCCTTCTCGGGCCAAAGCTATCAGGAGTACTTCCGCGTCTGGATAGACTTCAACCAGGACGGCGACTTCGCCGATGCCGGCGAGCAGGTCTTCGCCG
>Ga0256841_1002018_pt1 | contig 16680 bp, 13 predicted proteins | sample 356308metaG_FD_185971 | JGI IMG/M metagenome (GOLD analysis project Ga0256841, IMG submission 185971) | Hydrothermal vent microbial communities from Mid Atlantic Ridge, Atlantic Ocean - 356-308 | ecosystem: Environmental > Aquatic > Marine > Hydrothermal vents | place: Atlantic Ocean: Mid... | reverse complement strand
CGGGGTCCCCGCAACGCCACCATCCACAAGGTCGACGAAGAGGTGGGAGTGCAGGAGTTGGAACGGCTTTCTGGAATTTATGAGGAGCTGATGGCGCGCCTGCTAGGCCACACGGGCTGAAACGAGAAACGAGGAAAGAACGTCCTTCGTCGCTCCGTTCCGAGAATCATAAAGACTTTTGCGGTAAGCGATCGGCGCAAAGATGCTGGAACGCCCTCGCCAACCGTCATCCATCGGCCGCCGTCTGGTTCTCCTCCCCAAGCCGCTCTCCGCCTTCCAGGACCGCAGACCAGTTCGCGTCCTGCCCCAGAAACGCTCCCTGCGGAAATCCGGTATTGCCCACGTGGGCGCCTTCCATATGGTTACGCAGAGGATAGATACGAACATCGTCATCGCCTCTCACGACACCCTGCAATTCGACGACGAGCATTTCCAAACGGTTTCGACTCAACTCCATCAAAAACACGGAATACTGCAAGGGAATGCCGTAGTTCTTGCACATTCTATGGACCCGAACCAGACGCTTTGGATCGGCGATGTCGTAAGAGACGAGATACCGCTTCATGGACAATCCTGCGTCGCGGCCCAGAGGTGGAGACGCGCCAGAAGCCGGCGCCCTTCCTTTTCCAAAGAGGGCTCGAGCTGCTGATAGAACCAGGTCAGCCAGCGCTGGCGACGCCGTTGGTCGGCGAAAGTGCCGCGCGCCGCCGGGTAGCGCCGCAGAAGGACAGTCCAGCGCACCGAGATCCGCCACTGCAGAATTTCGGCAAGATCGGAAGGCAGATCGATGACGCCGCCGGTCAGGTGAGGCGTTTGAGCGCCAACACCCAGATGCGACAGCCGCTCGGAGGACCAAGCGAGGGTTCTTGCATGCAGGTGTTTCAAACTCATTACGACCTCCTGGCGTTCCAACCAGCCGTTCAACCGCTCCACCAACAGGCCGCGCATCCGATCGGGATCGGGAAGGCCGCCAATCCAGGAATATTGCCTGGAGAGAGAAAGCAGCTGCTCTCGATGATGATGGGCGCGCCAATCTTCGTACCGGTCGACGCCATCGGCCCGGCTCAAAAGCTCTTCCAGTTGCAGAACCAGGGAAGCACGCTCGCCACCGCTTCCCAGGACACGCGCCGCCACCGCCCCTTCCTCGTCGATGAAAACCGTTGGAATTCCCTCACCCGCCAGAGCGAGCAACGCCTTCGAATCCCAGTCGACCCCCACATGGCTGACCACCCGGGAAAGGCGGTTCACCGGAAAAATCCTTTCCGCATCTCCCTCACGCCGAACCAGCAGCGTTTTCCCATCGAGGAGGACGCGTATCCCCTTGCGGCTCTCCAGATAGAGCGGCTTCATCCTTGACTTTCCTGGACCGAAGGATAGGTGGAAAACCGCTTGGCAAGCGTCAGCGCCACCCTACGCAGAGCGCTCCTCGCCACGGGCATTCGTCGCTCGTAGGCCTGGTAAAAATGGCGCCGCCCTCCTTTCGACATCAAGCAGGCCTCGCCGTCGCACCCGAAATGGCGAACCGTGATTCGCTGCTCCCGGCACAGATCCCAGCAGAGGCGGTCCACTTGAACGCGCAACGGCTCTATCATGTCCGACGCAAGGGACTCCCTTCCATGCGCGGGCTGGTGATAAAACCCCAGGAAAGGGTCGAGCCCCGCCATCCAGATCGCCTTCACTGCGTCGCCGTGCAACAGGGTATAGCCCAGGGACAACATCGCGTTGAAGGGATCCCGCGGAGGCCGTCGGTTGCGCCCCGAAAAGTGAAAACTGGGCGGCAATGCCGCCGCCAATCCGGAAAAATAGACCTGCGCCGAGCCGCCTTCGATCCCGAGCAGAGTCTGGCGCCCGGGAACGGTTGCCTTCAGCAGCTCCTTGCGCGCCTCGCGCAGGGAGATGACGGCCTTTCGAAGAGGTAGCCGGGCGTCACCGCGCACCACGGCGAGCTGCTCCAGGAAATGGATCTGACTACGCAGCTTGAGCAGGATCAGGCGCTTTCCCCAGCCTTGTACCCAAGCTGGATCGTCATAGGCGCGGGCCTGCCCAAGGCGCCGGCGGGCGTCGTTATGCAAAGGCCCGGTAAAATTTCCCAAAAGCCGATGGTGGCGCCCCGACAACAGGGTGAGAAGAACGCCCCGATCCCCCAAGTGGCCCAACACGCCGGTGTCGAGCGCCACCGTTCCGCGAACCACGATCCGGTCCAACTGGCGCAAAGGAAGATTGCCGCGGCGACCCTGGCGATCCCGAATCAAAAGGCTGTCGCCTTCTCGTTCGATGGAAGCGACCTGCCTGTCCAGATACAAAGTAGTCATCGCAACCTACCCCACATAGAACCACCCCGGATCCGAGGGAGCTACGGCTTTTCCGAGCACTCGCGCCTGCAGGGCCGGTTCGTGCCGAACGAGGAGAAAGCGGTCCTCTTCCAGATCCAACAGCGCGCGCATCTCCCTAATCAGTTTCCAATACTCCGTCTGCGTGAGATAACACTCGAACACAGACTTCTGTCTACCGCAGGCATACCCCTTGAGGATCTTCAACGCTTTGCGAAGACGAACCTGGCTGGAAATGTCGTACGCCGCAATGTAAAGCTTGCGTGAACTCACTGGCGACAACCCTGTGGAACCGTAGCCTATGAGAATACCGCTCACTTCCATGTCACCAAGCGACGGCAAGCTTGCCACGGATGAAACACCGCCCTGCGCCGATTCGCGCCGGCGGCTCAGAACGTCCGGGGAAGCTCTCGGTCCATCAAGAAAAACGGTTTTTTCACTCTTTTCGACAGCTCTTCCTCTAACCGTCGATCATTGACCGCTATAACGAGTTTGCGCGGCGGCTCCTCCTTGGGAGTCACTTTTCCATTTCTGAAGGAGAGGACCCGTTTTACCAAATAATGGGAAACCGAGTATGGCGCTTCGACCACCGAAGCCATGATCGCCAACGCAGGGGCGACTTTACTCAGACAGACCAATATGTGGCCGTCCAGCAGCGGATCCAGGATCTTTTTCAGCCCCCGCTGAATTCATCGGAATGGACGAAGACCGCAACAAGACAGATCCGACCATTGCCGACGCAGGCGCCGGCATCGCCCCCTCTGGATTACCCATCGAATATCTTGGACTCACATTTGGTCGTGGAGAGCGACAGAAGACGGCGATGAGCGAGAAATCGGCAAACGCTTGGCCTTTGCGCCGCAACAGGAGGTGGTATTGCGGCTGATTCGAGGCAAAAGTCTAGATGCGCCGAACCGGGAGACAGCGCAACCCACTGGAATAATACGACATGACAATAAAAACCGATGCTCAGACCATGGTCTTAATCCCTTTATATCGGGTCTGAGTTACTACCCGAGTCGCCGAGCAGCCCTATATGTGGTTTCGGGTCTTAATCCCCTTTATATCGGGTCTGAGTTACTACACCGCAACCACCTCTCTCTGCATCAAGCGCAGGTCTTAATCCCCTTTATATCGGGTCTGAGTTACTACGGAAATGAGCAAAGGGAATATCGTTGCATGTGAGTCTTAATCCCCTTTATATCGGGTCTGAGTTACTACGGTGGAAGACAATTGAAGAAGGCTGGTTCACCCGGTCTTAATCCCCTTTATATCGGGTCTGAGTTACTACCCTTCCAGCTTAACTGTAGTAGATCTGCAAATTCGTCTTAATCCCCTTTATATCGGGTCTGAGTTACTACCACTTGGTGGCGCGAGCACATTGAGGCCGACATGTCTTAATCCCCTTTATATCGGGTCTGAGTTACTACGCGGTGGATCGATTGACAGATGCCGTGAGTCGCGGTCTTAATCCCCTTTATATCGGGTCTGAGTTACTACAGTGCAACCGTAAATTGCTTTATTTTTCCGCAAATTACGAAGGTGGTTAGGAAAAAAATTTCGCACTGGAAAGCTGACCTCGAATTGAATGTCATGACGCTCTCTCGCGCTTCGTTTCATTATACGCCATTCCGTCAAAAATGATCCAAAACCCAGTCGTAGATCTTCCGATCCACCTCTTTGACAATTTTTTCACGCTCGTTCGCCGTCAAAAATGCGTGGGAAAACCCCTGTTTAATGATGGCCAACGCATCCCAAAGAGAGAGCTCCGGACAAAACTCCGCCGCTTTGAAGAGCTCTCCTGTGGCATCCGTGCGACTGATACCGGGGTTGTCCGTACACAGAGCCAGAGAGACGCCCCGCCGCCAATAATCGCGGAGAGGATAGAGGCGATCTTTTCCATAACCCACCACTTCGTCATTGGAGGTGGGACATAGTTCGATGCAGATGCCGCGATCACGAAATCGTTGCAGCAGTTTGTCGTCGTCAGCCAGCGTCAGGCCGTGGCCGACCCGGTCGGCGTGCAATCTGTAAACGGCTTCCCAGATCTTTTCCGAAGAAGTTCCTTCTCCGGCATGGATGGTGATGGGCAGGCAGTCCCGGAAGGCAGGTTCGAAGTGTTTCGCGATCTCCAGCGGCGCTTCGGTGGCGTCACACGTTTCGTCGCCCGCCAGATCCAGTCCCACGACGAATCCTCCAAGCTTTTCACGTGCGTCGACGGCCAATCGCACCACCTCTTCCAATCGTTCCGGTTGCCTACGGTCGGCGATGACGATGAACCCCAGGGTGATATCGGGAAACTCCTGGGCGATCGCCTGCATTTGCCGTATGAAATCGATTTGCGCCGATCGGTCCGGCCGGTATTTCTGTGGACTGCCGCGTAACTCTAGATAGCGTAAGCCCTCCTTCTCGGCGGCTTCCAAAAGTCCATGAAGATAAGGGTACAACGCAGCGGGATGACCGAGAACCGCCGAGCCGGTAAGTTCACCCGGGCGTTCGTAGGCGGAGAACCCTCTTTCGCTTTTCTGCAGTCCCCGGCGTGGTTGCGTGACTTCGAAAAGATTGTGGTGCAACTGATCATCGTCAGCTTCTACCAGCAAGGCGGCGGCAGCGTGGGCGCGCTCTCCCTCCTTCAACAACGAAGGCCAGTTCCAATCCCATTGACGAACGGCCAGAAGAGAACGAACCTGGCGGAGGGCTTGTGCCCGTTCTTTTTCGATAAGACTTTGCCAAATGGCGCGGCCCACCTTCCGCTGCGCTTCGAGGTTCAGGCTTCCACCCAAGTGACGGTGTAGATCAGCTTTTGGCAAGCGCATCAGCGCTTCCGCATCGACTTGGCTCAAGCTGCTCCGACGTAAGCGTTGGATGAGGTCGGGGGGCAAGCGATAGAGGGAACGCCAATTTTCATGGCGTTCCCCAGAACCGAGCAACTGCAGGTAGTTGCCGAGGAGCCGCGAGCCTTCACGTTCCCTCGCTTCGATCTCTCGTGGCAGGCTCGGGTGATCGGTTCGCCAGCGGAACTCGCCTCCACTTTCGGGCAGCGGAAAATCGGCCGAGATCAGTTTCGGTTTTCCCGGTTCCTCCAGGTCGAGCAGCTCGCTCCGCCTGCCCTCGCCCACCACGAGCGGAACCAATCCCTCGCAGTCGCTGGAATCCAGAGGGCGGCTGAAAGTGGTTGGAGCGGCCTTGCGCAATACTTCGCTCAAACGGCTGGGAGGTGGAGCGATGACATGGAGCAACGCAGCGCAGCCGATGAGCATGCCTGCGCGTTGAAGGTCTGCCGACATGGTCTTGCGGCCGCCCGCAAGAGAAAGGTAGAGGCGTCCTTTCCTACCCGTCTGCTCCGAGGCGAGCAGCACGGCACGGTAGATCAGTTCGCGCACTTGGTCGCCCGTCATTTGATCAGCGACATCGGCCACCTCGGCGGTCCGCCATACCTTCAGCGACAGATCAGGTGCGATCAAATCACGCCAGCGTTCGAGCTTTTCCAGTCCTTCATCGAGCTGCGTGTCGTCGGTGGTGCAGACCCATAGTTCGTCCACCGGGCGCAGGTCGTGTTTCCGACGCAAGTCCTCGATGGCCGCATGACCGGGATGATTGCGATAGAGGGAGCAGCGGCCGGGATCAAGAAGCGCAAAAGCTTCAGGAATGACCGCCCAGGTCTGACCGAGAGTACATAAAAGGACGTTCATTGCGCGGAATCGGCGGAAAGCGATCGTTCAAACAAGGTTTGCAGAAGCTCTGTCCATTGCCTCCGGCGTGATAAGGGTATGTTGAACTTCGTCTCCCTGAGGCCGACCGCCGGGGGTCGCAGGCGTTGCCCAATCGTCGCGGGCCGTCCATAGGTTCGGCGTCGCGCTGTCGCGGGAACCTTTGTCGTCCTTTTCAAGTCGTCGCTCAGGTTTTTGCAGTGCAACATGTAGCCAGGTCCAAAGCGATAAATATCCGTGATAAGGGGCACCGTCATCCCTGTTCCAATTTCGCCAGTTCTTCGGCAACGCCCTGTTTCTTCTGTTTTCTGCTCCACGGCAATGCCTTCAACGTGGCGCGAATCAACTCGACGGCCCGACGCCGATATTCGGGATTTTCCCAATCTTTGGCGGCGTTCAGCAGCTCCAGGCGCTTTTGCGCGGTCTGACATCCGGCCGACAACAACCCTTTGCGCTGTTCCTCTTCGAAAGTCTTGCGCATCTCCTCCATCTGCCGTTCCTCAGGAGGCCGTTGCGCCGCCGCCTTTTCTCTGGCCTGCTCCTCTCGCTCCCGGGCCGCGGCCTCGTCAAACCGCATGGCGCCGTAACCCTCCGCGGTCTTGGCGCCGAAGCCCAGCCAGTCGAAAGCATGTTCAAAGACCTGTTGCAGCAGTTGCCGCCAACGGTCGTTTTCGGCCAGTTGCGGCGCAATACGGCGCAAAAAAGGCAGATCGCACACTACGTGAAAGGTGAAGCGCGAGCCCGGAGGCACGGTGAGGAAATACACGGGAATCGGCTGGCCGGATTCGTGGGGCGAGTCTCCTTGCATGTAATAGTGGCTCTGGTGGCCTGTCATCACCTCCACCATCAGTTTGTCGCCTTCGATGCCCGGGATCACGTCCCAGAAGCTCAGTGCGCCCCGGCGGGCGTCGATGCTCTCTTCCTTGCCGAACAGGGCGTCGATGGCGGCGGCGCTCCACTCCGTGGGCAGATCCCACTCGGCCACCCCTTCCAATTCGATGTCCGGCGCCAGCTCCCGCGCCGCCTGGCGCAGTACCCCCTTGACCCCACTGCCCGGCAGGTAGGGCAAGCCGTAAGGCCAGAGAAAGGCAAAGCCATTCTCCAACGGGTGTTCATTGCCCAGGCCGGTGGTGAAGGGAGCCACCGCCTCGCCGTCGACCACCATCACCTCGTCGCCGGCGCAGGCGATCGATGCCAGTGCCTGCTGGCGAGCGGCCAGAGCCTGCATCCGTGCCTTGTCGTCGCCACTCAAGCCGCTGACCCGCTTCCAAGCCGATTGGGCATCCTGGTCGTTCTTGTGCCAGAGCGCCGGAAATCGTCCACGCGCCCATTTCACGTGCGCAATGGCGCCATCCATCCCCTGCTGCTCGAGGATCTGTGCAAGTTCCCGTCCTTGCGGGCTCTTGGCACCAGCCAACTTCCGAATCCGCGTTTCCTGGTCCGCCCGCTCGGTCCAGATCGGCAGATACATGGAAAAGCGCATTCCTGGCGAGGCTTCCGACAGGTCTTGCCGGCCGATGTATTCGGGTATCGCTGCGGTGGGCATCTCAGAAATCTCCCTTTTCGACGGCCGGCGCCATTTGCCGCAGCCAGCGCAGCCAAGCGAAGGCCTCCGCGGTGATGGCCTGGAATTCACGCGGTTCGGCCTTCAGCAAGTGTTGCATGAAAGGTTCGAAATGCTCCGGTGTGCCCTGTACCTGGTGCAGCCAGTCGCGCAAGTGCCCTGCGAGCAGCTCGTAGCGCTCTTCTTTCTTGCCGTGGTTGTAGGCCATCACCTGCATCAGGCCCGAATTCATGATGAGCGCGGGCATTCCTTTGGCGGCGTTGACGTAGTCCTTGTAGCGATCCTTGGCATCGCCACGTTCCATTTTTTCTTTGGCCGCCAGGGCCGATGCCCAGGCATGGGCCGCCCGCCGCTGTTCCATGGTCTGTTGCATGATCACATCCCTCCCTGTACCCGGGCCACCACCAGACCACGTCCGGTGGTGGCATCGCCGCCGATCTGCAACAGCCGGTTATCGATGAGATTGCCAATCTTACTCATCACTTCGGCGGCCCCCAGATCGTCCCCGCCGCTGCGAGTCCGGCCGGCCATCAGCGGCGCGATCAACAGGGATTCCGGCGGGAGGTTCTCGGTGTAGAACAGACCACCCGAATCCGCTGTACCGGTTTCCGGATTGATTCGAACATGAGGCTCCACCAAGGTCGCATTTTCGGCGAAGTAGGCGAAATCGGTGTCGGAGAGAATCACCAGGGCAGAGGCGAGTTTGCCGCGGAAAAAAGCGTACTCCGGCAGGTCGGGGATCGCCAGTTCTGCCAGTGACGCGGCAGTCTCCTCGAGGTCGCCGTCGATCACGGCTCGATATTCGAAGGCTTCCAGGTGCAGCTTGTCGCCGTTGGACAGCAACTCGCCGTTGGTAAGCCGACAATGTTGTTCCTCCACTTCCGGAATTGCCCACCCGCACGGGTTTCCGGTCAAGCGCAACAGCCGCTGGGCGCGGGCCAGCGCCTGCGGACAGGTCGCATAGACATAGCCACCGCGAAGGCTGCGCACCGGAAAGGCGACCAGTTGGGCATCGCCGAAGCTGACCGCGCCGGCGTGCAAGGCATTGCCCGATTCCGGCCCAAATAAACGCTCGATGAGCGTCGGGTCACCTCCTAGCGATTCGAAGGAATGCCGCACCGCCCCCTTGATGCCCGATCCGGAAAAGCTCGGATGATTTGTGTGGCGCTCGCGCTGGATGGGGTTGTCGATCAGGCCGGTAGCGGTGCCGGCGCCCATGTGCACGGGGCTTACGGCATACAGAAAGACGGCTGCCTGTTTTTCGAACATGATCTGCTCCTCGATCAATAAGTGGCAAAGACGAAACGGTTGAAGCCCTCGGCCCAGCGCCTGGCATCGTAGCCAGACGCTGGCCAGAGGCCGTGGTCGGCAAGCCTGCGAAGCTGTTCTGGCGTGGCCTCGAGGTCTTCCAGCCAGTAGACGCTGCCGGCTGGCGCGGCACGCTGAGCGGGCTTGGGCTGCCAGCGGGCCAGGTCCCAGCCGGAGATCACTTCGGCACGCGGCACGGCGGCGCAGACCACGCGGCCGCGCACGCCGAGCAGTTCGAAGCCAGCGTCTTCGGCCATGCCCGGCAAACGCCAGCCGTCTGGAAAAATGCCGGGTGTGGTCAGCACCAGACGGCAGCGCCCGGCCTCGGCAATGGCCGCCAGGTCGCCTTGCGGCGTCGGTACATCGACCCGGCGCACGACCGCGCCTCGGCCGTCGCCACCGAAACGCAACAGGGCACCGTCGTCCAGTACATCGCCCTCGACGCTGGCAACGAAGCCGACGCCTGGTTTCATTACCACCGCCTGCAGGGTGAACAGCTTGCCGTCGTCGGCGCGGCGGGTGGCCCTATCCATGCCGATGCCCACCCGCTCGTCTAAGCCCCAGAGCCTGTCTGCCGCAACCAGATGCCGGTCGACATCGGGCAGCTCGCCGGCCAGCCAGTTGGCCATTCCCGCTTCGTTCAACCAGAGGCCGGAGGCGGGCTTGGCGCGGTCTGGCTGGGCCAGCACCGGGAGTCGCACGGTCGGCATGGAGCTGCCGATGCCGCCCCAAGGAGGCTGGGGTGTGATTCGGTGCAGTTCGATCCCGCCGACATCAGTCCTGGTCGCGATCAGGTCGGCCGGGAGCCGGTAGAGGCGTTCCAGCCGCCCGTCGCCGCTTTCGCCGCACCAGGCGAGCTGGAAATCGGTGACCTGGAAGTTGCCAAGCTTGTCCGGCGTGCCCAGGGTGGCGTGTTCGATCTCCCCCTTGCCGAATACGGCGGAATCGATGCCATCACGCGCGAGGATGGCCGAGCGGATCGCCCCGGCCACGGCCGATGGCCAGGGCGGCACCATCGATTCGCCGTAGCTGCCGGCATCGCCAAACAGGCGGTTCCCGCGCAGAAAGAGTACGTCCAGGGGTTCGATAAAATGCGCATTCATGCCGCTTCTCCCTCCGGCTTGCAATTTGCCTGATCCGAGCTACCGGCGGAGCGGGTCTCGCGGGCGAGAAATTCCGCCACCGAGAGGAAATTGCCGGTCCAGTCCAGGGCTTGGTCACGGCCGACCGCCAAGCTGGCGATGTCCGCGGCCAGTCGTTCCACGTCGTGCACCTTTGCGGTGGTCTCGCCCGCCTGGCGGCGGAACTGGTAACCCAGCAGCTGGGCCAGCATCATATCGCCGCTGGGTTCGGGAAGGTCGCGTAGCCACTGCAAGCAGTGATAAACGACGCGGCGTGAAACGCCGGGTTCACGCAGGAAAGCGAGCAGCCGCTGGAAAACGGCAATCTGATCCCAGTTGAGGGTCAGATTCAGGGCACCGCCGGAGCGCTTGAGTACTCGGATGTGCAGGGCGTCGCGGCCGCCCTGCTCCTTGGCCACCCGCTCCGCCGCGCGCAATTCGCGCATTACGCGGGTCAAGGGTGTCTGGTGGTGGGCGACGATCAGCCCGGCACTGGCGGTGGCCCTGGCGCCCATCGTCCGCAACAGGTCGCCATCGAGCAGGGCGTAACCTTTCTTCAATTGGAGTTTCTTGCGCTGGCCGTCGTTTTCGTCCCCTGGAGCGAAACGGGTGACTCCCGACCAGGCGTCCCGAAGCCGCGCCGCGGCCGGCAGCAGATCGGCCACCGGCAGCATGGCGAGCACATCGTCTCCCCCCCCGTAGATGAGCCGCCCCAAGTACTCGCGATGGACGATGTGGGGCACCAGGTGCAAGGCGAAGTCGCTAAGCGCGCCGGAGATCGCCATGTGGCGGCCGGGCGAGGGAGGACGCGGGGTGTCGGCGTAAGCCTTCAGCCTCGGGTTGCGATCCGCCCTCGCCTCGAACTGTTGGCGGATAGCCGGATGGAAGCTCTCGCCGAAGTTGACGCCACCGCCCTCAGCCAGCAGCGCCCCCATGCGGTCCCCATCCATCAGCAGCAGGCCGTAATAGGTCTCGAAGCGGAAATCATCCGGCTTTCCAGCACCCCGTTTCAAGGTGTCGCGTACCATCCGACGAAAGCGTTCGGCCTCGGCATCTGTCTCGGACTCTTGCGCCTGTTCCATCAATGCCAGCAGAGTGCGGGCATCCTTCAGGGCGGGGTTGTCACGGTGGCGCAATACGAGGCGCACCGGCAGTGCCACTCGGTCGTGCTCGATCTTTACGGCCACTTCGCTGTAACCGTCTGCGGTCATGCCGCCGTGCTCCAGCCAACGGTCGAGCTGACGGGCCAGCGCCATGGTGTGCGTGGAGACGACGAAGCGGCCGAAATCACGCCCAACCGCCTTGCCCGCCTCTTCGGCGAACAGAGTGGGCCAGAGCCGTTTGACTGCCGACAAGGCTCCCAAATGCTCGCCCTTTTTCGCCCAGGCGGGTCGCTTTCGGGCGATGTTTGCCCATAGGGTGTCGTCCTGCTGGCGATAGGAGCGTTCGAGTCGGTTCCGCTCGGTGGTCAGCCACTCGGTCTCGCCGGTCAGGGTGTCGCGCCAGCCCTGTTCGTCCATCTGCTCGAAGGAACGAACCGACTTGGCCGCCGCCAGGACCCGCTCGGCCAGCTCGTAGATGGCCGGATAGAGCACACCGGGATTGGGAATGAAAAAGTCGGTCCCGTCTTCCCATTGGATGTCCCTTTGCAACACCTTCCAGGCCTTGCCGGCGAGGAAACCGGACGGCTCATCCGACCCGACGCCGAAGAAGGGGGCCATCGCCTCGGAAAGCTGCGCGGTATCGGTGACCTGCTTGCCATCGGGCGTGGCGCCGATCAGCGAAAAGGGCACCGAGACCCAGTGCACCTCGGGGAAGCCGGCCAGCTGGCGGCGGGCCTGCTCGAAACAATAGAGGGACTCGTCCAGCGGCTCGCCTGCCTCTTGGAGCAGCCGCTCGACCACCTGCTTGCCCACCCGTTGCATCCAGTCACGGACATGGCCGCGACAGCGCTCGGCCAGGATTCGGGCACGCCCCGCCGGCACCAGCGCAACGAACCGGTTGGGCAACGCCGCCGCAAAGAGCGGATTGGCGTCGGCGTTGGCGCTCCGCTTCCAGGGGGCATCGTTGAACAGTTCATCTGGCAAACCACACCGGTCGCGCAGCCAGAGATCGACCTGCGGAATGCCCCGCAGGCTCGGGAAGAGCACCGCGTCCGGCCCCAGTTCCTCGAGCAGTGGTCTCATGGTCTCCCAGGCGAGACGCGCCAGCAGGTGCGAGCCGGCCCAGAGGTCGGAGGTGGAACGGGCGGCGGCGATGAAGGGCTGTACCGGGCCGATGCTCATCGCCAGCAACGCCGCTTCTCCGTTTTCATCTCCAGCGAAAGCCCCGGCGAAGGCGGAGGTCAGATCCAGGTGTTCCCAGATGGAATGGTCCGGCACCCGGCTGTCGGCTGGCAGTTGCCGCCAGAGGGCGCCCAGCTTGCCGTCGTCTTCCTGCTCGTTAAGTTCGGGGCCGAAGCGCCAGAAGGCAAGCAGGGTCCTTTTCGGGTCGTTGCCACACTGTTCCCGCAGCCGGTCGAAATGTGCCAGGCTGCGTGCGGCAATCTCGTCAGGTTCGGTTTCCTTCAGCCGCCCCTGTGCGCGCAGGTCGATCTGTTCGCCGCTGACGGGATGGATCACCACTGGTTCGTCGGTCCAGCGCACCCGGTTGATGAAGTCCCTCGGCCACTGGGGACGATCAGCCGCAGAGGCCCACCAGTCGGCGCGCTTGACCGCCGCCTTATCAACCGAGTGCATCGCCAGCGCCTCTCGCAGGGCCTTGACCGTACCGCCCTCGTGGCCCGTGCGGGTACGCATCAGGATCAGCGACTTTTCACCCGGATCGTGCAGGTGGGCATCGAGCTTGGTTTGCCAGAATCTTTCGTTGTTCATGATTGGGACACCTTCCCTTCAGCGGCCACGTTACATGTTTGGAGGTCTACGAAGAGTCATCGCAATTCTTCGTCCCGATGGAGTTGTTTCCCCAGCCCATCTAGATAGTCGTGAACCTGTTGCCAGACACGCTCGATGGCTTGTAGATCCGGTTCGAACTGCCGTGGCGGCAGGCAAGGAACGTGAAAGATCCGGCCGTGCAATCTGCCGTTGGCGTCCCGCACCACCTTGAAGCGGAGGCTGTTGGGGAGGCGGCCCTGCTTCCATGGCCCCACGTTGTGATTTGTGACCGGGTAACTCAGCCAGTGACGTGATTCCGGTCGGGGAGTGTTGTTGCCACTATGGAATGTAAACTGGGTCCTGAGTCCAATCTTGATCTCCGCCAACTGCTTCATGAGCTGCCGCCAGTCGTCGAAAGGGCCGGTCCGCCAGATCAGGGCGCCTTTTCCATCCTTGCCGATGGCATGGGGCCAGTCACGATCCAGACATTCGCGCCAGTCGCGCAGCGGATACTTGCCGTCCGGCAGATCGCCCGCAAGGGTGACCGATCCCCAACCATTGCGCGAGCGTCCGCCCAATGCGCCAAAGGCGTCGATCAGGAACAGCGCCCTGTCGAGCAACTCGGCGTCAGCGGCGGGGAAGGCCAGGCGCAGGGTGGCCTGTTCGCCTGCCTGGATGGCGGCGTTCGTCTTCAGGGCCGTCCGCCTTGACTGCCTGTCGTAAGTCAGTGGACCAAACCCGAGATAGAGATCAGCCCCAACCGACCGGCCTACCTCCGGATGACTCACTTTCCCGATCTCATTCCATCCCGAACGCCTCAGCTTGCCGGTGCTCCATCTATCCAGACGCAACCGCACGCGACTGCGATGGCCGCTGCCGTCGGCGGCAGTACCGAACAGCGCTCCCTCCTGCCTGTGCAGGGCCTGAATGTCGTTTGCATAGTCGTTGGCTTCCGCCCAGGCCACGCGCCACCACTCGCGCAGCAGGTGCTTGAAAGGTGGCGCGCGCCACTGGCCGTTCTGCTTGGCGTTGCCGAGAAAAGCGGGGGTCAGGAAACGGACGGTGAACCGGCGGCTCTCCATTCGGTCTCGGATCTGCTCCTTCAGGGCTCGGGTCGTCATGTGGGGTCTCTCCTCAGGGTGTTCATCCTGCGCTCCCGGCATCGTCGCGCGGCGCTCACGCAAGCTTGCCGAACCGCACCGCTTGTTGCGGCAGGGTCAGGCTGTAGCGTCGCGGCCGGGTGCCGCCATCGTCGATGCAATAGGACGCGGCCTCCTTGCCCAGATGCCTTTTGAGCGTGCGATGGAGCTTGCTCTTGGTGCTGGAGAAGTAGTCGCCATCCATGCCTTTTCGCAGTGCCCGCTCGGTGCGCTCGATCTCCTCCAGTTCGTTCTTGCGAATCTTGCGGTATTGCTCCAGAAAACGCTTCGACCACGCCTTGTTCGCAACATACTTTGCAGGCGCTGGAAGAGGCCCCTCCCCCTTTATCCGCCGCTGGGCGAACAGGCTCAAAAGAGCAAGCTGCGTCGGCGGTACTTCGAATACCATGCCAGCCGCCCGAACGAGCCTGTGCGTCAGGTCGATCACCAATTCCGGCGGCCGCAAGGCCCGCTGTGCGGTTGCCACCGCTTCGGAAAAGGTGGCCTTTCCTTCCCGTAACGGATCGTCCAGACCGTGCCGCAGCCGCACAAAGGGAATATCGGCCAGTTCCACTCTCGCCTCCTTCGTATCGACCAATTTATTGTCCCGCGTGGTGATGACCCGGGAATAGGAAGTGGGATAGAAGAAATCCCAGCTCGATTCGTAAGGTTCGCTCACCAACACATGGGAGAGGCGGTCCTGCGGACGTCCAAAGAGAGAAAGGGCATAGCCGAGATAGAAGCCCATGGTCTTCCGCCCCCCCGCGATGGAAACGTGCAGGGCGCTGTGCTCGTCAGCAGTGAGTTCTCGAACCTTCTCCGTCACCTGATCGGCCAGCCGCTCGTTGTCCAATACGGAACGAATATCGTCGAGCGCTTCCCCAGAGCCATCCGTGATCGCATGAATACGGCCGGCATCGAAACGAATGGGCGGCAGATCGTAATCGGAACAGAAACGACGAAACCATCCCGGCTCTTCTGAAAGAAGTGCCAGTTCCGCACGCTGTCGCCCTTCGGCGGTCGTCAAAAGCTGGATCTCGGTGGGCACGAAAGGGGGGTCACGTTTCACCGCCAGAGCGTATAAGGTTTCGGTGACCACCTGAGGGCTGAGTCCGGTGACGGCCAAGAGAACCCGTCGGGCATACCACTCAGGCCGTTTTTCCGGGGAATCGTTCAACTTCTGTTACCGTGAGCAATGGCGTGGGGAGCTTCCTTGCCTTTTTCGTGGACCTTTCCCGGACCGCCCCGCCGCGACCCAGTATGCACTGCTTGGATGCGACCTTCAGCCCGCCGCAAGCCTGCGGTGGTCAAGCGGTAACGTCCCAGGCCCATGCTGGTGAACTTTCCCAAATGCAGCCATTGGCACAGCCATAGAAGCGGCCACCATGCCTCGAAAGCTTCACCGGAAATGGTCATGCGGCCCATCAAACCTCCAACCTGCATGCGCCTTTTTTGGCGAGAGGAGTAACGAGACCAGTCCCGCCAGACGAGAGCGCTTTCGATATCGATCCTTGCACCGCGGGCCCTGTTCACGACTTCCCTGGGCGGACGCTCGTTCTTAAGTTCGAAGTAGCGATAGAGCAGCCCCTCCAACAACATGGAGGGGTGGAAGCGATCAGGCCCCACGAGCTGTCCCAATCGCTTGAGTCGCCAAGGCGTGACCCACTCCAATATCGATTCTTGCGGAGAAGGGGGAGGTTCGACGGCCGTCGGCGTGAACGGAGCGGTGAACTCTACGCCATCGAAAACCAGGTTCCAGTCATTTTGTCCCAGCGAGCCGAGCACGGCCAGCCCCGCTACATGAAAGCCAACCTTCTTCGGACCTAGCCCCCGCTTTCCCCCCTGTTGAAAAGCCTGCACGAGGTAAGGAACGGCTTTTTTCTCCGACGTGAAAAGACTCATTGCGAACTCGAAGCATCCACCCTCCGGGTAGCGCCGCCCCCTGGTTTCTTCCATGCTCAAAACATAAGGAGCCCGTGGGGAACCGCCGACACGGCGCGAAGCCGGTTCGAAAAGTCGAGGATAGATGCAGGAATCGAGAAGCAGGCAGCCTCGGCAGGTTTTTTTCCCAGTGACGCAAGCGGTGCGGCGAAGCCCGTGACCCATCAGCCCCCGCAAGGCGGAACCCAGGTAGGGAGGAGCTTCGAAAGGACGGTCGAAGCAAATCCTCCAGCGCAGCCGATAGAAAGGCGGCAAGCGATCGATGATTTCCACTGGCGAATCCATTGCCTCTCGCTGCTTTTTCACGTCCAGTCTATCGCGCCTCTCCTTTAAGGAAAAGGATTGCAGGCTTTCCAACGCCGAGGCATTTCGCAAAAAGACGGCGCTTTGTGCATCAAGATTCGAAGCTGATCCGAACCCCCCTCAGCCATCCGGCGGCGAAGATCAGAAGAGCAAGGGGGAAAAGCCAGGAGAGCGGCCGCCGTCCCGACGAGGACGGCGATGGCGAGGCTGGCGAAAGAACGGCATTGGCGACAGGGCCTTGCCCATGGAAAGACGCCGTGCCGCGGCGGAGGCCCAAGGCGCGCCCCTTCAAATCACCGAATCCGAAATCGCGGTTTCTATTTTCACCTGCACCGAGGAATCGAGACTGTGGGTGTACACGTCGAAGGTGTGTCCGCTTTCCGTGATCGTC
>Ga0256841_1002017_pt1 | contig 16684 bp, 11 predicted proteins | sample 356308metaG_FD_185971 | JGI IMG/M metagenome (GOLD analysis project Ga0256841, IMG submission 185971) | Hydrothermal vent microbial communities from Mid Atlantic Ridge, Atlantic Ocean - 356-308 | ecosystem: Environmental > Aquatic > Marine > Hydrothermal vents | place: Atlantic Ocean: Mid... | reverse complement strand
GCGAACGCCCACCTCGCGCCCCAGCGCTACCGCTACCCCAACCGTTCCCCCCAGCGCCACCCCGACGCCCAGCGCCACTTTTACGCCGCGCCCCCCGACCGCCACGCTTAACCCCAACGTGATCTCACCTACCCCAACCGCTCCCCCCAGCGCCACCCCGACGCTCTCACCGTCTGAGCTAATGCTCCAACTCGCGGGTGATGAAGGTGTGCGGCTTTCTCAAGGGGCGCAGTTGCTGCTTTTCCACGACCAAGCGTTGCAGACGCCGCCCGCTGTCTTGCAATTACGAGCCGGCACCCTCGTACAATTGACAACCAGCGCACCTGTGCCCAACCCGCAAAATCCGGCGATGCTGTTGCACGAAGTGATGGTCGTCGAGGGGGCTTGGCAGGGACAGATCGGATGGTTGCCGCAAGCCGTGCTGGAAAACGCACAGCCGCTCACGCCTTGGGTCATCTGTGATGTGGAGGCAGGTTGCCGGGTGCGCGCAGGAGATGGAACGTATTACGCCGTTGTGGACGCGCTGGACATGGGAGAAATCGCGCGCGTGCGCGGCGTCAGCAGCATAGGCAGCGGATGGTTGGCGATCACCACCAACAACGGTGTAAAGGGGTGGATTGCCCCCTTTGTGGTGAAAACGCTGGGCGATGTGCGCGACGTGCCGTCGGTTGCGCCACCGCCTTCGCCCACGCCCAGCGACACGCCTCCGCCTCCGCCCCCCACCGTTTCCCCTACCGCCGAGGGCGGCTAGGCGGCACGTTCAGCGCGTTGGCCTCCAGGCAGGGCTATCGTTCCAACTGCCCGAATCAGAAAGGCGACGCGCTTCTCCGCCGGTGGCTGGCATGATGTAAATGCCCGCCACCCCCTCGCGGTCTGAGGTGAAGAGCAGCCATTGCCCATCAGCCGACCAGGTCGGCCACCAATCGTTAGCCGGATGGTCCGTCAGCCGACGCAAGTTGGTCCCATCCGCGTCCAATACATAGATATCCCACGCTCCATCGCGGTTGCTTTGGAAGGCGATCCGTGTTCCGTCCGGTGACCAAGCCGCCCAGCCGTCTTCAGCGTCGTTATAAGTCAAGCGCAAAGGGAAGCTGCCGTCTGCGTTCATAACGTAAACTTCGGCGTTACCGTCGCGCTCGGAGTTAAACGCAATCCGCGCTCCGTCCGGCGACCAGGCCGCGCCGCCGTCGTTGGCGGGGTGGTTGGTCAAGTTGCGCAAGCCCGTTCCGTCCGCGTTGATGGCGTAAATGTCTCCGTTGCCGCTACGGTCGGAGTAAAAAACCAGCCGTTGGCCGTCCGGCGACCAAGACGGGTGATAGTCATTGGCCGGGTGGTTGGTCAGGTTGCGCAAGCCCGTTCCGTCCGCGTTGATGATATAAATTTCCGCGTCGCCACCACGCTCGGAATAGAAGGCCAATCGCTGCCCGTCCGGTGACCAAGCAGGGTCCCAATCGTCGGCGGGGTCATTGGTTAAGCGACGCAGCACCTGGCCGTCGTAGCGCATGATGTAAATTTCGCGGTTGCCGTCGCGCTCCGAAACAAACGCAATTTGCCCCGCACCGCCGCCGAAAAGCGTCGCCGTTGCCAATGGAGTGGGTGTGGCACTGGGCGTGTGGGTGAGCGTGGGCGTTGGGGAAAGCGTGCGGGTGGGGGTAGCGGTCGGCGTCAGGGTGTCGGTAACCGTCGGTGAAGGGGTTGCGCTGGGCGTCGCGGTCGGTGTGGGGGTGTGGCTGGGGGTAGCCGTTGCGCTGGCGGTCGGTGTGGCTGTCCAACTGGTCGCCGTGCGTGTCAACGCGGCGTTGACCAACGCCTCGACGGTCGCGGCCTCGTTCGGCGTGGCAGAGGGCGTATGCGTTCGCGTAGTGGTAGCGGTTGGGGTGGCGCTGAGCGTCGGCGTGGACGTGGCCGTTTGTGTCGGCGTGCGCGAAGGCGTTTGCGGCGTTGAAGAAGGGGGAAGCGTTGGCGAGGGCAAAATAGCGATTGCCACTGCGGTTGTCGGCGCGGGAGGGAAGACGGTGGTTTGTGTGGCAATGATGGGCGCCGTGCTCCGTGCTTCTATCGTGCGTGTGGACATCATTGGCCCGAGAGCAGAGGGCATCACCCCGTGTGTGATTGGCTCGTCGCCACCGCGCAACACTAGGAACGCTCCCAACGCTGCCAACAAAACCATCGCGCCGACCCCTGCGCCCAACATCCACATTCGCCACTGACGGCGCGGCGGGTGCGCAACGGTTATCGGCAACACAGCGGATTGCGTTGCGGGAGAAGCGGGTTCGTCCGTCACACGGGTTTCGGCAAGCAGCGTTTTTTGTGCGGGCACAAACGGCGTGTGGGGCAAAATGGCGGTAGTGTCATCCATAGATTCACGGGCGGCGTGCTCAAAAGCCCGAGCGAAATCTTGCACAGAGGGGAAGCGTTCTTCTGGTGCTTTTGCCAGCGCGCGTCGCAAAACATCCTCGACGGCGGGCGGCAGCTCCGGACGCAGCTCGCTGAGCGGCGGCGGGGGTTGGTTGAGGTGCATATGCATCAGGCTATAGGGTGTGTCGGCGTCAAAAGGCACAGTGCCCGTCAGCCATTGGAAAAGCGTCACTCCCAGCGCGTACTGGTCGGTGGCAGCGGTTGGGCGCTCAGAGCGCCACTGTTCGGGGGCCATGTAAAGCGGTGTGCCCAACACGGCGCCGGTTGCGGTTAAGGCGGTGGTGGTGTTTTCCAACATCTTGGCGATGCCGAAGTCCACCAAAAAAGCGTTGTCCTGCGCGTCAAACATCATGTTGCTGGGCTTCACGTCGCGGTGGATAACGCCCCTGGAATGGGCATAGTCAAACGCCCCCGCAATTTGCGAAAGCAGCCTCGCCACGTCGTCCAGCGTGGGCCGTGTGTTGTTTTCCATGAGACGGTCGGCCAGCGTCCCGCCATCCAACAGCCGCATGACGATATAGCTGGTGTTGTTTTCCACTCCGTAATCGTAAACGGGGACGATGTGCGGATGTTCCAACGCGGCGGCGGTTTCGGCTTCCCGAGAAAAGCGCTGCACGTAATTCCTTTCTCGTGCCAGGGCCGGAGGCAAGACTTTGACCGCGACTTCGCGCTTCAAATTCAATTGATACGCGCGATAGACCGCGCTCATGCCCCCTAAGCCCAGCAATTCGCGCAGCTCGTACTGGCCGAGCGTTTTTCCGGAAAGGTCTTGGATATTCATGCGCTATTCCCCGGTGTGCCGCCACCTTGTGCTGTAGCAAGAGTATAAACCGTGTTCAGAGCACCGCCAAAGGCACAAAATATGCTGCTCGGTCAACGGCAAGCCCACAAACATGAACAAAACGCGATGGGCCGCAATGTTATCACTTTTTTACGCGCTTTTTCTAACTCTCCTTTTGCGATGTGTTCTATACTAAATATGGGGGAACAACCACAAGGGGGCTGTGGAGGGTTCGCTCCATCACGCACTCAAGCAAATCGAGCTTGTTTTTAACAAGCGCTTGTCAAGGAGCGTACAACCATGAAACGAACCACCTTAGGTTTGGTAGCACTAGTTTTGCTGCTAACCGCAACAATGGCTTTTCCCTGGCAACCGGCCCACGCAACGCAGCCTACCCAAACATTGCCCCCTATGAGCTGGTATGCCGTCGTGTGGGACCAGGGAGCAGATACGCTCCACTGGATCAACATCAACGGTGAGGCGGCCTCACGCGCACGCCCACAGCTTCCTAACGAGGCCGTAGGCAGCAGCAATCCTGATATGCGCATTTCGCCCAACGGTCGCTATCTGGTGGAAACAGCTACCCTCAACACAGGGCTGATGGCCGTCGGCATCTTTGACTTCCAAAGCGGCAATTGGGTCCAGGTACACATCGCCTCACCCGGTGAGGAGATCAACCTAGGCTCTCGCTATATCTTCGACCCGAACTCAACGCACGTGGCCGTCGGCTTTATGGTGGCGGACTACAGCGCCCCGACCTGGCATGTCTCGGTTTACGATCTTGCCAGCGGCGGTGAATTAGCCGCGCTCAATAGCGGCGACGTGGCTTCCACTACACCGCTGGCTTTGGCGCGCCCCTTTGTTCGCTACTACACGGTGGACAGTGCCGGCGAAGCGGTCCATATCCAACTCATTGCTTACGGCACAGAAGGGGCCGAAACTTGGCCCGCCTATGTTTGGCATCCCTTCGCCGGCGGCACAACGCCCGTCGTTTCTCCCAGCCCCTACACCCGCGCAAACAGCGATATCAATTTCTTGACGGGTGAAGAAGTTTTTGCTTACAACGACCCCGCCTTCACCTCGTTACCCCAAATCGGGCCAGGGCCGAGCTACAATGCCATCGGGCGCGCTATGCCCGGTGCTTCTACGATTACGCGCGTTTGGGTGGACGGGACAGACTATCATTACAACGCGCGTTGGGCCAAAGGAAGCGAATGGGCGTTGTTCTGGACGGATAACGGCGCGGGACAACAAACTTGGAACGCCACTTATACCAACGTCTCTCCCAACACCAGCACATTGCTCGGCCCAAGCGTAACCGACGTAGCGGGTACGCCGGAAGGCTACCTCAAGATCACCAACACGCTGGAAATTTACCACGTCAGCAACTTGATGGACTATCTCGGCGGCACAAAAGTGTTTCAGGCCTCCGGCCCCGGGCCGTTGCGCGTGGTCTACGTGACACCGGCAGGCGCCACTTTTACGCTTCCCAGCATCAGCACCAGCCCGATCACCCCGGGGGTGATCATAACCCTTGACCCGAACGTGCTGATCACACCGCCCGCCGTTCCCGTCGTCACGCTTAACCCTGGAACTATCATTACGTTGCCCCCCGGGGCGCTCGTGACCATCCCGCCGTTCCAGATGGGTAGCATCACATGCCCGGGCGCGCCACCAGCCCGCCTCAGCGTGGGGCAACAGGCGCGCGTCACCTTCACCAACGGAATACCGTTGCGAGTACGTGCTACGCCCGGCGGTGATGTGATCACACAGATTCCCGAGGGGACGGTCGTTCAGGTGATCGGCGGGCCACAATGCCAGGGACAATTCACTTGGTGGCAGATTCAACTAGATAATGGCATTCAGGGCTGGTCGGCGGAAGGGGACATGGAGGATTATTACCTCGAACCCTGGGCCACGCTTGCGCCGCCGCCTCAGCTCCCGACGTTGGCGCCACCCGCCATCCAACCAACTCCGACCTCTCCGCAACTGATTGTGCCGCCCTCTGCTTTTGTGACTGTGCCGCCGCTGATCATCGGGCCGGTTATCTCAACCGAGGGCGATTGCAGCAAAGCACCGCCCACGCGATTGCAAATGGATATGCGCGTCATCACCGCGCCGACTTCGGGCACTTATGCGCTTTTTGCCAACATCGAAGACCCTACCCCGTACCGGCAAGTGCCGCCGAACATTGTGGCGCAGGTTATCGGCGAGTCTTCGTGTAAAAACGGCTATCGTTTCTGGCCGGTGCAATTAACGCTTAACGGAGAGGAGCTGACGGGCTGGCTTTCTGAGGGCACGCAGGACAGATACTTCCTCATTCCGGATATCGTCTACTAGCCCCAAACACCAACGAGGGGACGCAACGCGCGTCCCCTCGTCATATACGCCATTCCTTCATATTAAGCAAAATGCACCCGTATCACCAAACGCCCCAAGCGTAATTCGTCTCCGTCACGCAAAATACGCGCTTGGTGCATAATCAAACGCTGCCCGTTGATAAAGGTATGGTTGGCGCTACCCAGGTCCATGACCTTTAGCCCGTCCGTCTCTCGCACGATCATCGCATGTTGGCGCGAAACGCCTTGCTCGCGTGCCCCGTACTCCTCCAGGTCAATATCCGGTATTTCGCCGGTTTCAATGTTGCGCCGCCCGATAATCAAGCGTTCGGTCAAGGGCACAACCAGCGGCGTATCGTATCCGCGCACGTGCAAAAACAATTTACGCGCCTCACCCAAACTCGCCGTGCCCCAACGGGGTACACTGGGATCGAATGGGGTATTGTTCAATCGGCGGGTCGAATCTTTTTTTTCAGATTGTTCCGCCCCCACATTTCTCAACGGCAAGCTGCAACGAACACACAGCTTGGCCTCGTCCGGGTTGACATATCCACAGTGCGGACAAGTGACCACCTTACTCCCCTTTTTCCTCACCATTTCACCTATGCCCAGTATACTCGAACTCGGGCCTATCGCAGCAAGCCCCCCGCTGCCTATGCCCAGTGCATAGCGTGAAATAGCCCCGTACACGAATAGAGCGCACGGTTCGGCGTCCCCCGTTAAACCGTGAAAGACTGTCGCAACTCCGGCACGGCGACCTGCTCAAAACTCAGCTCCTCCTGCAAAGCATCCCGCAACGCAAAGGCGGAATCTTCCTCTCCGTGCACCAAGAAGGTGCGGCGCGGGCGTTTGCTGATCGCCCCTGCCCATTCCAAAAGCTCGTTGCGGTCAGCGTGGCCCGAAAAACCGTTGATCACTTCTACGCGGGCGCGCACTTTGTGTTCCTCGCCAAAGATGCGCACCACTTTTTCCCCTTCCACCAAGCGCCGTCCCAACGTGTTGGGCGCTTGCCAGCCCACGATCAGGATCGTGTTTTCCGGCTCGCCGATGCGGTTGCGCAGATGGTGCAAAATACGCCCGTGTTCGGCCATGCCGCTGGCGCTGATGACGATGAATGGCTCGCGGAGGAAATTTAGCTCTTTGCTTTGTTCCACAGAGCGCGCATAACGCAGCGAGTCAAAGCCGAAAGGATCACCTTCCGAAAGCATAAACTCGCGGATCTCCGCGTCGTAGGCTTCCGGGTGCAAACGAAATACTGAAGTCGTGTTGATCGCCAGCGGGCTGTCCACATACACCGGCAAACGCGGAATATCCCGCGCCACCATCAGCTTGTGCAGCGTGTAGACCAGTTGCTGTGTGCGCCCGACCGCAAAAGCCGGAATGATGATCGCGCCGCCGCGTTTGTACGTTTCGTTGATGATACGTTCCAACTTCTTCTCGGAGTCAAAATACGGCTCATGGGTGCGATTGCCATAGGTGCTTTCCATGATCAGCACGTCGGCATGGTCCACATACTCCGGATCGCGGATGATCGGGATGCCTTTACGCCCCAGGTCGCCGGAAAAAACCAGCCGCACGTCGCGGTTGGCGTCGCGGTCTTCGATATCCAGCACCACAATCGCGCTGCCGAGCATGTGTCCGGCGTCCAGAAAAGTAGCGTAAATGCCGGGCAAAACTTCCCGCTGGCGGTGATAGCCTACCGCGTTGAAAAAATCCAACGCACGGACGGCATCTTCCACGTTGTAAATCGGCTCGACGGGCGGCTCTCCTTTGCGAGCGCGTTTCTTGTTGACAAACTCCACGTCGCGCTCTTGGATATGCGCGCTGTCCAACAACATCGTGGAGCACAAATCGCGCGTGGCGAACGTGCACATGACGTCTCCGCGAAAACCGCTTTTGACCAAGTTCGGGATGTTGCCGCTGTGGTCAATGTGCGCGTGGCTGAGGATCATCGCGTCCACCGAAGCGGCGTCAAAGGGCAAATTGCGGTTGCGTTCAAAAGACTCTTTGCGCGAACCTTGATACAGTCCGCAGTCCAAAAGCAATCGTTGATCGTTGACCTCGATCAAGTGTTGAGAGCCGGTCACCGTGCGTGCCGCGCCGTGAAATGTAATTTTCATGTTTCTGCCTCCTGCTTGGCTTTCGTCGCGTCTTCAACGCAACGAACGCTTGCCCCGTGCCAAAAGCGTCCCGCTCATACGCGACGCCGCTTACCTTTTTTGCGCGTTAGCAACGCCAAAAGCTCTTCGCCGTACTCCGCGCGCCGCCAAGGACCAAGCCCGGGGATGTTCGCCAAGTCTTCCGGACGGGTCGGCGCGGTGCGCGCCAACGTCCACATCGTTTCGCGCCCCAAAATAATATCAGACTCTACGCCACGTTCTGCCGCACGGCGTTTGCGCCAGTTTTGCAGGGCATCGTAGCGTTCTAACACCTGCGGGTCCACGTGGCGGGTGCGCTTGGGACGCGCGGGAGGAGCGCTGCGCTGCCCGCGCGCCACAGCCTCTAAGATAGCGTGGCCCTTGCTTTGCACCAGCCGAGAACTTAGCCCGCGCACCGTGTAAAGGTCTTCCAGGCGGCGCGGCTCGATCTTGGCAATGTGAAGCAGTGTTTGGTCGCTGAAAATCTTAAAGACGGGCTTATTGCGACGGCGCGCGATAGCGTCTCGCAACAAATACAGCTCGCGCACGATGCTCATTTGTTCGCGCGGCATCTCCCGCACGCCGTGAATCCGCCAATAGCCTTCCGGGTCGAAGGTGTGATGAGCGGGGGCGAGCCTGGGCAGCTCTGAAAAGATTTCGTGTGCTTCTTCCAACCGCCCCATCGCTTCCAACTCCGCGCGGAGCTGATCGCGCAGTTCGGGCAAAAAGTGCGTGTCCATCTGCGCATAGTGGAGCTGTTCGGGCGGCAAGGGGCGTTGAGTCCAGTCCGCGCGTTGATATTTCTTTTCCGCACGCACGCCGAAACGTTCCGCCAAAATGTTACCCAACCCGATGCGCTTCCAACCACAAATGCGCGCGGCGAGCATGGTATCGAAGATATGCGCGAACTCAAAGCCGAAGTCGCGCTTGAGCGAAATGATGTCGTATTCTGCCGCGTGAAAGATGATCTCGATTTGCGGGTCGGCCAAAAGCGCCCCTAAGGGGCTGAGGTCGTCGAGCGCTAACGGGTCTATGATGAAGTCTTGCTCGCGCGTAGAAAGTTGGACTAAACACACCCGCTCATAATATGCATAGAGACTGTTGGACTCGGTATCCAGCGCCAAAAGTGGCTCTGCGGCCCAGCGCTCTACGTAGCGGCGTAGCTCTGCGGTGCGACGAATGATAGTGGCGCGCGGGAACTGCGGCAAACGGTCGTTCACAACCACCCCCGACGGCGAAAATACAACAACATGACAAACGCTATCACAAACATCAGCCCGATCACCAAGATAAACGCGGCCCGAAAGTCCATCATGGGCAAAGCCACGTTCATCCCGTAAATGCCCGCGATCAACTCCAGGGGCATCATAATCACCGAGATCACGGTCAAAATCTGCATGACCTCGTTCAAACGATAGTTGACCAATGTGTTGGCCGTATCCGAAAGACCGTTGATCACGTCGTAGTGCTCTTCCACGATCTCCCACGCTTTGACCATGTGGTCGAGGATGTCGCCGAAGTAAACGTCCAGCTCTTCACGGATGAAGGGGCGGTCTACCTTTTCCAAGTTGTCCAGGATGGCGACTTGCGGGCGGATGATGCGGCGCAGCGCGATAATGTCCCTCCGCACGACCGAAATCTCCTGCATCACACGCCGTGAGTCTTCGGCAAAGACTTCCTCTTCCAGTTGGCGGATGTTGCGGTCTACCTTGTAGAGAATCGGGAAAATATAGTCTACTAAGCGGTCAATAACGGTGTAGAAAATGCGGCTGGCCCCGCGCCCCATATAGCGCTCGCGCGTGTCTGCGTCGGCGCGACATTGGTCAAAAAGCTGACGCAAAGGAGGCAGCGTGCCGTCACTGACCGTGACCAGGTAGCCGCTGCCGACGAACATATCCACCTCAGCAGCGCGGCTGACACGCTGCACTTTGTCCCATTGGGGGAACTGCATCACGACGAAAAGGTAGTCGTCGTACTCGTCAATCTTGGGGCGTTCGATGCGGCTTTGCAGGTCTTCGAGGTCCAGCGGGTGGAAATGCGGGTACATTTCCCGCAGCGTTTCAATATCCTGCGGTGTCACGCGCTCGATATTGACCCAAGTAACTCGTCCGTGTTGGATCGTCTCTAGTGCCATAGTGGTCAATTATGACCCGTTCACTGGTCAGGGGCAAACGGTAGTATATCCATATATCCGGCGGTGCTAAGGGCTACACCATCAAAAGGCCAAAACGCTGAACACAGCACGAAGCGCTGCGGTATAATGCGCTCGCAAGCACACAACAACATACGGAGCATCTATGGCCTCGGGACAACCGCGTAGGCTTTTTCCACACAACTTGCGTGTGATCGGCGTCGGCGGCACGGTCTTGGCGCTGGCGTTGAGCTATGCGCTCACGTTGCAAACGCACATCAGCGGCAGCTTTGCAGAAAAATCGCCCGCGCTCGTGCTCAAAAACGAGTACATCAAAGACGTGGCCGAAATCCAGGTTGCGTTGAACGTATGGGGCACGATCCACCACACCGGCTATCCCCTTTTTGCCATCCTGGGTAATCTCTTTACCGCGCCGCTGCGCGCCCTGGGCGTTGAGCCTGCCGCTGCCGCCAGCTTGTACGCGCTGGGGTGGAGTGTGCTGGCGCTGGGAACGCTCGGCGCGCTTCTCTGGCGACTGACGGGGCGCGCGTGGTTGGCCGCCTTGAGCGTGTTGGTGCTGGGGCTAACACGCTCGGTATGGGTACACAGCGTGGTTGCGGAAGTGTATAGTATGAGCCTCGCGATCACGGCGCTGTTGTGGGCGGTGGCGCTGTGGCCCGCGCGCTGGGAGGGCGCGTGGCGCGCCTCGCGGCGCGTGTTGTGGCTGGCGCTGTTGGGCGGGATCGGCGTGGCACATCACCGCGCCGTCGCTTTTATCGCCCCCGGGCTGTTGTGGGCCATTTGGCCGCATTTGCGCGCCGAGCGCAACGTCCGTTGGCTACGGTTGGGGGCACAGGCAACGGGATTGGCGCTGCTGGGCTTTGTGCCTTATGTGTATCTGCCGCTACGCGCGCGTCAAGGCGCGCCCTGGGTTTACGGCGAGCCGGGCACGTTGCGCGGGCTGTGGATCGAGTTCAGCGGCCAGGAGGCCGACCGCTTGGTCAAGTTGCCCGCAGACTTAGCCGCGCTGTGGGCAAATGCCGCCGACACGTGGAACATTTTGGCGCGCGAACTCACGTTACCCGGGCTGCTGATTGCGCTGGCGGCGTTGGCGCTGACGCTGAGGCGATCCCCGCGTCGTCAGGAAACGTGCGCGCTGGCAATCTCCGCCTTGGGGCCGCTGCTTTTCGCCGTCTTTTACCACACTGCCGTGTTGCCCCAAGCGATTCTGATGCCGGTGGTGGCGGCCCTGGTGATGAGCGTTGCCCTGGCGCTGGACGGCCTGTTGCGCGCGGACGGACGGCGTGTTTACATGCTGAGCGGAGCGTTGCTGCTTGCCTGGGCAGGCGCGTTAGGCGTGTGGAACGCGCCCTACATCCGCGAGCTGGTGCGCGAACCGAGCGGGTTGGAAACCATCGCGCGCATGGCGCGTATCCCCCGCCAGGGCAAGCCCGCGTTCATGCTGCCCTGGGGTCCGCGTTATGCAGCGGCGGCCTACGCCAGCCTGGTGACCGGCGAACAAGCCGACGTGCGCGTTGTGGATCATAAAGCGGACTACCGCCAATTGCTGGCGGCAGGCTATCGCCTTTACACCGAGCCGGAAACTTTCTACACCTATCCCCCGCCCTGGCCTACCGACTATGGCGCGCCTTCGGGTTGGTGGACGGAACGCTTCGGCGAGCTGTATCTTCGTTCCGCCGCCCCGCAGATCGTGGAGTTGCTCCCCGCGCCGCAAATCGCCGCCACAGAGGGGGCCGCGCCAGTTCTCGACGGGATCGCGCTGCGCGATGCCTGGCTGACGTGCGATAAGGCGCACGTCTATTTGCATCTACGCTGGCAAGCGCTCGACGTGCCCACCCACGATCCCAGCGTGTTTGTGCACCTCACGCCGGATGACCCGATCCCCAATCCGCCTGCCGCCGACCGTCGCCATCCGGTTTACGGGTTGTACCCCTTCACGCGGTGGCAAGCGGGCGAGCTGGTGCGCGACGATTTCACGTTGCCGCGCCTGGAAGGAATGACCCAAGTCCGCTTCGGTCTCTACGAGCAAAACGCCGACGGGCAATTTGTCAACTACGGGGAAACCACGTTGCCCATTGCGAGCTGCCGAGCTACTTTACCCTGAGGAAAAACTCGCCATGCCAATTTCTCCCCTTCCTCGTGCAGATTTCTACCGTGAGTTGCTGGGACACGAACGCTTTGCCGAGATCGAAGAGTTCTTCGTTTTGTCGCTTATCACCTCTGCGATCCGCGTCAACACTTTGAAGGCCAGTTTTAAGAGGGACTGGTTTAAGTGGGCGGAATGGTATGGGTGGGAACTTTCAAGGCCTGTGCCGTTTTGTCCAACGGCGGCGGAGGTAATCGCCTTCTACACCTCGCCCGGGCGCACCTTGGAGCACGCCGACGGCTACTATTTTGTGCAAGACGCCGCCTCCACTTTGCCCGTTGAGCTTTTTGACGATCACCCCTCCCCGCTTGTGCTGGATATGGCCGCCGCGCCGGGCGGCAAAACCACGCACCTTATCACCCGCTACGAAGATCGCGGCCTGGTGCTCGCCAACGACAGCAGCGCGCGACGTTTGGGCGCGCTACAAGCCAATTTGCAGCGCTGGAGCGGTTTCGGCACGCTGGTGACCAACTTTCCGGGCGAGCGCTTCGGGCGCTGGTATCCGGAGACCTTCGACCGTGTGCTGCTGGACGCGCCTTGCAGCGGCGAAACGCTGTGGCCGGAAACCGGCGGACGCGGGCGCTCGGTTTCCGAACGGGAGCGCGCGCGGCTGTGCACGCGCCAGATCACGCTGCTGAGCGCGGCAATAGAGGCGCTGAAGGTAGGCGGCGAGGTCGTTTACGTCACCTGCACAATGGCGCCGGAAGAAAACGAAGCCGTGCTTGAGGAGCTTTTGGAACGCTACCCTAAGGCGGTGGAGATCGTCTCGCCGCCCAAGCGCGTCAAGGTCAAAGCGCCTGCGTTGCCCCGAGCACAGGGGCGTCGCTTCAGCCGCCAAGTGCGCCGCGCGGTGCGTTTGTGGCCGTATCTGTACGAAACCTCCGGCTTGTTTGCCGCGCGCATTCGCAAAACCGCGCCCGTGCCCACCGAGCCGGAAGCGCCGCCCAGCCGCCCTTGGAAGATCGCGCCGCTGAAACGCGAGGAAGAGGTGCGCTTGCTCGCCAATTTGCAAGACGTGTTCGGCTTTGCCCTGGCGCCGATCTTGGAAGCGCGCGAGCTGACGCTTTGGGCGCAGGAGCGCACCGTCTACGCCGTTCCACAGCGCGCCGTCGAGCTTTTCGGCGAGCTGCCGCATCGCAGCGCGGGGCTGATGTTGGGGCGCTGGCAAGGGGACGTGTTCCTGCCTTCGCGCGCGTTGATCACGCGCTATTTGGAGCAGTTCCAAGCGCCGCGCTTGACGTTGGACGAACAGCAGGTGCGACGCTGGCTGAAAGGGAGCGATCTACGTGGCGTAACGCTTCCCAACGGCGCGGGCCCGGTGGTCTTGTGCATGGACCAATACGGCAGCTTCGTAGGGCGCGCCAAGGTGTTGCACAACCGCTTGCGCAATTTGCTACCCCGCCACATGGTGGGGCGCACCCTTTACCCGACCGCGTTGGAACGAGACGAGTGAGCGATGCAGCGTTTTTTTATTCCGTCGGACTGGATCGCGGGCGACACGGTGAGGCTCAGCGGCGTGCCTGCCCACCAAATCCGCGTGGTGCTGCGGATGCACGCAGGCGCTCGGGTGATCGTGTTGGACGGTTCGGGGTGGGAATACGAGATCGAGCTGAACGAAGTCGGCGCGCGGGAAGTGCGCGGCGTGGTGGTGGAAAAACGCTCTGCAACCGCTGAACCGCGCGCCCAGGTGACCGTTTACCTCAGCCTGCTGAAAAAAGACCGCTTCGAGTGGGCGTTGCAAAAGTGCACCGAGATCGGAGCGGCACAGTTTGTGCCCATCCATTGCACGCGCACCGTGATCCCGCTCCAAAACGTGAGCGAAAAAAAGCGCGCCCGCTGGCAGCGCATTATCACCGAGGCGGCGGAACAATGCGGGCGAGGGCGTGTGCCGTCGTTGGAAGCGCCGCGTCCTTTTGCGGAAGCGCTGGCCGAGCTTCCACGCTATGACCGTGCGTTGATCCCCTGGGTGGGCGAGCGAACGGAAGCGCTCAGCGCGGCGTTGGCCGACGGCGCGCGCTCGGTGGCGCTCTTTGTGGGGCCAGAGGGGGGCTTTACGCCGCAGGAAGTGAGCGCCGCAAATGAGGCAGGCGCGCTCGGCGTGACGTTGGGGCCGCGCGTGTTGCGTGCAGAAACGGCGGCGGTAGTCGCCGTGACGCTGACGCTGGCCGCGCTGGGAGAGTTGGGGGCGTTTGAGGAACACTTCCCGCGATAGAATACGCACCCCGTTTACACCGCTGCGAATGCCGTGTAAAACTTTTCCTAAAGCGGCAAATCAGCTACACTATAAGCGAGCTTAGCTGCTCATTCAGTGTTAGGGCTAAAAGGAGTTTAGGACGCAATGATGAAAAAGACATTTGGCATTTTTCTAGCGGTGGTTATGGCGCTTTCTGTGGCGCTGATGATCCCCGGCGGTGCTTCTGCGCAGGGCGAACTGGGTACACCCGATAACCCGATCCAGGTGTATTTCGTCCCGTCCGGCGAAGCACAGACTATTGTTGAAGGCGGCGAGGTGTTGGCTCAGGCACTCAAAGACGCCACCGGCTATGAATTTGAGGTCTACGTCCCCACATCCTACGCGGCCACCATTGAGGCCATGTGTGCGTCGCCGGATAGCACAATGGGCTTCATTCCGGCAGCGGGGTATGTGATCGCCAACAACCGCTGCGGTGTGCAAGTGGCCGCCTCTGCGGTACGCTACGGCTGGCCCGTTTATTGGGCGCAGTACATCGTGCGGCGCGATAGCGATATTTACGTCTTGGGCGACCTGGACGGCAAGGTTTGGGGCTACGGCGACCCGGGTTCGACCTCCGGCTACATCGTCCCCTCGGTGGAAATGCAATCGCGCGGCATCACCCCCTCCAAGGAAGTGCAAACCGGCGGACACAACCAAACGGTGCTGGCCGTTTATAACGGCGAAGTGGACTTCGGCACGACCTACTTCAGCCCGCCGTTGACTCCGGGCGCGCGTTGGGGCTTCGGTGACTTGCCCGAGCCGTTCGATCTCTCCGTAGACGAGTCCTACATCGGCGATGACGGTGAGCTGTATGTCGGCTCTGTGCGCATCATGGACGCGCGTCGTTCTGTGCGCGAAACCGCGCCGGACGTGGTGGACAAGGTACGTATCTTGGCGATCAGCGCCCCCATTCCCAACGACACGCTCAGCTTTGGGCCGGACTTCCCCGCAGACGTGCGCCAGAAGATTTTGGACGCGCTCTTTGCGCTGGCCGAAGACGAAGAGGCTTGGAACGCGACCGCGCTGGCGACCGCTTATAACTGGACGGGTATTGCCCCGATCGAAGACGCAGTCTTTGACTCGGTACGCTTGCAATTTGAGGTCCTGGGGCTGACCGAAGAGGATATTTTCGGCGGCTAGAAACGCAACGGTGACTTTTTTCACTGGATACGGGCAGAGTGAGCGCGCTCCTCTGCCCGCTTTTGCACCTGCCGAATAGCGCGGACAGGATACATGAGCCGATGCTTACAGTTGAACACCTAACAAAAATTTACGACAACGGCGTGCGCGCCTTACAAGATGTCTCCTTTGAAGTGCCCGACGGCCAATTTTTGGTCATTATCGGGCTAAGCGGCTCGGGCAAATCTACCTTGCTGCGTTGCATCAATCGCCTGGTCGAGCCGACCGAGGGGCGTATCGTCTGGGACGGCAAAGACATCACCGACGCCACCGACGAAGAGCTGCGCTTGATTCGCCGTCGGATCGGGATGATCTTCCAACACTTCAACTTGGTAAACCGCGCCCCGGTGCTCACCAATGTGCTGGCGGGGCGGTTGGGCTACGTTAACCCGCTGTGGAGTTTGGTCAACTATTTTCCGCCTTCAGACAAGCGCAAAGCGTTAGAAAAACTAGAGCGAGTCGGCATCCAAGACAAGGCCTATGTGCGCGCCGACCAGCTCAGCGGTGGGCAACAGCAGCGTGTCGGCATTGCGCGCGCCCTGATGCAAGAGCCGGAGCTGATGTTGGCCGACGAGCCGGTCGCCAGCCTCGATCCGGCGACCTCACACTCGGTGATGAAATATTTAGAGCAGCTCAACCAAGAAGACGGCATCACCATTTTGTGCAGCCTACATTTTTTGAGCCTGGCGCGCGCCTATGCCGACCGCATCATCGCGCTAAAAGACGGGCGGATTGAGTTCGACGGATTGCCGGACGAAATAGACGACCGCCGTTTCAAAGACATTTACGGCGAAGATGCCGTGCGCGTTGAGATTTCGTAGGGGGAGATAATGAACACTCGCACGCCATCCTCACGCCGCGCATTGCGCACGGTGCTCACGGTGCTGGCGTTGGCCGTCGGCATCGTCATTTACGCTTACGGCTGGAACACCACCGAGATCAGCTTGGACGAAGTCAAAGACGAGGTGCGCCAAGCCTCGGTGCAGCGCGCCATGCGCGAATTGCTTTCGCCCAACATCTTCACCCGAGACCGTGAAACCCGCGACTACGCCGTCACCTTTCAAATCGGCTGCCCGTCCGAGGGGCTGTCGGAAGGGCGCGCCGAAACCGGCGAAGGGCCGTATATTATCTTTACGCCGCCTTGCGCCGATGTCGATGAGATAATCACGGCAGAAGGCTTTGACTTTCCAGCGGACGCCATCGCGCGTATTCAGTTGGTTTCCGCTACCGGCCAAAAGATGCCCTTTAAGCTGGCGACAACTTCCGCCGAAGGAGAAACCGACGTCAGCGAAGAGACC
>Ga0256841_1002016_pt1 | contig 16688 bp, 16 predicted proteins | sample 356308metaG_FD_185971 | JGI IMG/M metagenome (GOLD analysis project Ga0256841, IMG submission 185971) | Hydrothermal vent microbial communities from Mid Atlantic Ridge, Atlantic Ocean - 356-308 | ecosystem: Environmental > Aquatic > Marine > Hydrothermal vents | place: Atlantic Ocean: Mid... | reverse complement strand
TAGTTCGTATCCGGCGAGCGGGGGAAGACTCCGTACTTCTTGAGGTCATCGATCAGGGCCCGGGTATTGCCTCCGAACATCAGCAGAAGATTTTTGAGCGTTTTTATCGGGTAGATAAGGGTCGTTCGAGAGAAATGGGCGGCAGCGGTTTGGGTCTGGCCATAGCCCGCTGGGCTGTCCAAACTCAGGGAGGAACCATCTCTCTGCACAGCCGGATAGGGAAGGGGAGTACCTTTACAATTACTTTGCCGGTGGATTTTAAAGAAAAAAATTAAAGCGGTACAATGAGGGAGTAAAATTATGCATGAAATTTCGAAGGCTCTGGAAGTGTGGACGCTTCAAACTTTGCTGAATGTTTCTATCTTATTAGGATTGATGGCCATGGGTTTTGCTATTGTCCAGTCTTACTATTCATCGCTTCAGAAACAATTAACCCTGCGGGTATCCATAGAAATCTGGAATGTTTTTACAATTCTTGTCGTCGATTTATTTTTAGTCATCGTAGTCTCTGTCGGTTTCATCGTTTTAAATCCGGATATCATGGCTGATATAAAAGTGGCGGTTCCTTTCATTCCCCTGGCAACCATACTATTTGCCATCGCCCTGGTTTTGCGCCTTTTTTACGGAGGACACAAGGCAAAAAGCAAAATATTTTCAGTATCCGTATGGTTTATGTTTGCCGCCAACTTAATAAATATTGTGGGATTTTCACTCATCATGGAAGCACCCGGTGAGGAGTATCTTGGCAGCCATCCCAGTGCATTTTGGACTTTTGTTAAAACCTATCTGCGTTCCAATGCCGATCCGCACGGACTGGAAATGGCTCAAATTACATTTTATATCGGTTTTCCCGTTCTAATCGCCGTTTTTATTTGGGGATTCGTACGGGCCTTAAATTCTCTTAAAGAGAGGAACAGCGCTTAATGATGTGGGAATGGAAGTTGATGGTCGAAAACTGTACCGGTTGCGGTATCTGCCGGGATGTGTGCCCGGAGGAAGCCATTGATATGCCGCGGGAAACTGCATATCCCGCATCGGTAGAGGGGGAGTGTATCGGTTGCAATGAATGTGTGGAAGAGTGTCCTTTCGATGCCATAGAGGTTAATGAAGCGACTTGATACATTTTATATTTGTGCGGAACGAATCAGATTACGACTCATTTAAAAAAGAACAATCAAATAATGTGTATAACACGCTCATCTTTAATAGTTTACAGAACGTTTACTTCAAAAGAAGGAGGAAGTAGCATGAAATCTTTAGAATGGTTCGTAGGAATAACCGTTTTGTTTGTGAGTACGATTGTTTGGGCGCAGGGGAAACAACCTCTGGCAAAAAAGGCTGTTACGCTCAGTTTTGAAAATGTAGCCGTCGGAGAAATTCCGGCTAACTGGAAAGTGGAAGCAACCAATCAACATGGGCCTCTGGCCACCTGGCAGGTCGTAAAAGACAGTACGGCTCCTTCCGGTAAAAGAGTGTTAGCCTTAACCAATCCGAACCATAATTATGGTGGCAGCTTTAATCTGTGCTGGACCGATAAGGTTCGGTTTCTGAACGGAACCATCACAGTTCACTTCAAGGCGAATTCCGGTAAAGAAGATGAAGGCGGCGGCATAATTTGGCGGGCAAAAGATAAAAATAATTATTACATAGCCCGTTATAATCCCTTGGAAGACAATTTTCGTATTTATCATATAAAAGACGGAGTGCGTCGCATGTTGGCCAGCTCGCGGCTTAAACTTGCGGCTCATGTCTGGCACACCATGAAGATCGTGCAAGACGGCAACAGGATGAGCTGTTATCTGAACGGTAAAAAATATCTGGAAGTGAAAGATAAAACATTTACCAAACCCGGTGGAGTCGGTCTGTGGACTAAAGCAGACGCGGCCACTTCATTCGACGATTTTTCCGTGCAGACTAAATAAAGGACGGGTGTGGAAGTACCGCAAGTAAAAATGTCAGTCGGGAATAAGAATCGGGCAGGATCAGATTTTTTAGCGGAGTGGGCTATTTTTATCACCGTGGGCTGGATTCTGGTGGCCTTGCTATTAAGCCCTCTCTTCAAGGTTCATTGGTTGACAGCGGGTGATTTCAAATATGCGTCTGCCCTGAACGATCAAATCTTTATCCGGGCCCACTTGCTGTATCCCTTCCTTTTGTTGCCGATTATTTTTACAATTACTCTTGCGGTAGGTATAAAATATAAGCGCACTAAGGCCTTACCTTTCTGGCCGGAGCTTTTTATCCGGGCTTCTCTGCTCGGTATGGTGTTAGGCCTGGTGGGAGAAATTTTATGGTTTACCATCTTGAATAGTGTTCTCTTTATGGCCGCTATCTTTATTATGATTTTAGCACTTATTCCCGGTTTGCTAAGTCTGTGGCCGAATATCGATAGGGTAGAAAGGAATGTGATTGTTTAACGAATCTTAATAAGGAGAAGAAACCTTGCTTAGAAGCTTATTAAACCGGAAATTTTTATTGATGCCTCTGTCGGCTAGAACGGGAGTGATGATCTTTTTAGGATTGATTATTCTTATTTTCGGATGTAATAAAAAAAAGGAAGCCGCGAATACGGTTACGGTTTATGTTTCGGAAGATCAGGTCTTTTCGGAACCTGTTCTCAAAGATTTTGAAAAAGAAACCGGAATTGATGTCAGGGCTGTATACGACACCGAAGAGGCTAAAAGTACCGGGGCCATGAACCGTCTGATCGCAGAGAAAAATAATCCTCAGGCCGACGTCTATTGGGCCAATGAACCGATCCGGTCCGAAGTCCTCAAGCAAAAGGGAATAGCGGCCTCATATTTTTCACCGCAGGCGAAGGATATCCCAAATGTATTCAAAGACCCCCGGGGGTACTGGACCGGTTTTTCAGCCAGGGCAAGAGTTCTTGTGGTGAATAATCGGGTAAAGGATACACCTCAATCCATTTTAGCCTATACCGATCCCCGCTGGAAAGGGAAGGCGGTCATTGCCAATCCGTTATTCGGAACCACAACATCTGAAATTGCTGCTCTGTATACGATATGGGGTGATAAACGAGCCGAAGCGTTTCTGGTTGCCATGAAGAAAAACGGTGTGACCCTATCCACCAGCAATGGCGAGAGTGCCGATTTTGTGGCGGCCGGCGAAAAGGACTTCAGCCTGGTGGACAGCGACGATGCCGTTAACCGCATGCGCCAGGGTAAACCGGTTACCATGATCTATCCCGACCAGCAGGAAAACGGCCTTGGTTGTTTTATCGTGCCCAATGTGGTTGTCTTAATAAAAGGGGCGCCTCATCTTACGGCTGCCAGGAGGTTGATCGACTATTTACTCTCTAAAGAAACGGAACGCAAGCTGGCCTTTGCCGATTGTGCGCAGATCCCATTACATACAGCGGTGGAAATACCGCCCGAATTAAAGCCCCTGAGCGAACTCAAAGTCATGCAGGTCAATTATGCCGAAGTGGCTAAAAAAATGATTGAGATCCAACCATTCCTGAAAGCATGGGTGGGCTTTTAGATGCAAAAGCGCCCCTTCTTGTTTTTCGTGGTTCTCCTGTTTTTTATAATCGGATTGCTGCCGGTTCTCTCCATGTTGCTAAAAAGCATTATGGCAGAAGGTCGTTTCAGCCTGGAAGCGTATGAAGGTATATTAACCTCCCATCGGCAATGGACACTAATGGGGCATAGCATGGCCTTATCTTTTTGGGTCATGCTGCTCACCACAATTGTAGGCGTACCTTTAGGTGTCCTTTTAGGGAAGACTAATTTGCCGCTACGAAGGTTCTTTATCTTTTTGTTTGTTATCCCCCTGCTTATACCGCCATATATTACGGCTGTTTCCTGGTTTGATCTTTTGGGCAGGGAAGGGCTTTTATCCCGGTTAATAGGACCTTCTTTTGCCGGTATGAGCAGCCGCTTTCTTTTCGGACTTCCCGGATGTGTGGCTATTTTGTTCACGACCTTTCTCCCCATTCCCATTTTGTTGACCATGGTATTTTTACGTACGGTTAATCCCCGTTTGGAAGAGGCCGGTAAACTGGTCTCCGGTTGGCGTGGAATCCTGAAGGGAATTACAATTCCGCTTATCCTGCCCGGGATTTTGCTGGCCGCTATGCTGACTTTTATACTGAGCTTCGGGGAATTCGGTGTGTCGAACTTTCTGCGCTACGGTGTATTTCCGGTGGAAAGCTTCACCCAGTTTTCCGCCTTTTACAATTTCAAAGCTGCCACAGCTGCTGCCGTGCCGTTGGTTTTGGTAACCTTTGTAGTCCTTTTAAGCGAAGCAGGATTCCTGCGGGAAAAAACCTTTCGGTTACGTCCCTCGGCCGAAACGGAAGATTTACCGCTCATCGCATTGGGGACTTCCCGTAATGGGCTGTTCGTTCTGGTAACGCTGTTCGGTTTTTTTTTAGTGATTGTACCGATTCTTGTTTTAATCGTTCAGTCTGCAAATATACAGGCGTATGCCGAGGCACTGAGCCGGGCCGGGGACAGCCTCTTGCGCAGTCTGTTTTATGCCGTAATCGGGGCGACGTCGCTTACTCTTTTCGGCTTTTTTAGCGGTTACCTGATTCAAACCAAAACATTCAGATACTGGCGAGCTATTGATTTCACGACTATTTTTCTTTTTGCCCTGCCGGGTACGGTCATCGGCATCGGTTTGATAAGTCTTTGGAATACGCCCTACACTAATTTTATTTATGGTACGTTGTGGATCATTATCCTGGGCTACCTGGCCAAATATACGGCGCTGACCAGCCGCATTACCGTTAACCAGTTAACACAAATTTCTCCTGCCATGGAAGAGGCGGCACAGGTCGCCGGCGCGGGCTGGTTTCGTCGCTTAATCTTTATTATTATACCGTTGGCCAGACGCGGTTTGCTTGCCGGATGGATTGTGGGCTACATTTTTTCATTGAGGGATACGGCCATCACCATGCTGGTCTATCCTGCCGGACACGATACGCTGCCGGTGCGCATCTTTACCCTGATGGCGAATGGATCGGCGCAACTTATTGCCGCTCTTTGCGTGATGCTGATTCTGGCCACTTTGCTGCCGGCCGGGATTTTATGGTTGATTGCCAATCCCTTGTTAAGAAAGGCAAAGCGATGAAAATTTTGCGTATGAATTCCGTTACAAAATTCTATGAAGGGACCCGGGCTCTAAAAGACCTTTCTTTGGAAGTCTCGGAGAGTGAGCGGATTGTCATTCTGGGACCCTCCGGTTGCGGTAAAACGACCATTCTTCGGCTTGTTGCCGGTTTCATGGCGCCCGAGGAGGGCAGCATTTTTATTTCAGGACAACTGGTATCACAAGACGGACATATTATTCTGACACCTGAACAGCGTAATCTGGGAATGGTATTTCAGGATCTGGCTCTCTGGCCCCACTTAAGTGTGAAAGGTAACATTGCCTTCGGACTAAAGGCCAAAGGTGTTCAAAAACAAGAAAGAGAAACGCGTATTCACAACATACTTCAAATGGTGGGTATGGAGGGATATTCAAAGCGAAAACCGGACGAATTGTCAGGAGGGCAGCAGCAACGGGTGGCTTTAGCGAGAGCACTGGTCCTTCGGCCCCGAATCCTGTTGATGGATGAACCCCTTTCCAGTTTGGACCTGGAACTGAATATTCGCTTGCGGGAAGAGATACTTCGCCTTCAGGAAGAATTGGGTTTTACTTTGCTGTATGTGACCCACGATCGCGAAGAGGCCTTCGGCATTGCCAACCGGGTGGTCATTTTAAGCAAAGGGCGGGTAGAATTTGACGGAACGGTGGATGCCGCAAGAGCGCATCTTACCCAATAGGAAGAAAAGGAGTATAAAATAATGAAACTGCGTATCGAAAGGTCTTTTTCCCTGCCGATCTTACTTTTGTTTGTTTTTCATTCATACGCCCAGGTTTCTCAACCGGCAGTGATCCGCGCTTATTTCGACGCACATTCTGTAAAACTGAACGGCGAATTGTCCGAGTCTGCCTGGCAACAAGCAGAACACATTTCTAATTTTACGCAGCGGGAATTGAATGAAGGACAACCTGCCACCGAACGAACGGAAGTGGCTGTTATTTACAATAAGAAAAATTTATATATCGGGGTTTGGTGTTACGATGATGCGGCGGACGAACTTGTTGCGGAAAAAATGAGGCGGGATTTCGATTATGACACGGAAGATAATTTCGAAGTGATTCTGGATACCTACCATGATCAACGGAATGGCTATCTGTTTGTGACCAATCCCAACGGAGCCCGCTTCGATGCTCAGGTTCAGGATAACGGGCAACGGGTTAATGAATCCTGGAACGGAGTGTGGAATGTGAAGACAAAGGTAACCAAAGAGGGTTGGTTCGCAGAGTTTCGGATTCCCTTTTCAACCTTAAAATTTAACACGCGCCAAGAACAGGTGTGGGGTATTAATTTCGAACGCAATATCCGCCGTAAACGGGAACAGGTGCTCTGGCAGGGCTGGTCCCGGGATTCGGAATTGGAACAGGTGAGCCGTGCCGGGCAGCTATTAGGTATTCGGGGAATCAATACGGTAACCCTGATTGAATTTAAACCATACGGCATTGCGGGAATTCAAAAAGAAGCGGAACAAAATACCGCTTCAAAAATAAATGGCGGTGGAGACCTCAACTATTTAATTACACCAACTATGAAGTTAAATCTGACCGTGAATACCGATTTTGCCCAGGTGGAATCCGATCGGCAGCAGGTAAATCTGAGCCGTTTTTCACTCTACTATCCGGAAAAGCGGGAATTCTTTTTAGAAGGTCGGAATTATTTTGGTTTCAGTCTCGGTCATAGCACACAACCCTTTTACAGCAGGCGTATCGGGCTAAGTAATTCCGGAAAAGTGATTCCCATTATTGCCGGGGCCCGTTTGCTGGGCAAGGCCGGATCGTCTACCCTGGGCGCGATGAGCATCCAAACCGCCCGCCAGGATTCCATACCCACTACAAACTATACGGCTTTACGATGGAAACGAGATATCTGGCAGCAATCGAGTATCGGATTGATGGGGGTCAGTAAGTTGCAAGCACATCGCCAAAACACGGTATACGGCGCTGATTTCCACTATTCGACTTCAACCCTTTTTGGAGATAAAACCTTTGTCTTTGGTGGCGCCCTTGCCCAAAGCTACACTTCGGATCGCAAACATAAAACCGGTTTAGCCAATCGGATTTTTGTTGATTTCCCTAATGACTTTATCGATTTCTCGGCTACCTGGGATCGTTCCGAAGCTGATTTTAATCCGGAAACGGGCTTCTTACGAAGGACTAATTATCAGATGTTTATGGCCGACATGCGGATTAAACCGCGTCCCACATTTCTGCCCTGGTTTCAAAAACTGGTTTTTAAACCGTTTGATTTTAACTATTACATTAACGATCAAACTCATAAACTGCAGTCTCTGTGGTCCGAATTCCGTCCTCTCGGTTTTACTACGAAAAGCGGTGAATTTTTCGAGTCCAATGTCCAGCGTCGTGCCGAGAATTTGGATGATGATTTTGAAATCCATAAAGGTATCGTTATCCCCAGGGGAGAATATTGGTTTACCCGCTATGAGTTGCAATTCGCAACCTTTGAGGGAAGACCGGTACATGGTTTCTTATTTTATCAATGGGGTGATTTTTACAACGGTAAGCGCACCGAATGGTTTCTGCGTAGCACTTTTCAATTGAATAAACATATCAGCATCAGTTCGGATTTTACCCAAAACTTTGTGGATCTGCCCGGAGGTAGTTTTACGGTTAATGAATTCGGCGGACGTCTAAACATGGCGATCAACCCCGATTTATTCGGTTCGCTGTTCGGGCAATGGAATAATGATGATAAGGAAATATTACTCAATTTCAGAATGAATTGGATACCGACTCCGGGGACCGATTTCTATTTTGTGATTGATCAGGCCGTGGACACCCGGGGCAGCCATTGGCGTGGGACCAATACGACCGTACTCAGTAAGCTTATCTGGCGTTTCGTATTATAACCGTTTTTGTCCCCCTGTTTTTCGCCAAAATATATTCGGTCGGTTCGCTCTGTTTAATTTAGCCAGTCTTGCCGGTCGGTCGGTCAGGATAGCGCTGACCCCCATTTTTTTCAGGCACTTCATTTCGCGTCGTTTGTTAATCGTCCAGGCTACCAAATCCCTCGGATATTCCGCGGATTTTTGCATGAGCCGGCGATCATCTGCTCGCAGATCGTCAGAGCCTATCAGCCCAAAAAACAGGTTACCGGTACAAAGGGATGGATATTATCTTTCCCGGCGGCAACAAACTTTTTGACACCGATGATCATTCGCCGTAAGTTTAGCGGGTATCGAAAAATGTTCATGAATTTTGCCCTGCAAATAGGGCATATTCAACCCGTAGCAATAGAGGGATTGCTTCCGGAATTTGCAGCCGAATTCGAAGTGATGTTTAGTGATACGGGAGAAGCGGGGCAGGTGTTGAACGCAAACGTACAGCAGATGATTGTAAGGTTTAAGGACAGCTTGCAGGAAGGATTTAAAATATATCTTGATCCGCAGGGTGTATGGTTAACCGGAGAAGTCTGGCCGAACGGTAGCCAGATGAAGCAGCTCGCCGAAATCGGTGCTTTGTTGACCCGGAGTTAAAGACTGTATCCCTAGCAATGGAAGCGATTGTAAGGCTTCTATTAGACAGGTTCTTATCTATTATAACCGAAGAGAAACGAGCGATTGGAAAATTTAAAGAAACGTGTTAAAGAACCGGGTTTGCCTCCGGGAACTCCCATTTATGTGGATGAACAAAAGACCGATCGGATATGCATTCAGATCATGGACTATGACGGGAAGCAGTTTACGGAAAAAACCGTTGCCAAAATCGAGGAATGCTTTCCCTTCAAAGAGAAGTCTTCCGTAACCTGGATTAATATCTGCGGTTTGCATGATGTAAGTATGATCCAAAAACTGGGTGACTATTTTTCCCTTCATTCCCTGGTGCTGGAAGATGTGGTACATCCCGGTCAAAGACCGAAATTAGAAGAGTTCGATACCTATCTTTTTCTGATTTTGCGTATGTTTTATTTCCAGCAGGAAACTATCATAGAAGAACAGGTTAGCCTGCTCCTTGGAGAAAATTACGTAATCACTTTTCAGGAAAGGCCCGGTGACGTATTCAATCCCATTCGGGAACGGATACGCAACGGCACGTACCGAATCAGTAAATCCAAAGCGGATTATTTAGCCTACAGTCTCATTGATGTTATCGTGGATCATTATTTCGTCATCCTGGAGAAACTTGGGGAAGGGATCGAAGACTTGGAAGACGCGTTGCTTTCTGATCCGGGACAAGAGGTTCTCCACACAATCCATCGTTTCAAACGCAAAATGTTATCTTTGCGGCGATCCGTCTGGCCGTTACGGGAAGTCATCAATAGCCTGGATCACAGCGAATCGGAACTGATTGTGCAGACGACCCGGATTTACATCCGCGATGTTTATGATCATACCATTCAGGTTATCGATACTATTGAGAACTATCGTGATATTCTGGCCGGCATGCTGGATACCTATCTTTCCAGTGTCAATAACCGAATGAATGAGGTCATGAAAGTATTGACTATCATTGCCACCATTTTCATCCCTCTAACATTTATTACCGGAATATACGGTATGAATTTTAAATATATACCGGAGATATATTTCCGCTGGGGATATCCCGCGGTTCTCCTGGTTATGGCCCTGATTGCAGTTTTTATGCTCATTTTTTTCAGGAAGAAGAAATGGCTCTAATTAGCTCGGTCAGTAGCAGAGCCCCGATTCGGATTGCCACTTTCCCTTAAACCGTACCTATTTTTTTTCAATCCTAATTATTTTTTCATTCGGGACGAAAATATACAGATAAACAACGGATTTGTCCTGAAGGGACGCCCGTCGTGCAAATAAGGGCCGGGTTGTGTGAGAAAGGCGGCCGTGCTATACAGAGTTTCAATATGAATTAAATAGAAAATAGAATGTTCGAGTGTCTTACTATTAGGAATGCGTATTATTTGATCAGGATTTAATTTATGACAAGGTATTCATTCCTGGAAAGCAAGTAAATTGATAGGACTTATTCCCGAAGCCATATCCACCCGACATGGCCGTTTTCACACCATGCGTATGCAATCGCATATCCTTTCTTATCTGGGTTCTATCCTTTGGGTAGTGGGTGTGCTCATGATCCTGCCGTTGATTCCCTTCTTCTGGTACTATGAGAGCGAAGTGCACCTCCTGACGGTTTGGGCGTTTTTAATACCGGCAATTGCTTCCATCATCCTGGGAATATTAGCACAACGGATTGGTTCGGCCAGAACGCCGAATGTACGGGACGCTATGGTGATTACCGCTGTGGGTTGGCTGTTGATCGGTCTGGTGGGAGGTGTTCCCTATATGATCGGTTTACATAAAAACTTCTTTGATGCCTTTTTCGAATCGGTCAGCGGTTTTACTACAACCGGGATCACCGTTTTTGAAGGATTGGATACCATGTCCCGAAGCATTCTCTTCTGGCGTTCCCTTACTCAGTGGCTGGGCGGATTGGGTATTCTTACATTTTTTCTGGCCGTTATTTTCCGGGGTAATAGCGTTGCATCCAGTTTGTTCGGGGCGGAGGGGCATAAAATATCCACGACCCGGCCGGTTCCCGGCATATTCCATACCATACGGATTCTTTGGGGCATCTACATCATGTTTACTCTGGTATCTTTGGCCGCCTTCCGGTTGGGCGGAATGAACTTCTTTGACGCCCTCAATCACAGTTTAACCTGCATTTCAACCGGAGGTTTCTCAACGCACGATGCCAGTGTAGGATTTTATGCCGGGCACCATTTTGCACACGCCGGTTTTTTGGAATATGTGTTTATTATCATCATGTTGGCCGGAGGTATGAATTTTTTAGTGCATTACCGGGTTCTGACCGGAAAAGTCAAAACTCTGGTCAATGATTTTGAAATGCGCTGGTACTGGGGTGTGATTTTTGGGGCGACGGTCCTGATTATCCTGGATCATCTGCTGCACTTTTCTTTTGATGTGCATATGGGTTTCCGGGAGGGGGAGTCTCTTTTCCGAACCGTTTTGTTTCAGGTAGCTTCCCTGGTAACCAGTACGGGATATGCCACAAAAGATATTAATGCCGCCTTTTTCCCGGCACTCAGCAAACAGATTTTTCTTATGTTAATGATTATCGGCGGATGCGTCGGTTCCACAGCCGGAGGCATCAAGATGTTACGCCTCGGTACCCTGGCGCGTATGTTCGGCAATCAGGTCTTTCGCATTATCGCCCCGAGAAGAGCGGTGACCCCACTGGTCATTCGCGGTAAACGTATTGAAGACCATGAAATAGAACGTATAAGCGCTCTCTTTTTTAGCTGGTTTGCCTTGATATTCATTGGTGCCGGCATTACCGCCATGTTCTCGGATCTGAATTCCTGGCAGTCCATTTCAGGGATGGCATCGGCCCTTGGAAATATGGGGCCATTCTATTTTTCCGTACATAAAATGGCTGCGCTGCACCGGGTGATCAAATTAACCTATACACTCGGTATGCTGGCCGGACGACTGGAAATTTTACCTATCGCCATTCTCTTTTCACGATCAACCTGGAAATAGAAAGGATCGAATATGTATATTGTAATTGCAGGAGGGGGTATAGCCGGTTCGGCTTTAGCAAAGGAACTGGCTAACAAGAAACACGATGTAGTGGTTATTGATGTCAGCAAAGAGGCTTGTGAACGACTTTACGCTACTACCGGTGTAATCGCCGTAAATGGCAGTGCTTCGGAAATAGAAACCCTGAAGGAAGCAGGCATCGAAAAAGCCGATTTAGCCATCGGTGCCCTGTATCTGGATGTGGATAACCTGACTTTTGCCTTACTTGCCCGCAGTCTGGGAGTGTCCAGGATCATCGTCAAAATGCGTAATCCTGCTTATGAAGAGGCCTATAAAACAGCAGGGGTCACCAGTATCTGTGATATGATCAGTATGATTCGCACCCGGGTAATGACCGAAATTGAAACCAAAAACATGCGGGTCATCGCTCCTATCCGTGAAGGTAAGATGCAACTGGTCATGTTTGAAGTCCCTTCCGGCTGGCCGAAAGAAGGCATCACCATTCGGGAACTGGCCAAACATAAAGAGTTCAGCGGAGATTACATTTTTGCCGGAGTTTTCAAAATGGAGGATGAACGCCTCTATACGCCCCATGGTAACGATGTCCTCTATGCCGGAGACCGGGTATTTATGGTAGCGGATTTCCGTATGCTTCAGGCCGTTTCAACCTATTTATCGGCCTTTGGGAATTAAATAGCCGATCTGAATACCAAAGCAGTTGTTATTCAGTAAATATGCGCATTACAAAACAGGGAACCTCAGATGTTAGGAGCGATCGCCGGAGATATAGTGGGATCGGTATACGAGCGAAAACCGATTAAAACCAAAAGTTTTCCGCTCTTTCAGGCTCATAGCAGATTTACCGACGATTCGGTGTTAACGATTGCCATTGCCCAGTCTATTATATCCGGAATTCCCTATGAAGAGACGCTTCGAAAGATCGGACGACATTATCCCGATGCAGGATACGGCGGTTCCTTTATCGGTTGGCTTCTGACCGATAGCCCTCATCCCTACCATAGTTGGGGTAATGGCTCGGCCATGCGGGTCAGCCCGGTCGGATTTGCCTTTAATGATGAAAAAACCGTTTTGTCGGAAGCCCAAAAGTCAGCCGAAATCACTCATAATCATGAAGAGGGAATAAAAGGCGCTCAGGCTACGGCTCTAACCGTCTTCCTGGCCCGGCAGGGCGCGGATAAAGAAGGGATCCGTCAACGGATTGCACAGCAATTCCGTTACAATTTGTTCCGTACGGTGGATCAAATTCGTCCCGAATATTCTTTTGATGTATCTTGTCAGGGGTCGGTACCCGAGGCGATTATTGCCTTTCTCGATTCCGATAGCTATGAAGATGCAATCCGGAATGCAGTATCGCTGGGTGGAGATAGCGATACACTGGCCTGCATCGCCGGTGGTATTGCCGAAGCCTTTTATAAAGATATTCCCATAGAAATTTTACGCGAAGTGAAGGCAAGATTGACGAATGAGTTATGGATTATCACGTACCGCTTTTATCGTCATTATGGACTCAAACACATTATGGAACGTTTGGAACAGCTCGATGATTTTTAAATAACCTTACCTGTTTATCGCGAGGGGAATCAGCCGATTACCAGTACTTTGGCTCCGCGGATTTTTCGTTCTTTTAATTCGACCAGGGCCCGATTCGCTTCTTGCAGGGGATACGTCTGGTATTCCGGTTTAATCGGGATTTCAGCAGCTAACTGTAAAAATTCTCGCACATCGACCAAAGCCACATTAGCCACACTTTTAATCTCTTTTTCCATCCATAGATGAAGCGGGTAATCCAGATTTAAAAGTTCCTGTTGATCCCGGTCCTCCTTACGAATCGCGTTAATAACCAGCCGACCTCCCGGTTTTAAATGCTCAAGCGCGGCCAGTACCGGTCTCCAGGCCGGAGTCGTATCGATGATAGCATGCACTTTTTGCGGAGGGCGGTCTGCTGTATCACCGCTCCAGTTGGCTCCCAATTCCAGAGCGAATTGTTGTTCACTTTTACTACGGGCAAAAACAAAGACCGGCGAGTCGGGATACTTGTGTCGAGCCATTTTCAGCACGAGATGCCCGGAGGCTCCGAAACCGGTCAAACCCAAAATCTGGCCGTTTTTTAAATTCGTCAGACGCAGGGAACGGTAACCGATCGCACCGGCACAGAGCAGCGGTGCCGCTTCTTCATCGCTGAAAATTTGGGGAATGGGGTGGGCAAAGTTTTCCTGAACGACCATCAACTCGGCATATCCGCCGAACGCATCGCGGCCGGTTGCCTTGAATTCAGGACAAAGATTTTCGTCACCGCGGCGGCAATATTCGCAACTGCCACAAGACGAATAGATCCAGGGTACACCTATCCGGTCTCCGATTTGCAGGGACTGTACCTCCCTTCCTTTTTGAACGACCCTTCCTACTACCTGGTGCCCAAGGATCATGGGAAAAAAGGCGGGAGGGGTGCGTCCTTCAATTTCATCCAACTCGGTATGACAGACACCGCAGGTGGAGACCCTGATTAATACTTCGTTTTCTGCGGGAACGGGATCCGGCAATTTCACCAAATGTAAAGGATTTTTATTTTTAGTTAGATCCGTTACCTGATTTAAAACCATTGCCTTCATGATACCTTCCTCTCTTTATATTCTCACAAAACAAATTTACATTGAAATTTGCGATAATTCTAATAAAATAAGGTCCTATGTTAATCGGTATGGGCTATCCCTTTTTTAACAAGAAAGCGCAAGCTGCACCCGATTCGGGTTGAATGGGCGAAAAAACGCACCCCTCTTTACTCTCTTCGCATAGGGGAAGTTTAAAATTTTTCGACACTTCGATTACTAAGGGAAGGGGTGAGTTATGTCAATGCGGTTAGACTGATTACTGTGTCAAAAAACGGCGGTAGTTCATAACGATGGGTTCATTTCATTCTTGGAGAAAGTAATCCTCTTCTCTGGTCACAATTTGTATGGGCTAACGGAAACCTGCCCAGAGCAAACGACATTGAACCTGAAAGAATGACTGCTCTTCAATCGGATCTGACCTAAACCAATCGTTTACGGACAAACGCTGTCATGGATTGATTCCACCGGAGCGCATGATGAGAGGAAAAGATGTGGCCGTCAAAGACGGTGACATCCCGTTTTTATTCCTTTTTAAAAGATCATTCCTATCCCTGGCATACCTTGATTTGCCTTTACAATTTGTGCAAACCGGACCGTACTCTGCGCACGATTTGCTCTAAAATTAATAAGGATCAGAAATAATCGTTGTTTATTTTTCGTTGAAAAATAAACAAGATTCTTGATAGATGAGCGTTTTCCGTAAATCGATAACCGTTGCTAATATATTCTCGTATGAAGAAGGATTGTATGGCATAAAGTTTGCCGTAAATGATAAATAAATTTTAAAAAAGGGGGATTTTATGCGACAACGTTTAATCGTCATTTTATTTTTTTCCTTCTTACTGGGTAACGGATTTTCCCAGCAGTACATCGTCATCGGCTGGAATGATCTGGGTATGCATTGCTGTAACAAAGATTTCTCCACGCTGGCCATTTTGCCGCCATACAACAACTTGCGTGCCCAGGTGCTGCGAGTAGGCGACGAGAATACGAATCCCGAAATTTTGACCACGGGATTTCGTCTCTCTTATGAAATTCCCGGCAATACCTATTCCGTCGGTAAAACCAATTTCTGGGATTATGAAGATCAACTATTTGGAGTTAATCTGGAGCCTAATGTGGGTTTGGAAGGGAACGGCCTGAGCGGGGATATGGCTATCACGGATAATTATTTTTATGCCAATGGCGTACCATTAACTCCTTACACAGATGAGGACTTACAACATGAAGATCCGTTTCAGCTGGCTCTGCTAACCTTATATGATGGAAATAATCGGGTTTTAGGGTCGACTCAACCGGTGGCGCCGGTTTCCAATGAAATTAATTGCGTCAGCTCGGGTTGCCATTCCAGTGAACAACAGATATTGAATGAGCATGAACGGGAAGGCGGCTTCGATCCCAATAATACGCCGATTTTATGCGCCGACTGTCATTCGGATAACGCTCTCGGTACCAGTGGTCATGCCGGTGTGCCCTCCCTGTCGGAGGTGATTCATAAGGAACATGGCGAAAAGACCAATGATTGCTACAAATGTCATCCCGGCCCTAATACGCAATGTTTGCGCGGTGTCATGAAAACACAGCATAATTTTGTTTGTCAGGATTGCCACGGTTCCGTTAAAGATGTGGGACAAAGTATTAAAAACGGACGGGAACCCTGGTTGGAAGAACCTTCCTGTGGGGCTACACAATGTCACGGTTCCAATTATGCCGAAGAGTCGGGGAAATTATTCAGAGAATCACGCGGACATGGCAATTTGTTTTGTAGTGCCTGCCATGGAGAACCGCATGCCATCGTTCCCTCCGGAACCGATCGCGATAATGTACAAAATATAGCACTTCAGGGATATGCCGGTACGCTGAATAATTGTGTAACCTGTCACGGCGTAACGCCTAATGGACCGGGCCCGCACGGAATTATTCCATCGGATATCCGCTCCGTTTCAACCGTTGTTCCGTCGGATAATGCTTTACTTCAAAATTACCCTAATCCCTTTAATCCAAGCACAACTATCGAATTTCACATCAAACAGGCCGGGAAAGCGCATCTGGATGTATATAATCAGTTGGGCCAGAAGGTGCTTACGGTGTTAAGTGAATACTTACAACCCGGCGATTATCATGTTAAATTCAATGCTTCGTTTCTTTCATCGGGCGTTTATTATTATCAACTGCGCATATATAATTTTCATCAAACGCGGAAAATGTTTGTGATGCATTAGATTCAGGATTCAGTAAAAAACGGATTGATCTTTGGTGTCGTTTATTTCATATCGAAACAAAAAGGGTTTGTCCCATCCGACCGGGACAAACCCTTTGTTTTTATATAAACAGTCTGTTCGCGCATGGGGATGGTTGCCTGTATTGGGCCTTATACCTAAATTTATAAATCGGGATTAGATATGTAAAGAAAAAGATGCAGGGCTTTTATCTGCGATTTTATGCAAGATAACATTCC
>Ga0256841_1002015_pt1 | contig 16713 bp, 12 predicted proteins | sample 356308metaG_FD_185971 | JGI IMG/M metagenome (GOLD analysis project Ga0256841, IMG submission 185971) | Hydrothermal vent microbial communities from Mid Atlantic Ridge, Atlantic Ocean - 356-308 | ecosystem: Environmental > Aquatic > Marine > Hydrothermal vents | place: Atlantic Ocean: Mid... | reverse complement strand
CGTGGCCGGCGCGCCGCACCGCGTCCGGCAGGCCGGGCATGACGCAGCTCTCCGGCGACTGCGTCCACACGAAGCCGCCCTGCCGGACCACCGCTGCAGAGCCGCCGACACCGTCGTCGCCGGCGCCGCTGAACAGGATGGCGCCGCACTGCCCGCCCCAGCTCACCGCGGCGCTCTCCAGCACGGCGTCGATGCTGGGCCGGAAGCCCGGACCCCAGCCGTCCTCCAGCCGCTGCGCCCGGCCCTGCCCGTCGAATGCCACCCTGGCGTCCGCCGGCACGATCCAGGCCCGGCCGGCGGTGATGGCCTGGCCGCCGTCCAGCACCGCCACGGGATAACTGGTGCAGCGTCCCAGCTGGCCGCACAACATGTCCTGGAAGGCTTCGGCCATGTGCTGGACCAGCAGGAAACCCACCGGCAGGCCGCCCGGCAGGGCCTCGAAGAACCGCGCCAGCGCCCGCGGCCCGCCCAGCGACCCGCCCAGGACCACGACCCGCGCCGGCCGCTCGTCCACGGCGTCGGCCTCATGCCGGGCTTCCCGGCCGGCGGCCCGCGCCAGCCATTCGAGCTTTGCCAGCAGGCGCCGGTGCCAGACCGCGTCGTCGACGACGCCGCCCTCGTTGAACAGCACCGGCAGCGGAGACCAGGCCAGGATGGCCTGCGGGTCCGCATCCTGCGTCGCCACGTCGACCAGCAGCACGTCCGCGACATCGCTGATCTGCTGACACGCTGCGGCATCCACCACCACCACGCCCTTCCCTTCCAGCAGCGCGCGGAAGCGCCCGCCAGTGGCGGCATCGGCCAGCAGCGCCACCCTGAGCGGCACGTCCGGCTCAGGCATCGGCCAGGCTGTCCTGCATGACCTCTTCGATGGTCGAAAGCAGCTCCGCCTCCTGGAACGGCTTGCCCAGGTAGCGGTTGACGCCGATCTCCAGGGCGCGCTGGCGATGCTTGTCGCCGGTTCGCGAAGTGATCATGATGATGGGGATATGCCTCAGGCGCGGATCGTTGCGAACGTGGGTGGCCAGTTCGAAACCGTCCATGCGCGGCATCTCGATATCCAGCAGCATGACGTCGGGCAGGTGGTCCTGCAGTTTGGACACGGCGTCGACCCCGTCTTTGGCGGCAATGACATTCATTTCGTTGCGCTCCAGCAGTCGGGTCGTCACTTTACGCACCGTGATGGAATCGTCAACCACCATGACCGTCGTACCGCTGGACTGGACCGGCTGTCGGAACATGTCCTCGACCTCGTTCAGCACCGTGGCCGTACCGCCGCGCAGCAGCGCCGCGACATCCAGGATCATGACCACGCTGCCGTCACCGAGGATGGTGGCGCCGGACACGCCGCGCACGGTGCTGATCTGGGGGCCGACCGACTTGACCACGATCTCGCGGCTGCCCATCAGGTTCTCCACCTGCAGCGCCACGGTGTAGTCACCGGTTCTCACCAGCAGCACCGGGATACGCCGCGCCATGGAATCCAGGTTGGGCCTGCTCAGGCCCAGCAGGCTGCCCAGGTGACGGACTTCGTATGCAAAGCCGCCATATTCGAAACGCGCATCGGGATCGTCGTAGTAGGACTGCAGGTCCTCGCGGCGCATGCGCACGATACCCTGGATGCTGGACAGGGGTATGGCATAGGGATCCTCGCCGACTTCGATCAGCAGCGCCTGGTTGACGGCCAGCGTGAAGGGCAGACGGATGGTGAAGGTGGTGCCCTGGCCTTCCTTCGAGTCGATGTGCAACGAACCGCCGAGCTGCTTGACTTCGCTGTTCACCACATCCATGCCGACGCCGCGACCGGCGATCTGGGTCACTTCCTCGGCGGTGCTGAAACCGGTCTCGAGGATGTACTGCAGTATATCGTTGTCGCTGACCTCGGCATCGGCGGCCAGCAGGCCGCGCTCGATGGCCTTGCTGCGGATGGCGTCGAGCCTGATGCCGGCGCCGTCGTCGCGGATCTTCAGCACCACTTCGGACGATTCGCGGGTCAGCGAGATGGCGATGGTGCCCGTTTCCGGCTTGCCGGCGGCGCGGCGCTGTTCCGGCGTCTCGATACCGTGGGAGATCGCGTTGCGCAGCATGTGCTCGATGGGCGCAATGACCCGATCGATGACCGTGCGGTCCATCTCCCCCTCGGCGCCCGACAGCTCCAGCTCCGCCTTCTTGCCCAGCTGCTGGCAGGTCTGGCGCACGATGCGGCGCATGCGCGGGGCCAGGCCGATGAAGGGCACCATACGGGTGCGCATGAGACCTTCCTGCAGCTCGGTGTTGACGCGCGCCTGCTGCAGCAGCAGGGTTTCCGACTCGCGGGCGATGTTGTCGAGCAGGTTCTGGATACTGTCGATGTCGCCGACACTCTCCATCAGCGAGCGTGACAGCTGCTGCAGGTTGGAATAGCGGTCCATCTCCAGCGGATCGAAGTCGTCGCCGGATTCCTCGATTTCCTTTTCGTAGCGGAACAGGATCTGCGCCTCGGTCTCGATCTCCAGCTTGCGCAGCTGTTCACGCAGGCGCGTCACCGTCTGCTCCAGCTCGACCAGGTTGAAGCGCGAGGCACCCACCTGCTGTTCGAGGCGCGAGCGGTAGATGCTGACTTCACCGGCATAGTTGACCAGGTTGTCCAGCATGTCCGCACGCACCCGGACCAGTTCCTTGGGCGCCCGCGGCGCGGCGCGGCGTTCGATATGCGGCGTGTCCGCAGCCGGCCCGACCCGCTCGACGACCGGTTCCTCCACCGCCGCCGGCGATTCCGCCGCCCGCCCCCCTTCCTTAAGGCCCCGCAACGCGTCCAGCAGCGCGGCGTCGACCGCCAGCGGCTGCCGCTCACGGACCCGGGACACCATCGTCGCCAGGCGGTCGTGGGTCTGTTCCAGGAGGGCGAACATTTCCGCCGAGGGCTGCACGCTGCCATCGGCGGTCGCCACGATCAGCGACTCCATGGCATGGGACAGGTCGCCGATTTCGCCGATGTCGGCCATGCGGGCGCCGCCCTTGAGCGTATGCAGCTCCCGCTGCAGGTCGGCGATGAGCATCCTGTCGGCGGGACTGGCCTTCCAGGCCTGCAGCGTGTTCTCGCTGTTCTCGAGAATATCGTGGGCCTCTTCCAGGAAGACTTCGAGCAGTTCCTGGTCCAGTTCGTCATAGACGGTGCCGCCACCGGCAGGCGCCTCGCCCGGTTCCGCCTCGGTGACGACGGCGGGCATCTCCGCCCCGGCGGCCGGAACACCGGCTTCCGGCGCCGGCTCTTCCGGTTCTTCCGCCGCTTCATCCGCGCTCGTCAGCCACTGCTCGCGCAGCGCATCGAGGCGGGCCAGCAGCGCGTCGGCCGGCTCCAGCGGCTGCCGCGAGCGCACCTGGACCAGCATATCCACCAGCCGGTCCAGGGCTTCCTGCACGCCCTGCACCACGGCATCTGCCATGCCGCCCGCCGGCTGCCCGGAAACGGCCATGAGCAACGACTCCACCGCGTGGGCCAGGTCGCCGATGGCGTTGATCTCCGCCATGCGCGCCCCACCCTTCAGGGTGTGCAGCTCTCGCTGCAACTGTTCCACTGCGGCGGCGGTATCGTTCGATTCGTGCCAGGCCTGGATGGCGGCGTCGCTGCGTTCCAGAATCCCGGCGCCTTCTTCCAGGAATATCTCCACCAGTTCGGCATCGCAGTCAGCGTAGGGATCGACCGGGGCCTCGCCCGCCACCTCCGCCGCTTCGTCGGCACCGGCATTCTCCACTTCGTCTGTCGGCTGCTGCGTCTCCCCGGCCGGCGCGGCCTGCTGCAGCGCCTCGACGGCGGCCTGCTCCTGCAGATCTGCGACCCGGCCCAGCAGGGCGTCCAGCCCATCGGCGACGGCGGCTTCGCCCGGCAGCGACTCCATCATTTCCTCGATCAGGGCGGCGCCGTCGGCCAGGGCCCTGCGGCCATCGGCATCGATGTCCTGCTCGCTGGCCTGGGCGGCCTTGACGTACTTCTCCAGTTCGCCGGCGATGCGGGCGATGGCGTCCGCCTCGGCCATGTGGGCGCTGCCGTGCAGGGTGTGCAGGGCGCGCACCAGGTCTTCGGTCGGCGCCGCCGCGCCGCCGTCGAGGAAGGCCTGGATACTCGACAGGTGGACACGCGTCTCGGAATCGAAGATCTCGAACAGTTCCGGGTCCATGAAGCCGTCTTCGATCGCGGCGGCATCCCCCGCCCGTGGTGCGGCGACGGTGTCCTGGACGGCGGTTTCGGGTGATTCGACCGCGGCGGCGGTCTCTTCCGCAGCCTCCTCCCCGGCAGCGACCTCTTCCGGGAGCGGAGCCGCTGCGTCGGCGGGCGCGCCGGCGACGGCGCGTTCCGGCAGCGGTTCGCCGGCGCTCAGCGCATCCGCGCAGCGCATCAGCCAGCCGGCCGGCCGGGCGACCGGCGTGCCATGCTGTATCTGTGCCACCAGTTCCGGGAGGGTATCGACCGCGTCCTGGAGCAGGTCCAGCAGCGGCGGCTGTGGCGCCACCGTACCGTCGATGACCCGGTTGAGCATGTTCTCGAACGCCCAGGCGAACTCGCCGATGCGCATGGCGCCGATCAGCCGGCCGCTGCCTTTCAGCGTATGCCAGGACCGGCGCATGGTGGCCAGGGCATCGGCATCGTCCAGGTCGTTGCGCCAGCGCGGCAGGTTTTCGTGGATGGAGGCGATCTCCTCCTCGGCCTCCTCGATGAATATCTCGAGGATTTCCTCGTCGGTCTCCTCGCCCACCACCGCCAGCTGCGCAAAGGCTTCGTCTTCCTCCCCGACGACCGCGTCCGCGGCATCTTCCACCGCGTCGGGACCGGTGTCATGCGACTGCTGCGCCTCGGCGAGCGACTCCCCCGTTTCATCCAGCGCCGGCTCCGTATCCGCGGGCGGTTCGGCGTCAACCACCGACCCGGCGTCCGCGATCCGCATGGCTTCGTCCACGACGTCGGCCGGTGTCTCCCCCGGTTCCGGTTCCGCATCCTCCGGACGCTCGTCGGCGGCCACCGTCTCCGGCGGCCGGTCTTCCCCGGCCGCGGCCTCTTCCGCCGAAGCCGCGCTGCCACCGTCGTCTTCGACGGCAGCCGACTCGCCGCTCGCGTCCTGCGCCGGGAAGCCCAGCGACTCGACGCGCTGCTCGGCGATATCCATGGCCGCCTGCCCGTAGAACCGGTACTCGCGCCGGCCTTCCAGGAAGTATTCGATACCACAGATGGCGTCGGCCAGCGAGTCCATCTCGTGCGGATCGGGTTCGGCCTGCTGTTCCAGCAGACGCTGTTCGATGTAGCGCGCGGCCGAAGCGATCAGCGCCGCCGCCCGGGTCTCGCCAAGGAGCAGCAGCCCGCCCTTGACCTGGCCCAGCAGCTGCGGCACTTCGGCGATATCGCTGTGATCCCTGCTTTCCGCATAGCTGACGATGGCCTCCTTGGCCCGGGTCAGGTCGGAGATGGCCTCGTTGAGCACCACCTGCTTGACCTGGTCGAACTCGGACGCCGCCATCTGATCCTGCGCCGCAGCGGCCGGTCCCTCCTGGCCGAGCCGCTCGACCGAGGATTCGACGAACAACAGGGTGCTGGCGACATCCATGAGGGTGGTTTCCGCGGGCGCGGTGTCGCTGTCGACACAGGCGCGCAACTCGCTCGCCTTGTCGAGCACAGCCTGGCGCGCGGCGCCAAGCCCGAGCATGCCCAGGGTATCGGACAGTGCCTGCAGGGAATCGACCATGGCGGCCAGTTCGCCGCTGCCGGTCTGGCCGCTGCGCAGTACGATGTCCAGGCTGTCCTTGAGCCGTCCCAGCTCTTCCTTGACGGCGGTGGCAACGGTTCGGAACAGGTCGGCGTTCTGGCCGCTCAGACTCTCCCGCGCGGCCGCCAGCTCTTCCTCGCCCGGCAGCAGTTCGTGCAGATCGTAGGTGTCGCAGATCTGCGCGACACGCTCGCCCCCGCCCTGCGCCTGGCCGACGTAGAACAAGAGGTTCCTGCACAGTTCGTCGCAGGCACCGGAAAAACGTGGGTCCTCGCCGTGCTCGACGAGGTCGCGGATGCAACGGTCCACCTGGCCCAGCAGGCGCTTCACGGACACGCTGTCGGGCAGGGCGTCGCTGCGCAGGGCATCGACCACGCCAGCGGCCGTCCACCACAGGCGCACGCTGGAGGGACGTGAACTGATGGCGATCAGCGAGTCGAGCGCCCCGGAGAGCGCGGCCAGGGCTTCGCCGGTGTCCCGCCCCCGGAACAGGCCCAGCAGGCCGGTCTGGAAACGGTGGCGAATCTCCCGGGCATGCTCGCGCAGGTCCCCGACGGCCGGCTGCTGCACGAGGGAGTCGGGCAGCGGCCTGTCCAGGTCGGGCGAGAACATGCTGCCCTCGGAGAGCAGGTTCTCGCCACGCACGGCGCGCAGGTCGTTGAGCAGGGGCAGCAGTACCAGGGGTATGTCCCGGTGGCCTGCGACCAGCCGGTCCAGGTAGTCGGGCAGCTGCAGAATGGCGCGCATGAGTACATCCAGTGCCTCGCTGCGACGGCCGCCGCCGTCCGTACGCAGCGACAGGGCGACCTGCTCCATCTCCCCGGCCAGCAGCGCGGCGCCGTGGAGTTCGACCATCTGCAGGGTGCCATAGACCTGGTGCAGGTGGGTGGCGAGGATACCGGCCCGGGCCTCGTCGTCCGGGTGCTCCACGTAGGCTTCGAGCGCCTGCCTCGCCTCTTTCAGCGTGACGTCCAGTTCGGCCTTCACCCAGCTGAGGGTGCTGAAATCGATTGCGTCGTTCATTGTGATTCCTTTGTCTTCCCGCCGACTGACGCGTCGACCCGCCACCAGGCGAGCGTATCGTCATGGCGGATCCTCTCCATGCCCTCCGGCCGCCAGCCCACGAGCTCGCCTGGCCCCAGCACGAGCACCCCCCCGGGACGCAGGCATGCCGCCAACCGGCCGGCGATGTCCACGCGCTGTTCGCGATCGAAGTAGATCAGCAGATTCTGGCAGTATACGAGATCGAGCCCATGGTACGGCGTCGTCGAAAGCCTGCGCAGGTTGAGCTGCGTGAAACGGACCCGGTCGCGCAGACCGGCGTCGATCTCGAAGCGTCCATCCGCCAGCATGCGGCAATAGCGCCGCGCGAAGGCCGGCTCGATCGCGGCCAGGCTGCGGATGTCGTAGACGCCGGTGCGTGCGCGGGCGACGGCAGGCTGGCTGATATCCGAGCCCGTCACGCTGAAACCGCGCTCGTCCCGCGCCGACTCCAGATGAGCGTCGATGAGCATGGCAAGGGTGTAGGCTTCTTCGCCGCTGGCACAACCTACGCTCCAGGCGCGCAAGGGGCGCCGCTCCGCTGACGTGGACAAGCGCTCCAGCCACTCGTCGCGCAACAATGCCAGAGAGGGTGGATGCCGGAAGAAACGCGTCTCGTGCACGGTGAGACGGTCGACCAGCAAGCGCCACTCGCTTGCCTGTTCGGGCATTGCAGCGAGTTGCCGGTAGTACTCATGGTAGTCATGACAGCCGATTTCCCCCATGCGCAGGCGGATGCCGGTGTTCAGGAACGACCGCCGCTGGGGCGCAATGCACAGGCCCGTGCGCTGCTCGATGAGATCGACCCAGTCGGAGAACTGCCTGTCGTCCATATCCGGCAGGCGGCCCGGAACGGGCCGCCTGCCGGCTGACATCTGTGCAGTCGCCTGGACCACCGGTTTCTCCTGTCCTACTCGGGCAGCTTGAAGCCGGCAACCGAGTTACCCATCTCCTCGGCCAGTGCGGCCAGGTTGCCGATCGACGCCGCCGTCTCGTTGGTGCCGGCAGAGGTCTGGGTGGTGATCTCCTGGATGACGTGCATGGTCTCGGAAATGCTGGTCGCCGCACGCGACTGCTGGCGGGCGGAAGCAGAGATGTTCTGGATGAGGTCGGCCAGGCTCTCCGACACGTTCTCGATCTCCTCCAGCGCCTCGCCGGCGTCCTCGGCCAGCCGGGCACCGTTGACCACGCCGGCGGTACTCTGTTCCATGGAGATGACCGCCTCGTTGGTGTCGGTCTGGATGGTCTTGACCAGGGCCTCGATCTGCTTGGTCGCGTTACTGGAACGCTCGGCGAGACGCTGCACTTCGTCCGCCACCACCGCGAAGCCGCGGCCCGCCTCACCGGCCATGGCCGCCTGAATGGCGGCATTCAAGGCCAGGATGTTGGTCTGCTCGGCGATGTCGTTGATGAGTTCGACGATGTCGCCGATCTCCTGCGAGCTTTCACCCAGACGCTTGATGCGCTTGGAGGTCTCCTGGATGGTCTCGCGGATCCGGTCCATGCCCTCGATGTTGCGGCGTACCGTGCCGCTGCCCTTCTTGGCGGTGTCAACCGACTTCCTGGCCAGCTGGGTCGTGTCCTCGGCATTCTTCGACACCTCTTCGATAGATACGGCCATTTCGTTGATGGCGGTGGTGGCCGAGGTGATTTCCTCGGCCTGGTGCTCACTCGCCTCGGTGAGGTGACGCGCCGTATCCTGGGTCTGTCGAGCAGCCGAGGATACCTGCGACGCGGTCTCGTTGATGGTCGAGACCATGTCGCGCAGGGCGTCGATGGTGAAGTTGACGGAGTCGGCAATGGCGCCGGTGAAATCCTCGGTCACCGTCGCGTAGGTGGTCAGGTCACCGTCGGCGAGGTTGCCCATTTCATCGAGCAACCGCAGGATGGCCTGCTGGTTGGACGCATTCTCCTGCTCGGCCGCCTGGCGCCGGCGCTCCTGGTCCCGGTACACCTGCATGCCCAGCAGGAACAGCACCAGGATAGCCACACCGCCGAAGAGGTAGGCCATTTCGGGCTGGACGGGCCGCAGGTCGGCCGCCAGGGAATAGGCGTTCTGCAACTGCAGGGCACTGGCGAACAGATTGTCGGACTGCTCGGCGATGCTCGACGCCGCTGACTGGATCTCCAGCAGGTCGTCCGAGGTGTCGAGCAGCTCCTCGACGTAATCGGAAACGATCTTGAACAGCATGGAGGTCTCGAACAGCTTGGCCTGGATGCTCTTGTCGTTGACCTTGCGAACCGTGTCGTTGCCGCGCACCATGCCTTCCAGCACCGTACCGTATTCTTCGACATCCTCGGAGAAGCGTTCGATAGCGAGTTCCACGTCCTCGCCGCTCAAGGCATGGTTGATGTTGTTGACGATGCGCTGCGACAACATGAGCTGGCGGGTCGCCAGCGCCACCTTGTTGCGGTTGGCGCCCTTCTGGATCAGTGCGTCCACAACCTGTTCGTCGTAGGCCTGCAGCTTGGGCATAATCTCGTTGATCACCTTGCCGGCCTCGGCCACCGTATCGACGGTCTCGCGGCCGCCGAGCACGAAGTCCACGCTGGAACGGAACTTCTGCCATTCCTTGTCGAGCCCGGCCAGATCGTCGGCCACCGCCTCGGGGCTGGGCGGCAGACCCGTCGCGGCATTGCCATCCTTTTCGTAGCCCAGGAGTTCCTGGAAGCGATCGCGGTAGGTGGCCAGCTTCTCGAAACTGCCTTCCTCGCCGGCAGACGCCTGCAGGGCATACTTGGCGATACGCTGTGACAGCACCTGCTGCTCACTGGTGTAGCCGCCGTATTCCTTGTCGAAATCCGCCTGCATGCCCGTGTACCAGAACACGCCGACCATGGCGCCCAGGGACGCCAGCAGCGCCGTAATCAGGTACATCGTCCTTTTGTTTGAACCCACTTTCAGATGGGCCGGTTTCGCAGTACTCATGCTTCCTCTCCTGACCAGATTGTGTCGTCTTCCCCAACTCGATTAAGTACGGTGCCCGGCAACTACACAGCCGCTTGCACGAACTGCGGCATCTTCGCCAGAAGATGCATGCTGAACACACCCCAGTGCTCTTCATCCGTCCTGAACCCGTGGCTCAGGTATGCGTGTACACGCTCGTCGCCGTCCGGCAGTTCCTCACAGCGCTGTGCATCCACGAAGTGCTTCAGACCCAGAACCGCGTCCACCACCAGCCCCGAGTACAGGCCCTCGTGATCGACCACCAGGATGCGGCTGCGGCGGTCGATATGCGCCGGGCGGTCATACAGGTAGCCCTGAAGGTCCATGATGGGCAGCAGGTTGCCGCGCACATTGGCGATCCCGCATACCCAGGGCTTGGTGCGCGGCACCCGCGACAACGCCGGCGGCGTCAGAATCTCCACCACTTCACCCAGCGGCGCCACCAGCTTCATGTCACCCAGCCGGAAACCGATACCGACCCACACCTGTTCCGTGTTCTCCTGGCGCGGCAGGTTGCGCGCATTGGCGAGGCACAGTGACTCGAGACGCGCCAGCCATTGCAGCGGCGACCGCGACCGGCGCATGCTGACGGGCTGCTTGCCTTCCATGTCAGCCGGCGACCGCCAGGGTGGCGTTGATCTTCTCGAGCAGGCTCTTCTCGGTGACGGGCTTGGTCAGGTAGTCCTTCGCGCCCTGGCGCATGCCCCACACTCGATCGGTTTCCTGGTCCTTGGTGGTCACGATCAGGACCGGGATGGAGGCCGTCTCGGCGTCGCGCGTCAACTGGCGTGTGGCCTGGAAGCCGTTCAGGCCCGGCATGACCACGTCCATCAGGATGAGGTCGGGCTTGAGTTCCTTGGCGCGCTCGATGCCCTCGGTACCGTTCTCGGCGGTCTCGACCTCGAATCCATGCTTTTCCAGCATGCTCTTGAGCACGTGGATCTCGGTCGGCGAATCATCAACTATCAGTATTTGTGCCATTTCCAGCTACCCCTTGGATCAGTGACTGCTCTACGAGCCGGCTCTGGTGCCGGCAGGCGCGAACGGCTGACAGGGCCGCCCGCGCCGGCGAAAAGTTCAATCGGACCTGCCGACATGTTCCCGGATCGCACCCAGCAATTCTTCGCGGGTGAACGGCTTGGTCAGGTACTGGTCCGAACCGACGATGCGGCCCCGCGCACGGTCGAACAGGCCGTCCTTGCTGGACAGCATGACGACCGGCGTGTGTTTGAAGACCTGGTTGTTCTTGATGAGGGCGCAGGTCTGGTAACCGTCCAGCCTGGGCATCATGATGTCGACGAATATGATGTCGGGTTTTTCGTCGGCGATCTTGGCCAGCGCCTCGAAACCGTCGGTGGCGGTAACCACCTGGCAGCCCTCCTTCTTCAGCAAGGACTCGGCCGTGCGGCGGATGGTCTTGCTGTCGTCGATGATCATCACCTTGAGGGTCGACATGTCGTCCGGCGCCGCCGTGACGTCGCCGGAATCGCCCTCGTCCCGCCCTGTTTCTTCCGCTTCTACTGAATCGACAATGGTTTGCATGCGGCTCGTACCTGACCCAATATCCTGTTCCCATTCAGCCCGGCCGCGGATCGATGCGACCCCGTCCCGGACCCTGCTGGCGCCAAGCGCCCGTTTTGCCGGCAGATTTGCTATACAATTGCGGCTACCCGGTTCTATCGTCCGCTGTCAGGCAAACTTTACGCAGCCGGCCGCCCCGCGAGCACAGGCAGAAATGAGCATCAAACTCGGCATCGTGATGGACCCCATCGAGTCCATCAAAGTCCACAAGGACAGCAGCTTCGCCATGCTGCTGGCCGCCCAGGCACGTGGCTGGCAACTGTTCTACATGGAGCAGAAAGACCTGTTCCTGCGCGATGGCCGCACGTTCGCCGAAGTTCGTGGACTAACGGTCCAGGACCGCGCCAACGACTGGTTCAGCCGCGGGCCCGCCGAAACCCTTGCGCTGTCCTCCCTGGACGTGGTCCTGATGCGCAAGGACCCGCCCTTCGACATGGAATTCCTCTACACCACCTACCTGCTGGAACGGGCCGAGGACGAGGGTCTGCTGGTGGTCAATCGGGCGGCGGCGTTGCGCGACAGCAACGAGAAGCTGTTCACCGCCTGGTTCCCGCAGTGCTGCGTCGAAACCCTGGTCAGCCGCGATCCCGACCGCCTGCGGCGCTTCGCCGCCGAACTGGGCGACGTCATCCTCAAGCCGCTCGACGGCATGGGCGGCGCTTCCGTGTTCCGGGTCCGCGACGAGGACCCCAACGTGAGCGTGATCCTGGAGACCCTCACCGACCACGGCCGCCGCACCGCCATGGCACAGCGCTTCATCCCCGACATCAGCCGCGGCGACAAGCGCATCCTGATGATCGATGGCGAGGCCGTGCCCTGGGCGCTGGCACGCATCCCGGCCGCGGGCGAGACGCGCGGCAACCTGGCCGCCGGCGGCCGTGGCGAGGGCGTGGCGCTGAACGACCGCGACCGCTGGATCTGCGGGCAGGTCGGGCCGGAGCTCAAGCGCCGCGGCCTGCTGTTCGCCGGCCTGGACGTCATCGGCGACTACCTCACCGAGATCAACGTCACCAGCCCCACCTGCGTCCGGGAACTCGACCGCCTCTACAACCTCGACATCGCCGGCCAGCTCATGAACGTGATCGCCGCGAGGCTGGAACGACGCCGCTGATGCGCGCCCTGCTGCTGTGGTGGCTGGCGCTGTCCCTGGCCGGCTGCGCGGACGACGACGCCAGGCTGTTCCGACGCGACTTTCTCGCCTTCGGGACCGTCGTGGAAGTCAGCCTGTACGGCGCCTCGCCGGCGCGCGCCGGCGAGGCAGTGCGGGCGGTGGAGACGATGTTCCTGGAAGACCACCACCTGTGGCACGCCTGGGAACCGGGGCCGCTGCAGGCGCTCAACCACGCCATCGCCGCCGGCCGGTCGGCGCAGGTGCCGGACTCCATCCGGCTGCTGCTGGAACGGGCGCAAAGGCTGGAGGCGAGCAGCCAGGGGCTGTTCAACCCCGCCATCGGCGCCCTGCTCAAGGCCTGGAAGTTCCAGCAGGACGACCCGGCAGCGGGCCCCCCGCCCGACGCCGCGGCGCGCGCGCTGGCGGCGGCCGGCCACCCCAGCACCCGGCAACTGGTGCTGGACGGCAACCGCGTGTCGAGCCGCAACCCGGCCGTACAACTGGATTTCGGCGGTTTCGCCAAGGGCTACGCCATCGGCCAGGCCATGCGGCTGTTGCGCGAGCGCGGCCTGCGCGACGCCGTCGTCAACGCCGGCGGTGACCTGTGCGTGAGCGGCCGCCACGGCGACCGGCCGTGGCGCATCGGCATCCGCGACCCGCGTGGCGACGGCGTGCTGGCACGCATCGAACTGGCGGACGGCGAATGCGTGTTCACCTCCGGCGACTACGAGCGCTACTACGAGCAGGCCGGACGCCGCGTCCACCACATCCTCGACCCGCGCACCGGCGAGCCGGCCCGCGGCAGCCGCTCGGTGACCGTCATCGGCACCGACCCGACGCTGGCCGACGCCGCCGCCACCGCCCTGTTCATCGCCGGTCCCGCCGGCTGGCACGCCATCGCCCGCTCCATGGGCGTCCATTACGTGCTGCTGATCGACACCGACGGGACCGCCCACATGAACCCTGGCATGCGCGAGCGGGTCCGCTTCCTCGACGAGCCGCCGGCGATCAAGCTCTCCGCGCCCTTGCCGCAAAGTGCTGTTGACAACCGCGGTATAATAGGTGTCACAGACGAAGGGAATCCCGCATGAGCACCATGAACCTGCCCTCCCAGCCCCCCATGGAACGCCCCAACGGCGACCGCCTGGCATTGACGCTGTTCATCGCCGCTGCGCTGCACGCGGTATTCATCCTGGGCGTCGGCTTCGACTCGCAGGATCGCGACAAACCCGACCCCACAACGCCGACACTGGACATCGTCATCGTCAACCCCACCCGCACGGCGCCGCCGGAGGACTACGACTACCTCGCCGAGGCCAGCCAGGACGGCGGTGGCAACACCACCGAGCACGTGCGTCCGCAGCAGGAACTGATCGAGCAGGCGCCGCCTTCCGGCGCCAGCGAACCCGACCCGGCCACCACCCAGGTGATCACGCGCGAGCGCAGCGAACGCCGCACCCGCTCCGACCGGCCGCGGCCCGACAACACCGACCAGAAGCGCAAGCTGCGCGACATGATCGATCGCAGCATGGAGATCCTGACGCTGAACGAGCAGATCAACCAGTCGCTGCTGGCCTATTCCAAGGCGCCCCGGCAGAAATTCATCTCGGCGCGCACGCGCGAGTTCAAGTACGCCAACTACATGCGCGAATGGGTGGCCAAGGTGGAGCGCATCGGCGATCTGAACTACCCCGACGCCGCGCGCCGCCAGCGCCTGTCGGGCAGCCTGATCGTGGACGTGGCCCTGAATGCCGACGGCACGGTGCGCAACATCACCGTGGTGCGGCCATCCGGACACAAGATCCTCGACGACGCCGCCATCCGCATCGTGCGGCTGGCAGCCCCCTACCCGCCATTCCCGCCGGAGATCCGCAAGGAGACCGATATCATCCACATCACCCGCACCTGGGAGTTCACCAGCGGCAACCGGCTGCACGGGCGCTAGTACGACAAGGCTTGTGCCCCGGCAGCAGGTGCCGGATACTTTCCCCATGAGCGACAGCGACTACCTGACCAACCACTTCCTCATCGCCATGCCGGCGCTGGAAGACCCCAATTTCTTCCACACCGTGACCTATGTCTGCGAGCACAACGACGAGGGCGCACTGGGACTGGTGGTGAACCGGCCGCTGGACATGCAGCTCGGCGAGGTGTTCAGCCACATGAAGATCGAGGCCAGCGACCCGGAGGCGAGCCGCATTCCGGTGCACCTGGGCGGGCCGGTGCAACAGGACCGGGGCTTCGTACTGCACGAACCCCTGGGCGACTGGGAGGCCACCCTCAAGGTCACCGACCGCATCGGCATCACCTCGTCGGCCGACATCCTGGCCGCCATCGCCGCAGGCCAGGGTCCGGACCGGCTGCTGGTGACGCTCGGCTACGCCGGCTGGGGCGCCGGCCAGCTGGAGCGCGAAATGACCGAGAACGCCTGGCTGAGCGGGCCGGCCGACCCTGCCATCCTGTTCGACACCCCCGACGAAGAGCGCTGGAAGGCCGCCGCCGCCTCGCTGGGCGTGGACCTGGACCTGCTGTCGGGTGACGCCGGTCACGCCTGATGGCCGCTGAAGGGCGTGGCGCTGCCACCCTGCTCGGCTTCGACTACGGCACCCGCCGCATCGGCGTGGCGGTCGGCCAGCAGGTGACCGGCACGGCCAGCGCCCTGGAGACGGTGCCGGCGCGCGACGGCAAGCCGGACTGGGCGCGTATCGAGGCGCTGATTCGCACCTGGCAGCCGCACGCGCTGGTGGTCGGAATCCCGTATCATATGGACGGCAAGACACAAGCCATGACGGAATCGGCGCGGCGCTTCGCCCGCCAGCTGCACGGCCGTTTCGGGCTGCCGGTCCACGAAGTGGACGAACGACTGAGCTCCTGGGCGGCCGAACAGCTGCCGGCCGCCGCCGGGCGGCGCGACGGCATCGACGCCCTGGCCGCACAACTGATCCTGCAGGACTGGCTGCACAGCGAGGCACGCGACGCGTGAGATCCGACCACGACATCCCCGCCATCATCGACGACATGGCCGAACGGCTGCACAAGCTGACGGCCGAGTGCCCGCCCGACAGCCTGGCCATGGTCGGCATCCACACCGGCGGCGTGTGGGTGGCAGAGGCCCTGCACCGCAAGCTCGGCCTCAAGGAGCCGCTCGGCGTGCTCGACATCTCCTTCTACCGCGACGACTTCACCCGCATCGGCATGAACCCGCAGGTGAAGCCCTCGCAACTGCCCTTCAACGTCGACGACCGTCACATCATCCTGGTCGACGACGTGCTGCACACCGGCCGCACCATCCGCGCCGCCATGAACGAACTGTTTGACTATGGCCGCCCAGCGTCTATCATCCTCGCCACGCTGGTGGAGCGCGGCGGCCGCGAACTGCCCATCGAGCCCGATGTCACCGGCCTGCACATGACGCTGGCGGACAACGAGTACGTCAAGCTGAGTGGTCCCGAGCCCCTGGCCCTGGAGATAAAGCGAGACACATGAGCCAGTCCAGCCTGCAGATTCGCGAAGACGGTCGGCTGCGGCATTTTCTTTCCATCGAGGGGCTGAACCGACCGATCCTGCAGGAGATCCTGGACACCGCCGAGTCTTTCGCCGGCGTCACCGAGCAGACGGTCAAGAAGGTGCCGCTGCTGCGCGGCAAGACCATCGTCAACCTGTTCTTCGAGGCCAGCACGCGCACCCGCACCACCTTCGAGCTGGCCGCCAAGCGCCTGTCCGCGGACGTGCTCAACATCAATGTCAGCGCGTCCAGTGCCGTCAAGGGCGAGACCCTGCTCGACACCCTGCGCAACCTGGAGGCCATGCACGTCGACATGTTCGTGGTGCGCCACGCCGATTCCGGCACGGCGCACTTCATCGCCCGCCACGTGCTGCCCCACGTCAGCGTCATCAATGCCGGCGACGGCCGCCACGCCCACCCCACCCAGGCCATGCTGGACATGTTCACCATCCGCCGCGAGAAGGGTGCCGACTTCGGCCGACTGCGTGTGGCCATCGTCGGCGACATCCTGCACTCGCGGGTGGCGCGCTCGCAGATCCATGCCCTGAACCTGCTCAACACCGGCGAGGTGCGGGTGGTGGCGCCGCGCACCCTGCTGCCGGCACACACCGAATCGCTGGGCGTGCAGATGTTCCACAACCTGCGCGACGGCATCCGCGACGCCGATGTCATCATCATGCTGCGGCTGCAGCGCGAGCGCATGCAGGGCGCCCTGCTGCCCAGCGAACACGAGTACTACCGGCTCTACGGCCTGACCCAGGACAAGCTGTCCATGGCAAAGCCGGACGTCACC
>Ga0256841_1002014_pt1 | contig 16715 bp, 17 predicted proteins | sample 356308metaG_FD_185971 | JGI IMG/M metagenome (GOLD analysis project Ga0256841, IMG submission 185971) | Hydrothermal vent microbial communities from Mid Atlantic Ridge, Atlantic Ocean - 356-308 | ecosystem: Environmental > Aquatic > Marine > Hydrothermal vents | place: Atlantic Ocean: Mid... | reverse complement strand
GGACATGATCTTCTATGACACGCTGCGCCAGGCGCTCTGGTCCGCGGTTTCGATATCGGCGCCGATCCTGGCGGTGGCCCTGATGACGGGCGTCGTGATCGGGCTGTTCCAGGCGCTCACCTCGATTCAGGAAATGACGCTCACCTTCGTTCCGAAGGTCGGCGCAATCCTTGCCGTGTTCTGGCTTTCGATGGGCTACATGACCGACACGCTTTCCGCGTTTTTCTCCAACACGATCCTGCCCATGATCGCGGGGTCATGAGCGATGGGGAACAGCAGCTATATCGCCTTGTCGCGCCAGTCCGGGCTGTTTCGCGAAATGCAGGTCGTTGCAAACAATATCGCCAACATGTCGACGACCGGCTATCGCAAGGAGGGCGTGGTGTTTTCGGAGTTCGTGCAGGCGCTTGACGGACGTGCCCCGTCCGTTTCGATGGCGACGGGCGACGTGCGCACGACGATTGAAACGCAGGGCGCCCTGAGCGAAACCGGAAACCGTTTTGACCTTGCCATCGAAGGGCCCGGGTATTTTCTGCTGGACACACCCGACGGCCGTGCGCTGACAAGGGCGGGCAACTTTACCCCGAACGCGAACGGAGAACTCGTCACCCCGCAGGGCCACCGCCTTCTTGATGCGGGCGCTGCACCAGTGTTCGTTCCCGCCGATGCGCGCAGTGTTTCGATCGCATCGGATGGGACCCTGTCGGTGGATGGCGACCCGGTTGCGCAACTGGGCCTCTACAAGCCTGCGAACCCTGCGGACCTGCTGAGAAGCGACGGGGTGATGTTCATGGCAAACGGTGGAGTCGAGCCGGCCGACGGCGGTTCGATCGTCCAGGGATTCCTCGAAGAGTCAAACGTCTCTCCGGTTGCCGAGATCGCCCGCATGATCGAGGTCCAGCGTGCTTACGAACTTGGCCAGGGCCTTATGGAAAAGGAAGACTCGCGCATAAGGCGGGCCTTGGAAACACTTGGAAAGTAGGAGCCGGAAATGCGAGCCCTGAAAATTGCTGCCACGGGAATGAGTGCCCAACAGATGCGCGTCGAGGTCATCTCGAACAACCTCGCGAACATGAATACCACCGGATACAATGCGCGGCGCGCAGAGTTTTCCGATCTTCACTACCAGCAGTTGTCGCGCCCCGGAACGATCAACGCATCCGACGGAACGGTCCTGCCCACGGGCGTCCAGCTGGGGCTTGGCGTGCGTGCGGCGGCAGTCACCGTAAACGTCGCGCAGGGGTCGCTGGCCGAAACCAGGGGCGACCTCGATTTTGCGATCGAGGGGAACGGATTTTTCGAAGTAACCCTGCCCTCGGGGCGGGCAGCCTATACGCGCGACGGGGCGCTGAAGCGGTCGCCGGACGGTCTGATCGTTACATCCGACGGTTATCCCGTCGCCCCCGAAATCACCATCCCCTCCGATGCGCGCAGCATTTCGGTCAATCCGGCGGGCGAGGTCTATGCCTATTTCAACGACAGGGTTGCACCCGAACTTCTGGGCCAGTTCACCCTGGCCGGGTTTGCCAACCAGAAAGGGCTGGAGGCGCTCGGCAATAACCTGTTTGCCGAAACGTCGGCATCCGGGTCGCCGTTTACCGGGGTGCCCGGAAACGGCGGGCTGGGGGAGTTGCGCCAGGGTTATCTGGAGGATTCTTCGGTAGATGCGGTGCGCCAGGTTACCGAACTCATCGAAGCGCAACGCGGCTACGAACTCAATGCCAAGGTGATCACCGCCGCGGACCAGATGCTGGCAGCAACCACTCAGGTACGCTGACATGAAACGCCTTTCTGTAGCCGTGGTTTGTCTGATCGCTTTCGCCGAAGCCGCCTTCGGCGAAACCGTTGTGGCGGCGCGAACGGTACGCAGCCAGTCCGTGCTGACATCGGCCGATGTGACGCTTGCAGATACTGTTCCCGGCGACTGGTTCACCGACGTTTCGGATGTGATCGGAAAGGAAACGAGGGTCACGCTTTATCAGGGCCGGCCGATCCGGCGTGGAGATGTCGGTCCGCCTGCTGTCGTGCGGCGCAACCAGATCGTGACGCTGATTTATTCCTCTGGCGCGTTGACGATCACGACCGACGCGCGTGCGCTTGGGCGGGCAGCGGTCGGCGAACGGATCAAGGCAATGAACCTCGCCTCTCGAAATACGGTTATCGGAACGGTCGATTCTGCGGGAAACATCGTCGTTTCCGATCGTATCGTGAACGACTTTCGACAGGAGAACTGATGCGCGCATATCTTGTACTTTTCGCCCTGCTTTCGGCATGTGGCCGGCTCGCCGACGCGGTTGCGCCTCCGACACTGACGCCGGTGACAAGAGGGGCCGAACGCAATGCCATGCTGACTTCGCCGGATTTCCACCAGGTTCTTCCGCAAGCAAGCACACAGCGCGCCTCGCTCTGGGATTCCGGTCGACAATCCCTGCTTGGCGACCGGCGCGCGGTCAAGAAGGGCGATATTCTGACCGTCGTCATCAAGATCAACGACAAGGCCGAGATTTCGAACTCGACTTCCCGCAAACGATCCGGCAGTGAAAAAATGTCGATATCGTCGCTGTTCGGTTTGCCCCAGGGCACAAGCAAGGTCTTTCCCGATGGCGCCGGGCTGGATCCGGCGGTGGGAACCTCATCGGCGAGCACCTCTTCTGGTGATGGATCGGTTCGGCGAAAGGAAAAGCTGACCTTGCGCGTCGCCGCCACTGTCACCGAAGTTCTGCCGAACGGCGTCCTGCGTATCGAGGGCTCTCAGGAGATCCGCGTCAACTACGAGATCCGAGAACTTCTGGTGGCGGGATACATCCGGCCCGCCGACATATCGCGCCAGAACGAAATTCCCTACGACAAGATCGCGTCGGCACGGGTGTCCTACGGCGGGCGAGGCCTGATATTCGAGGCGCAACAGCCGCGTTACGGACAGCGCCTGACCGACAAGCTGCTTCCCTTCTAGGTTTAGGACGGTAACGATGGGTAAGCTCGTGCCGATACTACTCGCATTGCTCGGATTGGGCGCTGGCGTGGGTTCCGGTCTTGCACTTCGCCCTGCGCCCGACGCCGGCAACGAAATGTCGGCCAAGACCGCTGAAAAAGGCGGCGAAAACCCGGAGGCCGCGGCGGCAAACCCGGAAGCCGTGGACACGCAGGACACGGCCAGTTTCGTGAAACTGAACAACCAGTTCGTCGTGCCGGTGGTGGAACACGGATCGGTCGTCTCTCTGGTTGTCCTGTCCTTGAGTCTCGAATTGGCATCCGGTGGTCCGGAATCAGTCTATCAACGCGAACCCAAACTGCGCGACGCCATGCTGCAAGTCCTGTTCGACCACGCAAATTCCGGCGGTTTCGACGGAAACTTTACTTCCAGCAGAAACATGGGGCAATTGCGCAAGGCCTTGCTGGAGGCAGCACAAAAGATCCTTGGCGAGGATGTTCGCAACGTACTGATCGTGGACGTCGTGCGCCAGGATACGTAACGCCCCCGAAACCGGAATGCACCGTGTGGACCTGAGTGTGCCCGGCAACAGTTCGTGTTTCGGGGGCGCAGATTTCATCCGCCGACCTGACACATCCGAAGGGTTCGGAGTTTTCCTTGCAGATGATGACAGACGCACAGAATTCTGCCAATTGCGGAGGCCATTGCGCAGCGGGCACATGCGTGTCAGCCGGACGCACCAGCACCGGCCTCGTTGTTCCATGAAGCAGAGATCGGATTGAAATGGTCGTGCCAATGCAGTCCGCGCCTCGGCCCGGGGCGTGGTCGAGAGATGCCCGCAGGGTGACCAGCGGGATCATTCAGTTTTTACAGGCCGGCTGCCGGCGGCTGGCCTGTCCGCGCGTACCCGGGCCGGCGACGACGATCTGGCAACTGAATTATCACAATGCCTGGTGCCCCCATGATCTGCGAGTCTTGAACATGACGTTCACGATTGTGCCGAGCTTTCGTGCGACGGCGATGATAACGACCTTGCGGGGTTTTCCTGACCGTTCTTGCAAACCGTCGGCCAGAACGTGGGAAACCTTACAAGGTTATCTTCATTGCGGTCGCACGAAAACGCGTCACAATCGCAAATGCCATATGCAAATCCCGCCAGATATGGGCGAAACAGGCCGTTCGGGCATTACAGCTGCCAGGAAGCAGGTCAACCCGGCTCGGGGCGGCCGGAGATCAGGCTGTCCGACTCCTTTGGCAACGAAGCTTTCAGAAGTAGCTGCGCACCAAAGCCTGGGCAACCAGACTCCAGCCGTCGACAATGACAAAAAAACCGAGCTTGAACGGCAAGGATACGATCGCCGGCGGAACCATCATCATACCCATCGACATGAGCACTGCCGCAACCACCATGTCGATGATCAGGAACGGCAGATAGATCAGGAACCCGATCTGGAATGCACGCTTGATTTCGCTCAGCATGAATGACGGAATCAGCAAGGATGCCGGACTGTTCTCGGACAGGGTCGGTTGTTCGCCTTTCCGGCCTCCAACCGCGGCCAGTTCGGCAAAGGTATCCGGGTCCGTGTTTGCCGACATGAAAACGCGAAACGGTTTCATCGCCTTTTCGAAAGCCTGTTCGGCTGTGACTTCTCCGTTCGAGAATGGCACGACGCCATTCTGCCAGGCGGACGAAAAAACCGGCTCCATGACAAAATAGGTGAGAAAGAGCGCAAGGCTGACAATCAGCATGTTCGGAGGGGACTGCTGAAGCCCGATCGCCTGTCTCAGTATCGACAAGACCGTCACCAGAAACGGAAAGCATGTGATCATGATGGCGAGGCCCGGCAAAATGCTCAGGACCGAAACGAGCACAAGGAGCTGGATACTGGTCAGCGCTATCGACCCGCCATCGCCCAGAGACACGGTCAGTTCCTGTGCCTGGCATGGGAATGCCATGGCAAGGATCCACAGACCGGACGTCCAGGCCAGTCCGGTCGTTTGTCCTGAAGTGCGCTTCAAAACTCGTCCTTGGCCGGCGCAACCTCGGTAAGTCGAACCGCCAGCCGCCCTCCTTCGTCGCCGTCCTGTTCCAGCAGTTCGCCGCGGGCAATCAGCCTGGAACCGACGTAGAGTTCGACCGGATCGGAGACAGATTGTTCAAGCGGCAGCACGGAATCGCTCTTCAAGGCCAGAAGCTCGGCAACAGACGGCCGGGCTTTTCCCACGGAAACAAGTACTTCGACCGGAACCAGTCCGAGCGGACCGCATTCCTTGTTTCCATCGCCCGCAATTGTCCCGGTTTCGGCTTCATCCATGTGAAAATTCCTCGCTGTTCGACGTCCTGATTGCGGAAATGGCTTCGCGGATTGTCTCAGCCGCGGCATCCATGTCGATCCATCGCTCAAGCTTTTCCGAACGCAATTGCACCTGACCCTGCGCGAGACTCGGTTCGGCGACCAGGGTGAAGGGCAGGTTGCTGTTTTGCGCGAGGTAAGGCTCAAGCGCTGGCTTGCTGTCGGGAGACACGCGAATCTGGATCGGAACATCGCCGGCGCTTTCAGCCAGAGCGCAAAGCTCCTGAATGATACGCGGGCCCATCGTTTCTGAAACGGCTACCGGCAACAGCGCCTTGACGAAGGTATCAAGCAGGGGCATCACCGATCTGATGACATGGCTCCTGGCCTCATGAAAGGTGAAGCCGAGATCCTGCAGATTGCGCGCGAATTCTGCGCCGATCCGCTCCTGCTCATCGGCAGCCGCACGCGCCGCATCATCCCATCCGGCGGCATAGCCAAGCTCATAGGCCGCTGATTCCGTGGGATCGGCCTGCCCTGAAGTCCGGTTTTCCCAACCGGCAACAAGGGCCGAACCAGGATGCGTGAACACCTCCAGTTTCAACTGCCGAGACATCACGCGCGTTCCTCTTCCTGCCCGTCAATCCACGTCTTTATTGCCTCGACCGTCTCATCCTGGCGGTCCGCGATCATCTCGCGCAGACGCGTAACCGGGTCCGGCCCGCCCGCGGGCTGGATTCGCGACTGGCCCATGTCGCTTGAACCGACGACGGGAATGCCGGATGGAACGCCGCCGTTTTCTGCAATCTCACCGGTCAGCGGCTGTGCGGAAGACGCGCCCGCGCCTGGCGCTGTCAGATCGGGAAGCCCCGTCCCGGAGGATGGGGCCGGCAGGGCGCCGGCCGACTGGCCGGACAGGATCGGCCGTATCACGAACAGACCCAGCACCAGGGTGACGAGCGCAAGAACCGCAATCTGGACAAGCCGCATGATGTCCAGATTCAGGCTTTGCATCAGGGATGCCCCGGCAGCCGGCGGCACCTCTGGCGGAGGCTGGAAGGGCAGGGATTTCAGGGTCAGCGTGTCGCCGCGCTCGGCATCGAAACCGAAGGACGATGCAACAAGGTCATGCAAGATGGCCAGTTCTTCCGGCGAGCGCGGCTTGCTCAGCGTTTCACCGGTGGCCGGGTCGGTGGTTGTCACCTCGTTTACCAGGACGGCAACCGAAATTCTTCTGATCGCTCCGGGCAGGCGTGCCAGTTTGCGCGTGGATTCGGACACGTCATAGTTCAGGGTTTCCACGGTTTCATCCTTCTGGGTGGACGACGAACTGCCACCGCCACCGCCGGCACCCTGTGGCAGGTTCGATGCCACGGTGACAGCGCCGCTGCCCGTATCGGTCGAATTGGTTGAGCGCTCTTCCTTGCGGGCGCTGATCGTCACCCGCGTATCCGGGTCCACTTTCCTTTCGACAAGCGTTTCCTTTTCGGTCGTGGTATCAACCGTCACCTCGACAACGGCGTTGCCGGAACCCACGCGCGCCTCCAGCAAACGCTCGATCTTCTGTTTCAGGGCCTGTGCGCGTTCGGCCCCCATGCCGGCCCCGTCGCCAGCCGTATCGTCACGCACCACGACGCCACTTCGCCCGTCGATCACCGCCACATCCTGAGGAGACATGTTGGCGACAGCCGAAGAAACAAGGTATTTCAACGCATTGGCCTGCATCGGCGAAATGCTGCCCGAGGTCCCCGTCACCACCACCGACGCCGATGCCGTGTTATCGGCGCGAAACGGCATTGTCGGAGCGTTCGAGATATGGACCCTGGCCTGCCGATACTGCGGGCTTGCGACAATGGTGCGGGCAAGTTCGCCCTCCTTCGCGCGCCAGTAGGCCGCATCGAACATTTGCGCCGTCGTGCCGAAACCCGACAGGTTGTCCAGCAGCTCGTATCCCTGTCCATCGTTTGCCGGCAGGCCGTCCGCGGCCAGTGCAAGGCGCAGTTTGTCCCGGCTGCCGGTTTCAACGTAAATCGCGTTTCCACGCAGTTCGTATGTGGCCCCCCTGGCCTCCAGCACCTTGACGATTTCGCCGGCAGCGGCCGGTTTGAGCCCCGAGTAGAGGAGAGCCATCGTCGGTGCGGTGGCCAGCCTGGACAGGCCGATCACGGCGGCAAACATGGCGACAGCGCTGACCATTGCGATCGTGCGTTTGCGCGCATCGATCCCGAACCATATCGAAAGCAAGTTTTGCAAGGCAGCACCTTCCGGTCACCTGGGCTTCTGCCCGATTCCATTTTGTTCACCTTGGAACAGCGCATCTTAACAATCGGTTAGCCAAGTCGAAGCTATAGGGGATCACGACGCAGAAAACCGGATGACCATGGCCGACGAAGAAGAAGAAGCCGAAGAACCGGCAAAAAAATCGCGCAAACCGCTGCTGATCGGGCTGATCCTTGCGGTCGTCCTGGGCGGTGGCGGGTTTTACGCGGCCTGGTCGGGCATGATTCTGGGCAGCGCGCATGAACCCGGCCAGCCAGCCACCGAAAGCGCCGCCGCCAAGGATGCGCCTCTGCCCGACGTGGTTTTCGTGCCTGTGCAACCTCTTGTCGTGAACGTCGGTTCGGGCAACGCACAGCGCCACCTGCGGTTTCAGGCCCAGCTTGAGGTCGCAAGGGATGCCGAGGAAGACGTGGTCAAGCTGTTGCCGCGGGTCGTCGATGTCTTCAACGGCTACCTGCGCGCGATCGATGCGTCAGAGCTGGAGCGCACGAATGCCCTGGTTCGCTTGCGCGCGCAGATGCTGCGACGCGTGCAGGTGGTCGCGGGCGAAGGACGTGTGCGCGACCTTCTGATCATGGAATTTGTTCTGAACTAGGTGCCGGAATGGAAATGATAGCCAACATCCTGCTGATTTGCGGCACGCTTGCTGCAACGGCCTACTGTATCGTGCTGTCGCGCCGGTTGCGCCGGTTCACCGACCTGGAAACGGGCGTTGGCGGTGCGATTGCCGTGTTGTCGCTGCAGGTTGACGAAATGACCAAGGCGCTGGGAGATGCGCAGGGTTCCGCCGTGGACAGCGCCAAATCTCTTGGCGAACTGACCCGGCGGGCCGAAGGTACCGCCCGGCGGCTGGAGCTTCTGGTTGCGGCAATGCACGATCTGCCCCCGGTGGCGGACGAGGATCACGACGGCCCGCCGGCGGCGACGGAACCGCCGGAAAAACCCGTGCAGGCCGTTTCCGGGGAGGATACGCCCGCGCCAGAACAAGAGGGCTCGGGCACGGGTCCCGAGGCACCTGCGCGCGAAGCGGATGCGCCGCCGGCAGATGCGCCGCCGGCGAAAGACGACACTCGGGACAGTGACGCCGGGGTGCTGTTCCTGAGCACCCGTCGCAAGCAAGCGGAAGGCTAGACGATGGGCAAGACCAAGGCACCGGGGAAGGCCTCACAAGGGATGCCGGTTCGCAAATGGGCAGCCGGACGCGGTGCACTGTTCCTGATTGCAGGTCTGTTTGCGGCATCGGCCACGCTGCGCCTTGGCGCCGGCCCGGGCAGGGCCATTGCCCAGGGAGTGGCGGCATTGAATGCATCGGCCCAGACCCCGGACAAGGCCATGCCTTCGCAGCCGCAGCCGCCTCTTGACGACATTCTGGCCGCACTGGCCAAACGGTCCGCCGAACTGGACGAAAAGGAACGCAGGCTGGAGGAACGATCGGTTGCGCTTGCCGCGGCACAGGCGCGCATTTCAGCGGACATGAAGGCCCTGAAAAAGGCGCGCGACGAACTTGCCGCGACAATGGCCCGCGCGCAGACCGCTGCCGAGGACGACCTGAAGCGCCTGACCTCGGTCTACGAAAACATGAAGCCCAAACAGGCGTCCTCTCTGTTCGAGAAGATGAACCCCGAGTTCGCCGCCGGGTTCATCGGACGGATGCGCCCTGACGCGGCGGCACAGATCATGGCGGGGATGTCACCGGAAAGCGCCTATGCGATCAGCGTGATTCTTGCGGGACGAAACGCGAACGCACCGGTGGAATAATTGCCGTGATTCCGTATTTCTTAACCAGCATTGGCGAAGCTGGCCTGACACAAGTCGAGCAAGCTGGAGAGCCCCGTGACCGGAATTATCGGTATCGTCCTGATTTTCGTGATGGTCTTTGGCGGCTTTGCCGCAGAAGGCGGACAGCTGATGCCGATCATCAAGGTCCTGCCATACGAATTTACCATCATTGGCGGTGCCGCGGTCGGCTCTTTCGTGGTCAGCAACGACGGGGCCGCCATCAAGCACGCCCTGAAGGACGTCGGCAAGGTGTTCAAGGGGCCGAAATGGAAATCGGAAGACTATCAGGCGCTCTTGTGCCTGCTATACGAACTGATCCGGGTTGCCCGTGACAATCCCGTGGCGCTGGAAGAACATATCGAAAACCCGGAAGCATCCTCGATTTTCTCGAAATATCCCAAGATTCAGGGGGATGGCGAAGCGGTCAGCCTGATCTGCGATACCTTGCGTTCCGCATCGATGAACTACGACGATCCGCACCAGGTTGAAGAGGTGCTTGACAAGCGAATCGAAGCGACCCTGACCCATGCGATGCATTCCAGCCACGCGTTTCAGGCCATGTCCGACGGATTGCCGGCGCTTGGAATCGTCGCAGCCGTCCTCGGGGTGATCAAGACCATGGGCTCCATCGACCAGCCGCCGGAAATTCTCGGCCACATGATCGGCAGCGCCCTGGTGGGAACGTTCATGGGTATTTTCATCGCCTATGGCCTGGTCGGACCGTTCGCCGCCAAGATGGCCTCCGTGATCGCGGACGAAGGCAATTTCTACACGCTGATCCGCGAAGTGCTGGTGGCCAACCTCTACAACCACTCGACCAACATCTGTATCGAGGTGGGACGTCAGAACACCCCCAAACACAACCGGCCCGCTTTCTCGGACCTCGAAGAGGCCCTGAAAGAACTGAAACGGGACGCGGCATGATCCGGCTGATCCTGGTCCTGATCCTGCTGTTCCCGTCGGTTCTGTCGGCAGCCACGGTACCACTTCGGTCCGGTGAACATGACGGCTTCTCGCGCATTGTGCTGCAACTTTCCTCGCCGGCGGCCTGGCAGTTCGGCAGCGTGCCCGGCGGCTATGAGCTGCGCATTGCCTCGCCGGATCTGGTGATTGATCCTTCCGCCGTGTTTCGCTTCATTTCCCATGCGCGCATCGGCGCGGTGCGAATTCCGGGCCCGGGTCGGCTTCGCCTGAACCTTGCCTGCGCCTGCCAGGTCGAGGCGTTTGAAATGGACGGCGGCCGGATCGTCCTGGATGTGCGCGACCCGGCAGGCGGCAAAGCGGGCGCGGCCCCTTCCCCGTTGCCCCCCCTGGCCGACGGCGCGCCATGGTCGCCACATCCGGCCGAAGCAGCGGCCGGCGCGCCCGCCCCGTTCCTTTTCTCATCGGCAATGCCCGCCCGCTTCGTTACCGTTCGTCCATCCAATTTCGCGCGCGGGCTGCCGGCCGATCCGCCGGCAACGTTGAGGTTTCCGTCCCTGCCCGCAAAGACGGTGCCTCCCGATGAACCCGTGCCCGCCGGAAGGCCCGGCCTTTCTTCCAGGGCGAATCTGCCCATCGTCCCCGGGAAACCGACCGTGGCTCCGGCGGATGAGCCGCGCGCCGGTCAGATGGCGCAGATTGAGCGCGCGCCTTCTGTCGAGCCGAACCGCAACGCAGACACCCGCTCCGAAATCGCGGGAAGCCCTGCGCCGCCGTCCGATGCGGCGCCCGAAGGCACACCCGCCCCGAAAAGGTTCGACCCGTCATCGTTGCTGCCGCTGCTCGGCGATCCGAAAGACCGCGCACGCGGCCAGGCCCTGCAGGGCGAACTGCTGAAACAACTGTCGCGGGCCGCGGCACAGGGCGTGATCAAGGTTCCCGTTCTGCCGACCGCGATCCAGCACGAAAATCCGCCCGAACAGACCGGCAACCATGCAACGGCAACATCCGACACCCCCGCCGATGCAACGACGACCATGGCCGCAGAAAACCTTGCCGCGGAGTCGGCACGGGGGCCGGCGGACCCCGCTGATCACATGCGCATACAGTCCGTTGTGGACCGGGACAGCTCTGCAACCGTGACCCGAAGGGTCCTTTCGGACAATGGCGAAGTGTGTCTGGATACCGACGCCGTCGATATTGCATCCTGGGGCCCAGAGACAGACCGGGGCGACCCGTTCGGAGACTTGCGCACCCGGCTTGTCGGCGAATTCGACAGGCCGGACGACCGGGCTGTGGAGACACTTGCGCGTCGCTATCTGTTTCTGGGATTCGGCGCCGAGGCCAGAGCCCTGCTTGCCGCTTTCGATCCGAAAATTCGAAACCGTGATATCCTGCTGCAACTGGCAGACATCGTGGATGGAGACCCGGTGCCGCCAGGGGGAATGACCGATCAACTCTCCTGCCATTCGCCTGTGGCCATGTGGTCAATTCTGGCCTTGCCGGAAATCCCCGCCGGTGCAACGGTGGACACGAGAAGCATCCTGCGCGGGTTTTCCGTCCTGCCGGCGCATCTTCGGGACCTCCTGGGACCGCGGCTTGCCAAACGGTTCCTGGCACGAGGCGACCTCGATACCGCAACCGCCATCCGCGACATCATCGATCGCGGCGCGGGGGCTCACGGTGCGGCATTTCGCATGCTGAACGCGCAACTGGCGGCACAGGACAACCGCGGCCATGCCGGCGAAGAACAGATGCTGCAGGTTGCGGCCAACGACGGAGCCCGTGAACCCGAGGCGGTAATCGAATACATCGAATCCCGGCTTTCCAGGGGAGAGCCGGTCAGCAAGAGCATTGCTCTTCTGGCAGATGCCCTGGCCGTGGAACACCGCGACACAGAACTTGGGCGACGCCTCATGCGTGTCGCGATCATGGGGCTTGCCGACAGCGGAGAGATCGAAGCAACGTTCGACCGCATAGCGACTGCGATGGAGCGCGGCGATCTCGACCGGAAGGAGGCCGAAGAACTTCGCGCGCGCGCGCATATCAAGAACGCCGAAAGACCATCCGATGCCCAGTTCCTGAAAACGCTTTTTGCCTATCCCTTGCCAGGCGGAACCTCACCGTTGTCCCGGCAGGCCAGAACAGCCGCGGCCGCGCGGCTGGTTGACCTCGGACTTGCCGACAAGGCGCTGGCCCTGCTGCCGGCCGAGGATGATCCCGGCGAAGCGGATCGAATCGTCATGGCACGGATATTGCTGGCCAGGGGCAACGCCGACGAAGCCCTGGCCCGACTGGACGGGCTGGAAAGCCGCGACGCCCGTCTTGTCAGGGCCAGGGCCCTTGAAGCGAAACATGACTATTCGGGCGCAGCGCAAGAATACGCGCAACTTGAAATGGCCGACCGGAGCGACAGCGCTGCCCTGCGCGCGCGCGACTGGAAGCGGCTTGAAAACGCGCAATCGCCCGAACTGCGCGACCTTGCCCGGGCGATGCAGGACCTGGCGAAGCCGGACGGCGGAGCGAATGCGGCCACAAACCCCGGCGAGACCGCTTCCATCGTTTCTCCCGGTCCGGTCACCCTTGCCCAGGGCCGCGGAATCCTGTCCCGAAGCGAAGCGGATGCAGCGTTGTTCGACCGCCTGCTGAAAGCCGATTGAGCGGCGCCCAGGAAGCCGAAGGTTACACTTCCTAAACCACGCCCGGTCTACAGTCCTGTTGTCGCTCAAGAGCAAAAGGCCAACCAGAATGGTTTTCCGCGCCACGGCCGCGAGGCCACGGGACAAATCTTGCCTGTGCATCGGCATGTGCCGCGCGCTCGTCGGCGCCCTCATCATCGTGTGGTTTTCCGCCGGCCTTGGCATCGGCGCACCGGCGCCGCCCAGGGGCGCGGCAATCTGTGAGAAATCTGCCGAAATGGCATCGCGTCAGACCGGCGTTCCGCTGGACGTGCTCCGCGCGATTTCGCTGACCGAAACCGGCCGGCGAGCAAACGGCCGAACCGAACCCTGGCCCTGGACCGTCAACATGGAAGGGCGCGGCCAATGGTTCGCGTCCCGGCGCGAAGCAATGGACTTTGTGACCCACAACATGAAGCGCGGCGCCGTCAGTTTCGATGTGGGCTGCTTCCAGCTCAACTACAAATGGCACGGGCAGGCTTTCGCGTCTGTTGACGACATGTTCGACCCGGCACAAAATGCCCTCTACGCAGCGCGTTATCTGCTTCAATTGTATGCTGAAAAGGGCAACTGGAGCGATGCCGCCGGCGTCTATCATTCCCGCACGCCGAAATTCGCCGCACGCTACAAGCGCCGGTTCCGCGCATTTCTGGCGGCCCGGAACACCCCCCGCAACGTTGCCATGCTGGCCGAGCAGCCCGCACGCAAACCGGCCGCCATTGGCACAGCGGCAACGGACGCCACCCGCAAGAACACGTTTCCGCTTTTCGTCGGCGCGGGATCGGAGCCGGGCGCGCTCGGCTCTCTTCTTCCGGCGGCTGCCGGACTGGGCCGGCCTCGGTTCATCGGCGGGGTGATGCCATGACCGGCCACACCGCGGCGCGTCCGCTGACCGGTTTCGCGCCCAACATGTTGTTCCAGCCCACGATCCTGCTTGCCTTTGCCCTGATGGCAATCATCGTGATGATGATCCTGCCAATGCCCTCATGGGTTCTCGATATCGGGCTGGCGGCTTCGTTCTCTCTCGCAATCCTGATGTTCACCGTCACATTGTTCATCGAGCGTCCGCTGGATTTTTCCGCCTTCCCCACCGTGCTGCTGGCTTCGCTGATGCTGCGGCTGTCCCTGAATGTTTCGTCGACCAAGCTGATCATTGGCCAGGGCCACACCGGCACCGCTGCTGCGGGCGAAGTGATCGAAGGGTTCGCCATGTTCGTCATGGGCGGCAACGTGTTCATGGGCCTGGTTGTCTTCGGCGTGCTCCTGATCGTCAATTTCATCGTCATCACCAAGGGTGCGGCGAGAATGGCAGAGGTCGGGGCACGGTTCGCGCTTGACGGCATGCCGGGCAAACAGCTTGCCATCGACAGCGACATGTCCGCCGGTGCAATCGACCATGCCGAGGCCAAGGCGCGGCGTGAAACCGACCAGGCCGAGACAACCTTTTTCGGCTCGCTCGACGGCGCATCGAAATTCGTCAAGGGCGATGCGGTGGCCGGGCTGCTGATCACGATGCTCAACCTCGTGATGGGGCTGATCATCGGTGTGGTCATGCACGGAATGCCGATCGGGCAGGCTTTCAAGACCTACGCGATCCTGACCGTGGGCGATGGACTGGTAACGCAAATCCCGGCGGTCATCATCTCGATCGCCTCCGCCCTGCTTCTTGCACGCGGCGGCACGACGGGATCAACCGATATCGCGTTCTTCGCACAGCTCGGGCGCTACCCGGCGGCGCTTTTCGCGGTTGCCGTCCTTCTGGTCCTGTTCGCGCTTGTCCCGGGTCTTCCCTTCATTCCCTTCACGGTCGGGGCCATCGGCCTTGCCGTGGCCGGCTGGTTCGTGCTGAAACGGCAAACCGCACAGGATGCGCAGGCCCAGATGCCGGTGACCGAGCCCCTGGAAGCCGAAAAATCCCTGGGTGACCTGCTTGATCTCGATGACATACATGTCGAATTCGCGCCCGATCTCGTGGCCATGGTTCTTGATGGGGCAACCGGGCTGGACGCCCGCGTGGACAACATTCGCCAGCATGTGGCGACCAGCTTCGGGATCATCCTGCCGGAGATACGCCTGACCGACAATCCGGGGCTTCCCTCGGGCACCTATCTGATCCGTATCCAGGGCGTGGAACGCGCCCGCGACACGCTCGAACCCGACAGCACTCTGGCCCTGATTACCGATGATCTGCCGGAACTTCCCCCCGGTCGGGATGTCAAGGAACCGGTCTATGGCGCACCGGCACGCTGGATTTCGCCGCAGGATCAGGAACGCGCGGTCATTTCCGGCGCAACCCTTGTCAGCCCCGCCGAGGTGCTTGCAACCCATCTTCTGGAAGTCATCAAGAAGAACCTGCCCCGACTTCTGGGCCTGCGCAATCTCAGGCGGTTGCTGGACGAGATGTGTCAACTGAAAGAGCCGGCGCGGGCCGAAGCCAACAGACGGCTTTTCGATGAACTGATCCCGGACAAGGTGCCGATGGATACCCTGCTGGCCGTCTTGCGGCTGCTGCTCGAAGAACGCGTCTCGATACGCAACCTGCCGCTGATCCTGGAATCCATTGCCGAGGCACGGACCGTTCATAACCTGCCGGAAGACATCTGCGAACATGTCCGGCAAAGGCTCGGCTTCCAGCTTGTGGCGGATATCGTGCGCCCGGACGGAACATTGCCGCTGATCCAGTTGGCGCCGGAATGGGAAGAGCGGTTCGCCCAGTACCAGATCGACACCGAGCGCGCCGGCGAAATCGCGCTGCCGCCCGACGAATTCAACCGCCTTGCCGGACTGATCGCCGAAAGCGTTTCGAAAGCGGTGGAATCCGGTATCGAGCCGGCGCTGATCACCAGCACCCGGCGACGGCGCTACCTGCGCATGGTCATGAGCGTCAAGGGCCTGTCCAACCCGGTCCTTTCCTACGACGAGATCGGCACGGACGCGAAGCCGTCGCTGGTGGGAATGGTGCCGGCGTGAACAGCGAACTGATGGCAGCGCTCGGACTGTCCGAGGTGCAACTGTTGTCCGCAGGGGTGGTGTTCCTGCGGGTCGGCGCTGCGGTTGCCGTCCTGCCGGTAGTCGGCGAACGTGTCGTTCCGATGCGCGTTCGCCTTGTTCTGGCGTTGGCAATGACTGCGGCGATCCTGCCGATTGTCGGCAGCGGGCTTGACCTGTCCGGCGCAACGCCTGCGCAGATGGTCATCTATCTCGGCACCGAGGTGATACATGGCCTGGCAGTGGGCATGATGCTGCGGCTGTTCGTGATCGCCCTGCAGGTTGCCGGATCGATAGCGGCACAGTCCACATCTCTGTCGCAACTCTTCGGGGGGGCCGCGGTCGAACCTCAGCCGGCCATCGGCCATGTCCTGGTCACGGGCGGCCTTGCGCTTTTCGTGACCTTCGGGCTGCATGTGCGCGCCGTGGAATTCCTGGTCCTGTCCTATGACGTCCTGCCAGCGGGCACATTGGCGCCGGCCAGCGATCTTGCGCAATGGGGTGTCACGCGCATCGGGCACGCTTTTGCACTGGGGTTTTCGCTGGCAACGCCTTTTGTCGTTGCATCTCTCATCTACAATATCGCCCTTGGCGCGATCAATCGCGCGATGCCGCAGCTCATGGTTTCGTTTGTCGGGGCACCGGCAATCACCGCCGGCGGTCTCATCCTGCTGGCGCTATCGGCACCGATCATGATTTCGGTCTGGCTCGGGGCCGTTTCCGGATTTCTGGTCAATCCTTTTGGTGGCTCGCCATGAGTGATGAGGCCAACGACGACAAGCCATTCGAGGCGTCGCAAAAGAAGCTCGACGATGCCCGCAAGAAGGGCGAGGTTTCGCGATC
>Ga0256841_1002013_pt1 | contig 16718 bp, 15 predicted proteins | sample 356308metaG_FD_185971 | JGI IMG/M metagenome (GOLD analysis project Ga0256841, IMG submission 185971) | Hydrothermal vent microbial communities from Mid Atlantic Ridge, Atlantic Ocean - 356-308 | ecosystem: Environmental > Aquatic > Marine > Hydrothermal vents | place: Atlantic Ocean: Mid... | reverse complement strand
CGTCCCTTTCGACCGAGCATGGCTGGCCGCGTGACTGGCAGACACAAGATAGCCTGGAAACCCCAGAACTACGAGGCCCGGGTGGCCAGCGTGCGCATCCGCTGCCTGAAGCCCCTGCGGACGCTGCGCCGCCAGGGCCTGCCCATCGAGTTGTACCGGGAGCGCCACGAGCGCGACTACCGGCTGATCATCTTCTCCAAGGCCTACCACAGCCGCGACGTCGAGCTGGCGCGGCGTCTGAAGGCGCGCGGCGTGAAAATCGTCTTCGACCTGTGCGACAACCACTTCCTGCTGGCCGCGGAGCGCGTCGCCCGCCTGAAGGCCATGTTCGAGCTGGCCGACCACTGGGTGGTGTCCAGCCAGGCCCTGGCGCGGGTGGTGCGGGAGGAAGTGCCCCTGGAGCGGCCGCTGACCGTCATCGAGGATGCCGTGGAAGAGGAACTCCACGGCCCCCTGCTGGACCTGGCGGGACGGGTTCGCGCCGCCGCGCAGTTGCGCCGGCTGCGGCGCTTCCTGGATGCGCCCGGCCACCGCGAGGCCCTGCACCTGGTCTGGTTCGGCAACCACAAGGCCAGCTACGGCGATTCGGGCCTGGCCCACATGCGCAAGCTGCGGCCGCTGCTTGCGAAGCTGCACGCGGGCAGGCGGCTGACCCTGACCGTCATCAGCAACTCCCGCGAAGCCTTCGATGCCGTGTTCGGCGACTGGACGCTGCCGTTGTGCTACCTGGACTGGAGCGCGCACAACTTCTTCGACGCCCTGCGCTGTCACGACGTGGCCGTCATCCCCATCGAACAGAACGCCTTCACGCGGGTCAAGACCAACAACCGCATCGCCCTGTCGCTGTCGCTGGGGCTGGGCGTGGTGGCCGACGCCATCGACAGTTACCGGGTGTTCTCGGACTGCGCCTTTCTGGACGACTGGGAAGGCGGCCTGTCTGCCTATCTCGAAGACCGCGGTCTCGTCAGGCAGCATGCCGAATGCGCGGCCGCAGTGATCTGCGAACGCTTCAGCCTGCCGGTGATCGCAGGACGGTGGCAGGCATTGATCGAGGACGTTCTCGTCGCCTAGGCCTTGCGGTACAGCGCGGCGAGTTCGTCGCCCCGGCCGCCAGCGCAGCGCGATTGGGTAAATTGCGGGAACTTGATAGAATACCGGCGTCTCGCACCCAGTGGCCCAGCGGCGGAACGACGTGAACAGACTGGATGAATGCCGAATAATCGAACTGCCGGTGATCAGCGACGTCCGCGGCAACCTGTCCTACATCGGGCAGAATCGCCACATCCCCTTCGAGATCCGCCGCGTCTATTACCTCTATACGACGTGCCCGGCGGTGCCACCCGGGGCGGCCACGCCCACAAGGCCCTGCACCAGCTCATCATCGCCATGTCGGGCAGCTTCGACGTGGTGCTGGACGACGGTGACCGGAAACGGCGATTTCATCTCAACCGCTCCTATTACGGCCTGTATGTGTGCCCCATGGTCTGGCGCGAGCTGGACAACTTCTCATCGGGGTCGGTGTCGCTGGTGCTGGCGTCCGACTATTTCGACGAAAGCGACTATTTCCGCGACTACGACCGGTTCGTGGCCTCTGCGAGAACATCCACTTGAACGTGCCCTTCCTGGATCTGCGCGCCGCCTACCTCGAACTGCGCGACGAAATCGACGCCGCGGTGCGCGGGGTGCTGGATTCGGGGTGGCATGTGCTGGGCGCGCAGGTACGACCCAAGACCTGCACGCCGCCGCCACTGGCCTGTGCGCAAAAAGTATAAAATGCCTGATCTCGTTATGCCAACATACTGTGGTTGGATGAGCTTGAATATAATGCCCTACTTGTAATGGGCGTCACAGTTCAAACGATCTTTCATGACTGGGATATTCTGATATTCCATATGGAGTGGAGCGTTCATACGTTCTTTGCGGCCATGCTCGACCACCGGATTGCGCTTATCCCGATCGAAGTGAATGAGTTTACGCGGGTAGAGGCCAACAACCGCATTGCCCTCTCGCTTTCACCTTACCTGGGGGGTGGTGGACGACAGCATGGCTAGCGACCAGGAATTCTCCGACTGTGAATTTATAGATGATTGAGAGTCCGGGTTGTCCGCTCTCGAAGGTCCGGAACTCATCGGGCAGCATGCCGATTGTGCAGCAAGGCTGATTGGCGAGAGGTTCAGTCTGCCTGTGATTTCCCGGCGCTGACGCGCATTGATCGGGCAACTGCTTGTGGAAACCTGAATGTGGCTGCCGCCGCTGTTCCATCGATCAGTTGTATGAACCGAACCAGGCTATCAGCCGTTTCCAGCGTGAAGCCCCGCCCGTGGTGTTCTCCGCCGCTGTTTTTCGACTGCCGGACCATTCGGCATGCTCGACAAGGGAAAAGGGTTCATTATCGAGTTGTACAACCTTTAGCCCCAGGGATTCGATCTTGCGCGACACGGAAATTTCGGCGGCGATGCACTCTCCGTACGTGCTGCCGATGGGGAAGCCATCCAGCCTGTCGAGTGTACTTCCACGCAGTGCCCATACCAGAGCGCGTGCATGACGCCCGGTTGGCCCGGGGTCAATACCGTGGCGGGCCATGAAGTCCAGGTAGGAGGCCGCGTCCCCCATTTTCTGCCTGTCGTGATGAAGGTGTTTATGGCCGGCTTGCCTCTTCGCTTTCAATTTTTCCCAGGGTTTGTCCCACCTGGCGTTTATCGACTCGCCGACCAGGCCGACCTCCCGGGGGGCGAGCCTTTGCGCAAATTTACGTCCCCAACTGCCACCTGTTATCATGCATTCATCCTGGAGAAACAGGTAATACCGGTAGTTCCTGTGATTGCGCCAGCCAAAGTCCCAGGCGCCGATATTCATGCCGGTATTCTCTCTTTCATGCAGATATTTGATACCCCTGTCCGGAATGACGGGTTGTTTGCCGTTTGCCCGGTTTATTACCAGGCAGATGTCATATTCGATGCCTGCAGGTGAGCGGCGTAGCGAATCCAGCAGACGATGCAAGTGGTCTGTAGGACGTGCGGCGAAGTAACTGATGACGACCAGTAGCTTGTCTGCAGGATCCGGGGACATGGGGGGTGGATATGTCTGTCGATTGCGTTTACTGTGCGAGTCGGCACGTGACCCGTACTGGCTGGTCAATACGGTAGCAGAGCGTGGTTTCAAGTTCCACAGTAAATGATTTGGACCGGATCATGAGAATCTTTATCTATTGCCCCGCCGGTTACACATCCGGCGGGCCGGAGGCGCTGCATCAACTGGCGCACAAGGCGCGGCAGAAGGGTTTCGAAGCTTCGATCGTGTATTATCCGGAAAACCAGCCGCACACGGTGCCCGAACCCTATGTCTCGTACAATGTAAAGGTTGCCCCCAGGGCCGTCGATGACACCGATTCAGTTGTCGTGGTTCCAGAGGTGGCGACGGGAATGTTGTGGAAGTTCAAAAAGGCCAGCCGGATTGTATGGTGGCTCAGCATAGACAATTACTTCAATAGACGGGTAAAACGTGGCTGGAGAAAACGCCTCAAGGACCATTTCAGGGGTTCGCGGGATTTTGATTTTCGCAGTTATCCACGGCTTTACCATGCAGCACAATCTGTCTATGCGCGTGAGTTCCTGGAGAATCGGGGTATCAGAGACGTTTTCATGCTTACCGATTACCTCAGGAAGGAATATGTTGATCACGCACTGCATGCGCTCGGTAACGAGAGGAGCAATGTAGTTGCCTACAATCCATTGAAGGGTTTTGAATTCACCGAGCGCCTTATTCAAACTGCAACCTGTGATGCGCGCTGGACCCCAATAAGGAACATGACGCCGGCAGAAGTACGGGAGCTTCTATCCAGGGCCAAGGCGTATATTGACTTCGGAACCCACCCCGGACGTGATCGGTTGCCGAGAGAGGCAGCGGTCTCTGGGTGTTGTGTGGTGACCGGGCTGCAGGGCAGCGCCGGTAATCCGCTGGATGTTCCGGTACCGGATAAGTACAAGTTTAACGAGAATGATGAGTCCGTGTTTTCGAAAGTAGACAGCGTATTGGCGGATATCCTGAGCAACTACCAGGACCGTGTTGCTGATTTCGAAGAGTATCGGCGACAGATTGTGATGCAGGAGAAATCTTTCGAGGACGAGGTTTCCACTATTTTTTCGAGACTGAGAAAATGAGCGGTAACAAGGTGATCGGGCGGGTAGCGGTTGCGGGAGCGGGGTTTTCCGGTGCCGTTATTGCAAACAGTCTGGCAAATGCCGGATATTCCATCGACGTGTTCGAGGAGCGCCGCCACATCGGCGGGAACTGTTTTACCTATCGGGATAGTGAGACAGATGTGCTCGTGCATAAGTACGGACCGCATATTTTTCACACGGACCGCGAGGATGTGTGGGAGTATATCAATGGTTTTTCACGGTTCAGGCCCTACATCAACCGCGTAAAGGCTGTTTCCCGTAATCGAGTTTATTCCCTGCCTGTCAACCTCCATACCATAAACCAGCTGTACGACACCTGCCTGGACCCGGCCGGGGCGAAAGCGCTGATAGAATCCGAGTCGGACCGTACGATCACGAATCCGCGGACATTCGAGGAACAGGCGTTACGTTTTGTCGGGCCAAAGCTTTACAGAGCGTTTCTATACGGTTACACGAGAAAACAATGGGGCTGTGAGCCGAGTGAGCTGCCGGCGAGCATACTGAAGCGCCTTCCTGTGCGTTTCAATTATGATGATAACTATTTCTCACACCCGTTCCAGGGTATGCCGGAGGACGGATATTCGCCGATCTTTGAAGCGCTTCTGGATCACCCTAACATTAGTTTGCATCTGGGTGTTGCGCTGCCGGATGACCACCGGAGCGGTTACGAGCATACTTTTTATTCCGGAGCGCTAGATGCCTATTTTGACTACAAATGTGGTGACCTTGGCTACCGGTCGCTACGCTTTGAGGAGATCAGGGCGGACGGCGATTTTCAGGGGTGTGCTGTTATCAACTACTGTGACTACGATGTTCCCTACACGCGGGTAACGGAGCACAAGCATTTTGCACCCTGGGAGGAGCATGAAAGAACGGTTGTGTTCCGGGAGTACAGTTTCGCGGCAACGCGTTCGGATATACCGTTTTACCCGATCAGGCTGGCGGCCGATAGGATCAAACTGAAGAAGTATATCGAACTGGGAAAGGGGACTGCCGGAGTCACATTTGTCGGACGTCTCGGTACATACCGTTATCTCGATATGGACAAGACCATTTACGAGGCGCTACTGGTGGCCGACAAGTTTGTCGAGTGCCGTCGGGCAGGTACAGAAATGCCAGCCTTCGTTATATCGCCATCAGGTGAATCGTGAAAGTGGCCGATTTAGTGGGAAAGTGTTTCCCTGATCCTTGTCGCCACGTATTCCAGTTCATCGGTCTGGCGTTGCCCTTGCCAAGTGCATAGGCGGACAAAGACTGCTACGGGTCGGCATCAGCGACTGAGTGCTTAAGCATCGTGCAACTAGGCGATAAACTGTATAGAAACACAATATCGCAATTCCTGACAGGCTCCTTTTCACGGTTTTGCCGATACTGCCGTTGCAGCGGTTGGGTGTCTTGTCCGAGGCCAGGTGCTCATCCAATCCAATTCGGCCTTCATGGACGCCTCGGCGAGCTACTTGATCAGCGGTGTCAGAATGCCGCACTGATCACTGATGTCTTTGTCTTCACGTAGCGCCTTGATGGCTGCATCCATATCAAGTTTGGTGTCGTCTTTCATGTGTCATTCCTCCTGTTGCCAGTTTAAAGAAATGACACAGAATTCTGAACACTGCTCAGGTGATTAGCTGATGGCTTCCGCTGTTCTCATCGCTAATCGATGCACGAGGGGGCAAAATCGTTCATGCCCTCTATCATGGAATATTCGCTTATTACCCAAGCAATCAAAACAATCTGAGTCCCTCTTCATGGACGCTGTTGCGGACCCTCTCATGCTAGCAGCGCGCGGATACGTTCGCTGACCCCCTCGAGCTCGTCCGCCGGCCGCTCGCGCGGCGGCACGAAGGGGTCGCCCAGCGGTACGGCCATTCCCTTGTCGTACAGCAGCTGGTGGATCGCCGTCAGATCCCGCGAGTAGCGGATCAGGCCGAGCCGGTAGAGGGCCTTGCCGAGGCTGAGCAGCAGGCGGTCGCCGCCACGTTCCGGTGCGCCGCCATGCAGCCAGTTGCCCAGCACCTGCTGCAGGCGGCCCGCCGTGCCGCGCCGGTAGGGCAGGGCGTAGATGGCCAGCGGTTTTCCCAGCCGCGCCACTTCCACCATCATGGAGACGCTGTCGCCGGTGACGACGAAGCGGTCCGCCAGGCCCAGCAGGGCCAGGTAGGGGTTGTCGCTGGCGTCGGCGGACCAGCGGTACAGGCGGCTGTTCGGCGGCAGGTGCGCCTCCAGCGCCTCGACCACTTCGGGCGGCGTGCGCCGGCTGGTGGAGATATAGAGAAAGCCGTCGCCGGCTGCCCGCCGCGCCCGCTCCAGCAGCTCCAGGGCGGCCTCGGCGTCGAAGCGGAACGGCTTGGTCTGGCCGCCGATCAGCAGGGCGGTGAGGGGGCGGGGCAGGCCGGCGAGGCGCTCGCGCCAGGCCTCGGCCGCCCGGGCGATGGCGGCTTCGTTGCTGCGCATCAGCGGCAGGTCGAGCTTGAGCACCCTGGGGTCGTCCGGCATGCGGTACTGGGTGGGCACGATGACCAGCGAGAAGCGCTCCATCCAGCGCTTGGGGCGGCCCAGCAGCACGATCCGGCTGTGGCCTCCGGACTGTTCCTGGATCCACAGCGCCGCCATGGAGGGGCGGCGCCCGACGGTCAGGATCAGGTCGGGCCAGGGCGGTTGCAGCTCGTCCGAGCGTTCCGGGTCGAGGTGGTAGAGCGACGCCTTGAAGCGCGGCTTGCCCAGCACCCATTCGGGCCTGGGCAGCACGCGCTTCGTCTGGTACGGCAGGCCCAGCGCCTCGGCGATGATCTGCACCTGGGCGTTGTCGCCGGGCTTGTCGCCGATGACCAGCCAGATGCGCGGCGCGTCCTGCGCCGGCGTGCCGCCGGTGGCCGGTGCGGTGTCTGTCGTCATGCGGTGAGGCCGTTCAGGCGGCGCGGCGCCGCTCCTGTTCACGGTAATGCGCTTCCCACTCCAGCATGTTCCTGCGCGCGTCCTGGACGTAGGCGCTGCGGCGGATGCCGGCAATGAGCAGTCTGTTCACCAGGCGGCCCCAGGGCCGCAACGGCCGGTCGACGTCGAAGAACAGCACCACGCGCTGCTGGTCCGTGTTGTTCTGCACCTCGTGTTCGAAATAGTCGTCGAACACGATGCACTTGCCTTCCTCCCAGTGCAGCACCTGGTCGTCGACGCGGATCCAGCAGTTGTCCCGGTCGGCCGGGATCTGCAGGCCGAGATGAATGCGGATGATGCCGTTGGTGGGGCCGTGGTGCGGCGGAATGCGGTAGCCGGGCGCCAGGATGGAGAACCAGGCGTTGCGGATGTGCGGCACCGCGTCCAGCAGGCGCGCGGTCTCCGGGCAGCGCGCGCAGTTGGGGTCGAAGCGCTCGCCGAACACGTAGAACACGAAGGTCTTCCAGTTGTCGCCTTTCGAGATGCGTTTCTGGTCCGGTGACAGCTCGTGGAACGAGGGCAGCTCGTCGCGCGTCTCCAGGACCTGGCCCAGCTCGGCGCGGATCCTTTCCCAGTTGGCCTCGAAGTCCGCCGTCCAGGGGAACACCGACTTGTCGAACACCGGCGCGTCGCCGATCAGCGACTGGCGGGAGATCACCCGGCTCATGGCGCCGATCAGCTTCTTGCCGGCCTTCTTGACCTTCTTGCGGCGGTACTTGCGGATTTTCTGTTGCATGGTCATGGGGATCACCTCGAGGGTGTTGAATGTCAACCGCCAGGACGCCGGGGACGCCAGGAAGAGAACACTTCGTGTTTCATGGCGCCGCGTGAAGCACGGCAGCCATGAATGAAGACCCGGCGCTCCTCGCGGTCACTGGTTGAGAATGGCCACACTTCCTCTAACGGAATATACCACGCCGGTACAGGCGCCAGAACAGTCCCCAGACGAAGATCAGTGGCCAGCGCCGCACCCGGTCCGGGATTTCGACCTTCTGGCCGGAGTGGCGTTCCAGCTTCCAGGCGATGTAGTCCAGGCCGCCGTCGAAGGTGAACAGGGCCTTGAGCAGCCGCAGCACCGACAGCAGCTTGCCCTGCAACCGGCGCAGCGGCCAGGCGAGACGCGCCAGGAGGCGCGCCCGGCCCGGTATGTCGGCGCGGTAGCGGGCCTGGCCGCCGCTGCCTTCGATGTGCAGCGGCCAGCGCAGCCCGGGCGCGGCGGCCCGCGTCACCGACACGTAGTAGTCCAGCGCCGCGTCGGTCAGTTCGGCGGCCCGCCCCGACGACTCGGCGCGCAGTTCGGCGGCGTAGCTGAGGGCCAGGCCGCGCTGCCACAGCTCGCGCACCGTGCCCGCGGCCGGCAGCCGGGGCAGCACCCGTTCCAGGAAGGTGCGCACCGCCGCCGACAGGCTGTCCATGACCTCTTGCCGGACCCTGTCGTCGCGGGCCCAGGCCAGGGCGATGGGCTGGGTGAAACGGCCCCACAGGTAGGAATGGAACCAGCGCCGGGTGCCGCGGCGCAGGTCGGCTTTCGACAGCACGGCGTACTTGGCGCGCAGCACCCGCCCGTCCACGGGGATCTCGATGTAGTACACGTTGGGCGGCAGCAGCCGGTTGGCGGCGGCGCGCAGGCCGGCACCGTAGAGGTGGCGGTAGCCGTCCACGATCAGGTACAGGTCGACCAGGCCGTCGAACAGATCGCCGCTGCGCAGGCAGGAACCGTAGAACAGCACGGCCTCGACGGCGTCGCCATGGCGGGCGCGCAGGGTGTCGACCAGGGTGGCCAGCGCCGGCGACGGCGGTGTTCCGGCCCCGGGGCGGGCGCCGTTCACCGCTCTATCCTGGCGAAGGTGACCACGCCGCCGCTGCGGATGTCGACCGGCCCGGCTGCGCGGCTGGCCTGGAACAGCTCGCCGTCGAGGGTGAAGGGACCGTCCAGGGACAGTTGCAGGCTGTCGAGGTTGCGGCTGCGGTAGCCCGCCGCTTCGCTGAGGTGGTGGTCGGGGCGGCCGCGCAGCAGCGCCGGCAGGTTGCGGATCAGGCGCGGCGCGTCGTAGCGCACCAGGGTGGTGTGCAGCGGGCCGTCGCCCTCGCCCCACCAGGGGCGCATGCCGAGGAACAGCCGTTCCAGGGTGCTGGACAGCAGCAGCAGCAAGTCTTCGGGTGGTCGTTCCGGACCGCCGTCGAAGGCCATCGAAGCCGTCACCGGTTGCACGAAGCGTGGATCGCGGCGGGCGATGCCCCACAGGGTGCGGGCCATGGCCAGGCCCGGGCCGATCTCGTTGCCGATGCCGCGCGAGTGCACTTCCCGCTGGCAGTACTCGATGCCCTGGATGATGGCGCCGGCGCCGAAGAACATGCCGTAGACGGCCGCGCTGCCGGGCGCCGGCTCGACGCGCAGCACCGCGCGGCGCAGCAGCCGGCAGCGGCCGCGGCCGCTGCCGGCCCAGGCGCACAGGTGCTGCACGGCGCGCTCCAGGCTCCCGCGCAGGCCGACGTCGCCGACGTTCATGTTGGTGGTGCCGCCGGGCAGCAGCACGATCAGCGGCAGGCGTTCGAAGGGGCTCGCTTCCAGCAGCCGTCCCAGCACCTGGCCGACCGTGCCGTCGCCGCCGTTGATGGCCAGCACGCCGACACCCTGTTCCGCCAGCCGCGCCAGGGCGGCGGGGATGTCGTCGGCGCTGCGGGTCAGGCAATGGTGCACGCCGGGGTGATCTGCGACAATGCGTTCCACCCTGCCGGGCCGCCTGCGGTTGCGGCCGCTGTGGGGGTTGCTGATGATCCCGACCGGCAGGCCGCCCGCGCAGGCGGCCGCTTCGCCGTTGCGCGGCGGTGATGTGGGATCGATGATGTCCATGGTGTCGTTCAACCGGCACAGAGTGTACAGCCCCGCCGGCGTCGAGTGAATGAAAGAAACCCTGACCTTTGCCCAGCTCTCCGACCCCCACCTGTCCACGCTGCAGGGGGTGCGCTGGCGCGATCTGGCCAACAAGCGCGTGCTCGGCTACCTGTCGTGGCGCCGCCGGCGCCGCGCCGAGCACAGCGGCGAGGTGCTGGAGGCATTGCAGCGTGACCTGGCCCGGACCCGTCCCGAGCACCTGGTCATCACCGGCGACCTGACCCATATCGGTCTGCCCGACGAGTTCCGCCAGGCGCGCCGCTGGCTGGAGACGCTGGGCGGTCCGCACGAGGTGACGGTGGTGCCGGGCAACCACGACGCCTATATCCACGCGCCCTGGAAGCACAGTTTCTCCCACTGGCAGCCGTACATGGCGTCGGACGGCGAAGCGGACACCGATCCCGAACACCTGTTTCCCAGCCTGCGCGTGCGCGGGCCGGTGGCCTTCATCGGCCTGTCCAGCGCGCGGCCCTCCGGGCCCTTCTTCGCCACCGGCAGCCTGGGCCCGGAGCAGTTGGGGAAGCTGGCGCGGCTGCTGGACGAGACCGGGCGCCGCGGCCTGTTCCGGGTGGTGCTCATCCACCACCCGCCGGTGCCCGGCGAGGAGAAATGGCGCAAGCGGCTCAAGGATGCGCGGGCGCTGTGCAAGGTCATCGGGGAACACGGCGCCGAACTGGTGCTGCACGGCCACCGCCACCGGGCCAGCGAGAGCGGCATCGAGATCCCGGGCCAGAAGGTGCCGGTGTTCGGCATTCCCTCGGCGTCGTCGCTCGGCCACAAGCCGGGCCGCATGGCGCAGTACTACCTCTACCGGCTGCAGCCGGCCGGCGACCGGTGGAAACTGGACATCAGCGTGCGCGGCTATTCACCCCGAGGTCACGCCTTCGCCCAGGTGCACGAGCGGGTCGTGGAGATCCCCCGCCAGACCACCTAGGGCGGGTTTCGCAGGGTGGGGTGACCGAAGGGAACCCCGCCAGGATTCCACGGCGCTGTGCCCGAACGCCACGGCGTAAAGACGCAAAGACCGCCAGGGCGGAATGAAACAAAAGCCTCTGCGTTCCTCCGCGTTCTGCGCGCCTTCGCGTCAGGTTCTGCGACCACCGTCCCCGGCCAGCTTCTCCTGCACCAGCACCCGGTCCGCCACCGAATCCACGTCGACCGCGGCCTCCGCGCAGGGCAGCACCACCGCCCCCAGCCGCAGGCCCATGCGCTTCGACAGGCCCTGCATGGCCTGCTGCAGCGACAGCCGTCCGAGCAGATAGCGCACCACCGCCCCCCAGCCGATCAGCCTGACCAGCCGCAGCGGGTTCTTGCGCTCGTTCTCCACCTGGCGCCAGTAGTCCGCCACCCGCCGTCCCTCGGGGGTCAGGAAGGCGAACAGGTTGCAGCCGCAGTAGTCGCCGTCGCGAAAATGCAGCACCGTCTTCTTCATGCGCGGGAAGGCCTGCCGCACCAGCGGGTAGGGCGCCAGGCCGACGGTGACGTCGACATCCTGCGCCCGGCTGCCGGCGCAGAAGCGGTCGACGATGTCGGCGTTCAGCAGCGGGTGGTCGGCGGTGGTGACCAGCACCGGGGTGCCGGGGTCGATGGTCTGCATGGCCTGCCAGGCACTGGTGCTCGGCGTCGGCTGCGGTTCGCGCCAGTCGATGGCGCAGGCGTCGATGAGCGCCAGCAGGGCCGGCTCCTGTTCGAGCTGGTCGCGCCGCGGCCCGGACAGCAGGCGCCGGTCCACCGAGTGCGCCTCGTCCAGCGCCTTCAGCACCCGCAGCACCATGGGCGTGCCGTCGATCTCGATCAGCGCCTTGCAGCAGGCGCCGGTCTGCTCCACCAGTGGATCCGGTCGGCCGCGGTCGCCGGCCAGCACCAGGGCCGTGAAGGACGGTTGTGGTTGCGGATCGGGCATGCGGCCGGGATCAGAGGGTTTTTCCGTACACGCGGTAGCGCTTGTAGGCGACCCCGCCGATGGTCTCGATGATGTTGCGCATGCCGTGGTTGTCCTCGAGGATCCAGGACAATTCTACCTCATGGACGCCGCGGCGGATCAGTCCGCGGCGCACCGCGTCTATGACCATGAAGGCCAGCGCCGGGCCCAGCCGGGTGTGCTGGTACTCGCGGCGCACCCCCATCAGCGCCACCCGCGCCGTGCCCGGATGGCGCACCTTGAGGCGCCACAGCAGTTTCAGCCAGCCGAACGGCAGCAGCCGGCCGTTCAGGTCGCGGGCGGCTTCGTTGATGTTGGGCATGGCCACGATCATGGCCACCGGCCGGTCGTCGATTTCGGCGATCTGGACGAAGTCGTCGTCGACCAGCAGGGTGAGCAGTTCGCCGATGTCGGCGAATTCGGCGGCGGTGAAGGGCACGAAGCCCCAGTTGGCCGACCAGGCGTCGTTGAAGAGGTCGCGCAGGATCTCCAGTTCGTCCTTGAGCCGCTTGCGGCGCAGCGCGCGCACCCGCACCCGGCGGCCGGCGCGCTCGGCCAGTCTGGTCATCACCGCCGGGGCGTCGAAGTCGGGGGCGATGCGGTAGGCCAGCAGGTCCTTGATGCCCCGGTAGCCGGCCGCTTCGATGTGTTGCCCGTAATAGGGGCGGGCGTGCCCCATCATGATGCTGGGCGGGGTGTCGAAGCCCTCCACCAGCAGGCCGCATTCCTCGTTGATGCTCAGGTTGAAGGGACCGCGTACTTCCACGCAACCCTGTTGTCGCAACCAGGCTTCGGCGGTTTGCAACAGTTGCCGGAACAGGCCGGCGTCGTCGGCGCCTTCCAGCATGCCGAAACAGCCGACCCGCCGGCCGTGCTGTTTTTCGTACAGGCTGTCGATCTGGGCGCTGATCCGGCCCACCGGGCGGCCGTCCCGGAACGCCGTCCAGGCTTGCCAGCGGGCGTGTTCGAAGAAGGGGTTCTTTGGGGTGAGCCGTTGTTTTTGCTCGAAAAGAAGTGGTGGCACCCAGGTCGGGTCGGTGGCGTAGATAGCCCAGGGCACGGCGATGAACCGGTCCAGCGCGCGGCGGCCGGTAACGGCCTCGATGCGCAGGCCTGCTGTGCCCGTAGCTTCCATCAGTGGCTGAACTTTCCGTTTGGGTCCCGGTCTTGAGCCTCATCGGATGGTACAGACGGTGTCACATTGCTGCAACTTTGTGTCGTATTTGCGACACAGCACACGGAATTCACAGGGCGCGCCGGTAGCCTGTCGGTGGTGCCCCCAGACTCCCCGATTTCTGGCATGAAAACTGCTTAATGTTCGGGGACTGGATTTTGAAATGCTGTAATTTCGCTGGCTTGGCAGTTTTCTTGACCAGACCATCCGGTATATCGCCGCTGGCGTCGCCGAACGGCGACAGGCTGGCGGGGCGCTTTGGGGATGCCGGAGATGTCATCAGAAAGTGTTGTGTTTTAATTGCATTGAAGGAATAATGCACATCCGGACAACCCGGGATTGTCTGGCACCCCGGCAGGCGGCTTCCCGGCGAGGGCGAGCCGCAGGGGTTGGTGCATGGATCCCACGCAGATGACGGGGTTTTGCCGGCGCGGTGGCCATCCCGGGAGAGGGTCACCGTAAACAAGAATTTTGGGTCGCTTCTGTGGATTTGTGAACAGGGGCGTGAACGTTTCGAAAACCAAATTAGGGAAGAAGTCCGCCTTGGGCACAGAACCGACACCAACTCTACACGACCTGGCGTTTCGTGCCGCTGATTTCCCGACTCTGACCGAAGCTCTGGATTATGCAGCGCAGGGACGAACCGGTGCGAACTTCTACACGGGACGCGGCGAAATGTACGCTTCGCTGCCGTACGCGGCGCTGCGCGAGGAATCGCGCGTGCTGGCGCGCAAGCTGCTGGGCATGGGGCTCGAAAAGGGCGAACGCGTTGCGCTGGTAGCCGAGACCACGCCGGACTTCCTGCGTTTCTTCTTCGCCTGCCAGTACGCGGGCCTGGTGCCCGTATCGCTGCCGGCCTCGGTCAATCTCGGCGGCCACAAGGCCTACGTGGGGCAGTTGCGCGGCCTGCTCAAGAGCAGCGAGGCGGCGGTCGCCATGGCGCCACCCGGCTACCTGTCCTATCTCGAAGAGGCGGGCCGGGACCTGGGGCTGCGCCTGGTCGGCGATCCCGAGACCTTCGACCGGCTGCCGGAGGCGGACGTCGACTTCCGGCCCGTGGAGCCCGCTGATATCGCCTATATCCAGTATACCTCGGGCAGCACCCGTTTCCCGCGCGGCGTGGTCATCGAACAGCGCGCGGTGATGAGCAACCTGGCCGGCATCATCCGCCACGGCGTGAAGATGGGGCCGGGCGACCGCTGCTTCTCCTGGCTGCCGTTCTACCACGACATGGGCCTGGTCGGCCTGGTGCTGGTGCCGGTGGCGGCGCAGACCTCGGTCGACTACCTGGACACGCGCGACTTCGCCATGCGCCCGCGCCAGTGGCTCAACCTGATGACCCGGACGAAGGCGACGATCTCCTTCAGCCCGCCGTTCGGCTACGAACTGTGCGCGCGCCGTCTGCGCCCGGGCGAGGCCAGCAAGTACGATCTCAGCAACTGGCGCGTGGCCGGCGTCGGTGCGGAGATGATCCGCTCCGAGACCCTGGTGCGCTTCGCCGAGGCGCTGGCGCCGGCCGGTTTCAACGACAAGGCCTTCCTGGCCTGCTACGGCATGGCCGAGTGTTCGCTGGCCATCAGTTTCGCGCCCCTGTTCGAGGGCCATTCCACCGACTGCGTGGACGGCGACCACCATTCCGATCACCAGGAGGCGCTGCCCATCGAGCTGTCGGAGAATCCCGGCCGCACGCGCTGCTTCGTGGAATGCGGCCAGCCGCTGCCGGAGTACGAGGTGGAGATCCGCGACGATGCCGGCCGGGTGCTGCCCGACCGCCGCAGCGGCACCATCTTCGTGCGCGGTCCCAGCGTCATGTCCGGCTATTTCAATGCGCCGGAAGAGACCGCCGACACCCTGTCGCCGGACGGCTGGCTCAATACCGGCGATGTCGGTTACCGGGCCAACGGCAGCCTCATCATCACCGGCCGCAAGAAGGACCTGATCATCATCAACGGCCGCAACATCTGGCCGCAGGATCTCGAATACCTGGCCGAGCACCAGCCCGAGGTGCGCATCGGCGATGCGCTGGCGTTCTCGGTGCCGGGGCCGGACGACGAGGAGATCTGCGTGCTGGTGGTGCAGTGCCGCGAGTCCGATCCCAACAAGCGCGCCGCGCTCATCGACCGCGTCACGCGGCTGGTGCGGCTGGAGCTGGGCATCGACTGCTACGTGGAGCTGGTGCCGCTGCACACCCTGCCGCGCACCTCGTCGGGCAAGCTGTCGCGTTCCAAGGCGCGCCAGAACTTCATCGAGTGCCACGACCTCGACAAGCTCGGCAGCGTGGCGGCGGAGGAAGTCGAGCTCAGGCAGGGTTCGGTCTGACGCAGCCCGGCGTACCGGTCTGAAATAACCGGCTCCGGCCGGTTATTTTTTTGGAGGGCGCAGTTCCCGTGTCACAACTCGTCGCCGTCACCGGCGCCACCGGCTTCATCGGCACCTGCCTCTGCGCGCGGCTGCGGGGCGCCGGTCACCGGGTGCGCGCCCTGGTGCGTCGCCCGGAGAACGCCAACGGCCTGCGTCGGGACGGCGTGGAGACCCTGGCCGGCAGCCTGGAGGACGCCGCCGCTCTGGAGATGCTGGTGGCCGGTGCCGACGCCGTCATCCATTGCGCCGGTTCGGTGCGCGGCGCCACCCAGGCCGATTTCGACCGCGTCAACGTCGCCGGCCTGCAGCGACTGCTGGCGGCGCTGCAGGCATCGGATGCGCCGCCGCGCCTGCTGGCGCTGTCGTCGCTGGCGGCGCGCGAACCGCAGCTCTCCTTCTACGCGCGCAGCAAGCGGCGCGGCGAGGAGCTGCTGGAAGCCTCCGAAGCCGTCGCCTGGACCGCCCTGCGTCCGCCCGCCGTCTACGGTCCCGGCGACCGCGAGTTGTTGCCGCTGTTCCGCGCCATGGCCCGCGGCGTGGCGCCGGTTCCCGGCTCCCCCTCGGCGCGCTTCTCCATGCTGTTCGTGGACGACCTGGCCGGGGCGGCGCTGGCCTGGCTGCAATGCGAATCGCACCCGCAGGGTATCTACACCCTCGACGATGGTCGCCGCGGCGGCTACGACTGGCACGAGGTGGCCGCCATCGTGTCGCGCCTGTGCGGCCGTCGCGTACGCCTGCTGCGCCTGCCGGTCGGCCTGTTGTCGCTGCCGGCCTGGCTGAACCGCACCGGCGCCAGGCTGTTCGGCTACGCGCCCATGCTGACGCCGGAAAAGCTCAACGAACTGCGCCATCCGGACTGGGTCTGCGACAGCGACGCCCTGATCCGCGCCACCGGCTGGCGGCCGCGGGTGCGGTTGGAAGAAGGGTTGGCGCGGACACCGGGATGGGGGTGTGACAGGCGCGGGGAAGGGTGAGCACGTCATCGCGGCCAAGGCCGCTCCTACAGGGCGGTGCTGCGAATGCGGGTGGTTTTTTTGTAGGAGCGGGCTTGCCCGCGATCCCGGTGCAGCCGGGAGGACCGGGCGGCGGCCGCCGGACCCATCGCGGCCGAAGGCCGCTCCTACACAGCGGTGCTGCGAACGCGGGTGGTCTTTTGTAGGAGCGGGCTCGCCCGCGATCCCGGCGCAGCCGGGTGACCCACCGGCCGGCGGCCACCCCCATCGCAGCCAGGGCCGCTCCTACGGGCTTGTTACG
>Ga0256841_1002012_pt1 | contig 16721 bp, 17 predicted proteins | sample 356308metaG_FD_185971 | JGI IMG/M metagenome (GOLD analysis project Ga0256841, IMG submission 185971) | Hydrothermal vent microbial communities from Mid Atlantic Ridge, Atlantic Ocean - 356-308 | ecosystem: Environmental > Aquatic > Marine > Hydrothermal vents | place: Atlantic Ocean: Mid... | reverse complement strand
TCGCGCGCCAGCTCGTCAAGTTCGCGCACATGACCCGCAATCTCAAGGGCAACGGGCTGGACGAGGGTGCCAGCACCCGGCTGTTGGTGCACGCGGCCAAGCTCATCGTCTCCGGCGTGGATCCGGTTCACGCCTGCGCCAGCGCCGTCTCCCAGGCGCTCACGGACGATCCGGAGATGCTCCAGGCGGTCAACGAGCTGAGCGCCTCGGTGTTCTGAACGCCTTCCGACCGGAAGCGACGAACCGCAGCGGCGGACCGTGCCGCGAGGCGGCTACCCCGCCATCGCTCGAGCGCCCCATTGCCACCCGGCAGCCGCATGCCGCGGCGGCGTCCCGCCACCGCCCCTTCCAGACCGAAGCATCGTATCCTCTGCCGACGGGATCCATGCACACGACTGCTGGACTCGGCCTCGATCCGGATGGCGCACCACGCCGCGCACAGCGGGACCACGGCGTGCGCGGAAGCCTCCCCGGAGCCGGCCTTATGCACATCGACCGTGGCATAAGCGCACCGGGTGGGGCGTAAGATCACCACCGTCGCACAGCTCCGGTCGGATCGGTGTAACCGTATGAGTTAACGGAACTAATTCAAAATGTGTAGATTTTGATCATCATGAAGTTAGGCCCGATTTCATGCGGGGAATGGGCGTTTTGCAACACGGCATCCACAAAGTTTTCCACAGGTTCTGTGGAAACTGATTTTTTTCTCGTGGCGAGAGCATCTTGCATCGCCTTCCGAAAACCGGCGATCAAGAAATGACGCCAACCGAACAACGCGCGGAAGAGAACGCCCTCGAAATCTGGCACATCGCCCTGCCGGTTCCGCTGCGCAAGACACTCGACTACCTGCCCCCCACCCCGGGTGCGAAGCCCCCCGCGGGGGCGCGCGTGCGCGTGCCGTTCGGCCGCCGGTGCCTGGTCGGCATCGTGGTCGGATCGGGGCGCGCCTCGGTGGCGCCGGACCGGCTCCGTCGGGTCCAAGCGGTCCTGGACGAACGCCCGCTCCTGGACCCGGCGATACTGGCGTTCCTGGAGTGGGCCGCCCGTTACTACCGCCACCCCATCGGCGAGGTGATGGCGGCCGCCCTGCCCGCTCCACTGCGCCACGGCCGCGGCGCGGTCCCGTCGCTGCCCCGCCGCTGGACGCTCACCGCAGGCGATCGAGACTGGCGCACCGCGCTGCGGCGCGCTCCACGCCAGCGGGCCCTGGCCGAACTGCTCGCCACCCACCCCGAAGGGCTCGACGAGCCGGCGCTGGATGCCCGATTTCCCGGCTGGCGGCCCATCGCCCGTGCGCTGGCGGCACGCGGCCTGGCGCACGCCCACGTGGTCTCCCCCGAACTCCCCGCCAGCGAGCCACCGCCCGCCCTGAACGCGGACCAGCAGGCGGCGGTGGAGCGGTTGCGCGCCGCCGGCCCGGGCTTTCGGGTACACCTGCTGGACGGCGTCACCGGCAGCGGCAAGACCGAGGTCTATCTGGCCGCCATCGGCGAGGTCGCGGCGCGAGGAGGACAGGCCCTGGTGCTCGTGCCGGAAATCGGCCTCACCCCCCAACTCCTGGATCGTTTTTGGCGGCGGCTCCGGGTGCCCGTGACCGCCCTGCACTCGGGCCTGTCGGATGCCGAACGGCACCGAGCCTGGTTCGCCGCGCGCAGCGGCCGGGCGCGGGTGGTGGTGGGCACCCGCTCGGCGGTCTTCACCCCGTTGCCCGACCTGAGTCTGATCGTCGTGGACGAGGAACACGATCCGTCCTTCAAACAGCAGGAAGGGTTCCGGTACCACGCCCGCGACCTGGCCGTGGTCCGCGCCAGACAGCTTGGCATTCCCATCGTGTTGGGCTCGGCGACACCCTCGCTGGAGTCCCTGCGCAACGTGCGGCTCGGACGCTACCGGCACAGCCGGCTCCCGGAGCGGGCGGGCGCCGCCGCCCCCCCTCGCTTCACACTGGTGGACCTGCGCCGCGACAAGCCGGTCGATGGGCTGTCGCAGGCCCTGGAGGCCCGCATCGCGGGTCATCTGGACGCCGGGGGTCAGGTCCTGGTCTTCCTCAACCGCCGGGGCTTCGCCCCGGTGTTGTTCTGCCCGGACTGCGGCTGGACGGCAAACTGCACCCGCTGCGCGGCGCGCATGACCTGGCACCGGGGCGAACGGGCCCTGCACTGCCACCACTGCGACGCGCGACGCCCCGTCCCGGCCGCCTGCCCCGCCTGCGGCGGACAGGGGCTCATTCCCCTGGGTGCCGGTACCGAACGGCTCGAACAGCGCCTGCGCACACGCTTTCCGGGAGTCCCCCTCGCGCGCATCGACCGGGACACCACCCGGCGCAAGGGCAGCCTCGAGCAGGCGTTGGGGCAAGCACGCAGCGGTCAGTGCCGGATCCTGGTGGGCACACAGATGCTCTCCAAGGGCCACCATTTCCCGGAGGTCACCCTGGTGGGCATCGTGGACGTGGATCAGGGCCTGTTCAGCACCGACTTCCGCGCCTCGGAACGGCTCGCCCAGGGAATCGTGCAGGTCGCGGGGCGGGCGGGGCGCGCCGAACGCCCGGGCGAGGTGATCCTGCAGACCCACCTACCCGAACACCCCTTGCTGCAGACCCTCATCCACGCGGGCTACGCCCGCTTCGCCGAGGCGGCGCTGGCCGAGCGCCGGGCCGCGGCCCTGCCGCCGTGGCGTCTGCTCGCCGTCCTGCGCGCCGAGGCGCCGCGACCCGAAGCCCCGCGGGTCCTGCTCGCCGAGGTGGCCTCGGCCCTGCCCGCCTCGGAGGGTGTCGAGATACTCGGACCCGCACCGGCCCCCATGGAACGGCGCGCCGGCCGCTGGCGCGCGCAACTGTTGGCCCTCGCCGAACGGCGCAGCGCCCTGGAGCCGGTACTCGACGCTTGGCTCGCCTGCCTGGAGGCGCGACCCGCGGCTAGGAACGTGCGCTGGTCGCTGGACGTGGATCCACTGGACCTGTATTGAAAGCATGGCCGGCGACGCACACCCCTGCCTCGCGCAACGCGGGTATACTTGCCGGCCTTGCCGGTGGTGCCGAAATCCGACGTGAAGAACACACTCGAATCCTTGCTTGCCCAGGCGTTGGAACGCCTGCGGTCCGATGGACTCGTCCCGGCCGGGGCCGTGCGGCAGGTCCGCCTCACCCACACGCGGGACAAGTCCCATGGCGATTACGCCACCAACGTGGCGCTCGCGCTCGCCAAGGCGGCCGGCATGCCCCCACGCGAGTTGGCCGAACGCATCGTCGCCGCCCTGCCCGCCCACCCGGCGGTGCGGCGCGTGGAGGTCGCCGGCCCGGGTTTCATCAATTTCTTCCTCACCGAAGGGGCCCATCACGCGGTTATCCGCCAGGTGCTGGAGGCGGGCGCGCGTTACGGACGCAGCGATCGCGGCGCGGGTCGCCCGGTCCAGGTGGAATTCGTCTCGGCCAACCCCACCGGCCCGCTGCACGTCGGCCATGGCCGCGGCGCGGCCTATGGGGCCACCGTGGCCAACCTGCTGGAAGCCGTGGGTTACCGGGTCCACCGCGAGTACTACGTCAACGACGCCGGCCGCCAGATGGACATCCTGGCCACCTCGGTCTGGCTGCGCTACCTGGAACTGACCGGCCAGGACTTGGCTTTTCCCTCCAACGGCTACCAGGGCGACTATGTCTGGGACATCGCCGCCACCCTGCACCGCGAGCACGGGGAGGACTACGCCGCCCCCGTGGAGCAGGTCTACGAAGGGGTGCCGCCCGACGCACCCGCCGGCGACAGGGAGGCGCACATCGACGCCCTCATCGGCCGGGCCAAGGCGCTGCTCGGCGACATCCGCTACCGCTACGTCTTCGATCTGGCGCTGGCCACCATCCTGGACGACATCCGCGACGACCTGGAGAAATTCGGCGTCGTCTACGACCAGTGGTACTCCGAGCGCAGCCTGGTCGAACGCGGGCTGGTGATGCAGGCGGTGGAACGCCTGCGCAAGGCCGGGCACATCTACGAAAAGAACGGCGCCCTGTGGTTCCGCTCCTCGGAGTTCGGCGACGAGAAAGACCGCGTGGTGGTCCGCGACAATGGCCAGTTCACCTATTTCGCCTCGGACATCGCCTACCACATGGACAAGATCGAGCGCGGTTACGACCGCCTGGTCGATGTGTGGGGCGCCGATCATCACGGCTACGTTCCGCGGGTCAAGGCGGCCCTGGCGGCGTTGGGTGACGATCCCGCACGGCTGGACATACTGCTGGTGCAGTTCGCCGTGCTGTGGCGCGGCGGCCAGAAGGTGCAGATGTCCACCCGCAGCGGCGAATTCGTCACGCTGCGGCAGTTACGCAAGGAGGTGGGCCGGGACGCCGCGCGGTTCTTCTATGTCATGCGCAAGGCCGAGCAGCACCTGGACTTCGACCTGGACTTGGCCAAGTCACGCAGCGCCGACAATCCCGTCTATTACATCCAGTACGCCCATGCCCGCGTGGCAAGCGTCTTGCGACAGCTTGCCGAGCGGGGCTGGCGCTTCGAACCGCAGGCCGCGGAGCTGGCGAGGCTGACCGACACCCGCGAGGAGGATCTCGCCGCGGCCCTGGCCCGCTATCCCGAGATCGTCGAGCACGCCGCCCTGGGCCATGAGCCCCACATGCTGGCGCACTACCTGCGCGAACTGGCCCATGCATTCCACACCTATTACAACGCCGTGCCCTTCCTGGTGGAGGACTCGGCGCTGCGCAACGCCCGCCTGAGCCTGGTGTTGGCGGTGCAGCAAGTGATCCGCAACGGCCTCGAACTGCTGGGCGTTTCGGCCCCGGAGCGGATGTAGGCCATGGCCCGGGACTACAAGCGCGGCCGCAGGTCCACCCGGGGGGGGCGCCCCGGCTGGGTGATCTTCCTGTCCGGGTTCGGCGTGGGCCTCATCGCCGCCTTCGGCGTCTACATGGCTGGAGGCTACCGGCCGGGCGGCGGGGCGGACTGCACGCCCGCGGCCACGGCACACCACGAGACGGCGCGTGGACAGACACCCCGCCCACAACCCGCACCCGAGTCCCGTTTCGACTTCTACACCTTGTTGCCCAACATGGAGGTGGAGGTCCCGCCAGAGGAGCCCCCGGCGCACGCGCCCCACGAGACGCCGCGGGAATCCGGTCGGCCCGCCCCACGCAAGGCCGAGGTGTCCGAAACCAAGCGGGCCTCGGGTCGCTACCTCCTCCAGGCCGGCTCCTTCCGCCGCTATAGCGAGGCCGACGCCGTCAAGGCCCGGCTGGCCCTGATGGGGCTGCAAGCGAGCATCCAGAAGGTGAAGGTGGGGGATTCGGTGTACCACCGGGTACGCGTGGGGCCCTTCTCCAGCTTCGCCCAGGCCGAGCGGGCCCAGCGGCGGTTGCGTCAAGCCAGCGTGGACTCCCTGCTCATGAAACTCGGGGATTGACCGATGGGTTGCTGCTACACGCGGATCCAGATCCAGACCGGTCGAGGGCTCAGCATCCACGACATCACCCCGCAAGTCCGGGCCTGCGTGCAGCGCGCCGGCATCGGCGAGGGCTTCGTGGTGGTCAGCTCGCGCCACACGACCCTCGCGCTGACGGTCAACGAAAACGAGCATCGTCTGTTGCTGGACATTCGGGACTTCTTTCTACGCCTGGTCCCGCCGCGGGCCCGCTATCTGCACAACGACATCCATCTGCGCGACTGCCCCCCGGACGAACCCGAGAACGCCCATGCCCACCTCATCGCCATGATGCTGGGGAATTCCGAGGCCCTACCCGTCCACGAGGGTCACCTGGACCTGGGCCGCTGGCAGTCCGTGCTCCTGGTCGAGCTGGACGGCCCCCGGGACCGCAGCGTGGCGGTGCAGGTCTGCGGGGACTGATCGCCGAGCCGGGCGCGCGGGTTGCATGCCCCAGGCGCGGCGAGTACAATCGCGCGCCTTCCACCCAGGCTCTCCACCCGAACCGACAGGACGCTCACGGCGATGAAACCCGGAATCCATCCCGACTATCACTCGGTCCACGTGGTCTGCGCTTGCGGCAACGAGTTCGATGTGAACTCGACCTACGAGGGCGACTCGCTACACATCGATGTGTGCGCCAAGTGCCATCCGTTCTTCACCGGCAAGCAGAAGATCGTGGACACGGCGGGCCAGGTGGACAAGTTCCGCCGCCGCTACGGCATGAAGTAGCGACACCGGCCTTGGCAGTGCGTACCAGACGCCACGAAGGGGCGCCCCGTTTCTGGGGCGCCTTTTTCGTTTCCCTGGCCTTGCTCGCCCTGCTGGCGGGCGGTTGTCAGGCGCGCGGTGCCCTGGACGCCCGGGTGCAACGGGTCATCGACGGCGACACCGTGCTCCTCACCGATGGCCGCCGCGTACGCCTGATCGGCCTGGACACTCCGGAACTGCCCCACGACGGCCGGCCGGGCGAGCCGCTGGCCACCGAGGCCCGGGACGCGTTGAAGGCCCTGCTCACGCCCCACCGTTTTCGCGTGCGGCTGGAATACGATCGCCAACGCAAGGACCCCCATGGTCGTACCCTGGCCCATTTGTATACGCCAGACGGGACCAACCTGACCGAGGCTCTGCTCAACCGGGGGCTCGCCTCGCTGGTGGTCATTCCGCCCAACGTCCGCCATGTGGATCGCTATGCGGCGGCTGAACGACGGGCCCGACGCGCGCGCAAGGGGGTATGGCGGCTGCCGCGCTTCCAGCCGGTGACGGTCTCGGAACTCGGCCAGCGCGCGGGGGGCTTTCACGTGGTGCGCGGGCGCGTCACCCACGTGGGCCACGGTCGCAAGTCGGTCTGGCTCGATTTCGGACGGCGCTTCGCCGCACGCGTGGCGCGCGAGGACCTTCCGTGGTTCGAGGGGCTGGATCTGGACGGGCTGAAGGGGCGGCGGATCGAGGTCCGGGGACTCGTGTGGCCTGGACGCAAGACGGATCTGCAGATGCGGCTGCGCCACCCGGCCCTGCTGGCGATCCTGGAGTGACGTTCCCCGCTATACTTTCCCGCCCATCCGGAAATACGCACCTCCATGTCTCCCATCAGCCGCTATTTCGACATTCGCAAGGACGCCCAGGGCCGGCCGTTCATGGAGGTCTATCTGGACGGCATCGCCCTGATCCGGCTGGTGCTGGCCAACAAGGGCACGGCCTTCACCCAGGAGGAACGCATCGCCCTGCATCTGGACGGTCTTCTGCCGCCCCAGATCAACACACTGGAGCAGCAGGTCGAGCGCGTCTATCGGGGCTTCCTGCGGGAACCGACGCCGTTGGCCAAGTACCAGTATCTGCGCGCCCTCCAGGAACGCAGCGAAATCCTGTTCTACGCCCTCCTGGAACGGCACCTGGAGGAAATGCTGCCCATCGTCTACACACCCACGGTGGGCGAGGCCGTGCAGGAATTCAGCTACATCTATCAGCACCCCCGGGGGCTCTCACTGTCGCCCATCAACATCGACCGGGCCGCGACGGTGGCCGAGAACTATCCCTGGAACGACGTGCGCATGATCGTGGCCACGGATTCTTCGGCCATCCTGGGCCTGGGCGATCAGGGCTACGGGGGACTGGCCATCGCCATCGGCAAGCTCGCCCTCTACACCGTGGGCGGCGGCGTGAGCCCGTACCACACCATGCCCGTGAAACTGGACGTGGGCACCGATCGGCTGGACCTCATCAACGACCCCCACTACCTGGGGGTGCGCCAGCGCCGTCTACGCGGCGAGGCCTATTTTTCCTTCGTGGACCGGTTCGTGGAGGCCGTTCACAGCCGCTGGCCCAAGGCCGTCATTCAATGGGAGGATCTGGCCAAGGACGTGGCCTTCGCGGTGCTCGAGCGCTACCGCGACCGGCTGCCTTCGTTCAACGACGACATCCAGGGCACCGGCGCCGTGGCCCTGGCGGGGCTGATCTCGGCCTGCCGCAGGATCCACGAACCCTTGGAGACGCAGCGCATCGTCATCTATGGCGCGGGAGCCGGGGGGATCGGCGTAGCCTGGGCCATCACCCAGGGGCTCATGGAGGCCGGACTGTCCGCAGAGGAGGCCCGCCGACGTGTGTTTGTGCTGGACTCCAAGGGCCTGCTGGTGGAGGGACGCCCCATGGACGGGTACAAGCAACCCTATGCCCAGCCCCGCGAGGCCGTCGCGGACTGGCGCGTCAGCGGCGACATCCCCAACGTGCTGGAAGTCATCGAGAACACGCGCGCCGGGGTCCTGCTCGGCCTGAGCGGTCATCCAGGCGCCTTCAACCAGCCCATCGTGGAGGCCCTCGGGCGTAACGTGCCCCGCCCCATCGTCTTTCCACTGTCCAACCCCACCTCCAGCGCCGAGGCCCTGCCCTCCGACGTGATCGAATGGTCCGAGGGGCGGGCCGTGGTGGCCACCGGCAGCCCCTTTCCGGACGTGGAGTACCAGGGGCAGATCCACTACGTGGGTCAGGGCAACAACGCGTTCATTTTCCCGGGGCTGGGTTTCGGGACGATTCTCTCCGACGCGAGCCGGATCACCGATCACATGGTGCTGGAAGCCGCCCACGCCTTGGCCGACTATACCGCCGCCCGGCATCTCGAAAACGGCCGGATCTATCCACCCGTGGACGAGCTGCAGGAGGTGTCGGTGCGCGTGGCCTCGCGCGTGATCCGGGCGGCCATGGACGAAGGCGTAGCGGGCAAGCCGGAGCTCGCGGACAAAGACCTGGACGCCTACGTGCGGGAGAAGTTCTGGCGCGCGCGCTACCTGCCCTATGTACGCGGGGAACCGCAGGCCCAACAGCGGGGAAGATGAATCTCTGGAACCGCATCGCCGAGGCCATCACCGAGGCCACCGGCGTTCCCTTCGAGCCCACCGGGCGCAGCGGCGTGGCCGGCGGCTGCATCAACGAAGGGACCCGGTTGGAAGGCCACGACGGCCGGCGTTACTTCGTCAAACTCAACCGCGCCGACCGCCTCGACATGTTCCAGGCCGAGTTCGAGGGCCTGGCCGAGCTGGCGGCCGCCGGGGCCCTCCACGTGCCCGAACCCGTAGCGGCGGGCACGGCCGAAGGACGCGCCTTTCTGGTCATGGAGTACATCCCGATGGGCGGTAGCGGGAGCAAGGCCGGGGCGGCCCTCGGCGAAGGGCTGGCCGCCCTACACCGGGTCACCCGCCCCCGCTTCGGCTGGCACCGGGACAACACCATCGGCTCCACCCCACAGATCAATACCGAATCCGCCGACTGGGTGGATTTCTGGCGGCGCCACCGCCTCGGCTTCCAGCTCGATCTGGCCGCCCGCAAGGGCCACGGCGGCCGTCTCCAGCGCCTGGGCGCGGAGCTACTGGAACGCTTCCCCGCCTTGTTCACCGACTACCGACCACAGCCCGCCCTGCTGCACGGAGACCTGTGGGGTGGCAACTGGGGCAGCGATGACCAAGGGCGTCCGGTGATCTTCGATCCGGCCGTCTATTACGGGGACCGCGAGGCCGACTTGGCCATGACCGAGCTGTTCGGCGGCTTCGGTCCCGACTTCTACGCGGCCTACCACGGCGCCTGGCCGCTCGACCCCGGCTACGCCGTGCGCAAGACCTTCTACAACCTCTACCACATCCTCAACCACCTGAACCTGTTCGGCGGCGGCTACGGCAATCAGGCCGAGCACATGATGGAACGCCTCCTGGCCGAGCTGCGCGGATAGGCCTCGGGGGGCCGTTCGGTTCGGGTCGGCGGGCCTCATCACGGGCCGAAACGGTGGCCTTGATGCAGGCAGTAGCCCAGCCATTTGTACAGGAAGCGGTTCAAGCGCCACTTGCAGGTCAGCTCCGAATCCAACCCGAAGCTGCGCGGCGTGACCCGCATTCGCGTGCGCGCACAGACGCGGCTCAACACCTCGGCCTGACGCGCGTCGTTGAACACCCGCACGTACAGGTTGGGCACCGGGCTGAAGCCCACCGCGTCTTCCTGCAGGTAGTAGGTCAACAGCAGGGTTTCGGTGTAACGCGTGCGTTCCACCACCCGCAAGTGCAGATCGAGCGCCCCCGGGCGCTCCGAGAGCCGATGCGCCCCCACCGGAAGGCCGGGCGCCGCGGCGCACAGGCGCCGGACGCGAATGTAGTTCTGCTCGTAGAGTTCCATGAGTCCCATGAAGGTGCGGACCTTGGGAACATCCAATGCGCGAGGCGGCGCGAGAACCTGCATGGGACTACTGGATGGACTCCTGTCGGCGATCAGTGACCGCGAGAATGATATACGAAAAGCCCGCCGCCCGCGGGTGGCCGCCGGGTCCCGAGGAAGCCTGCCGGAATCGGTGCCGGCATCACGGTCCTTCATCGGTCGGCGGCCACCCCCGCCCGCCAGCGCAGCACGAGGCGGCGGCGTACCTCCTCGGGCACCGCATCGGGCAGAATGCGCAGCACCACCCACCGCCCCCGATGGGTGTGGAACCGCAGCAGGGACAGGTGGCGGGTGACGAAGGAATCCGGTGCAACCCGCGCCTCTTCCCAACGCCCGGCCCCGCGCAGACGCACCCGCCAACGACCATCCGCCGTCCATTCGGCCGCCTCCACCGCCGGGTGCAAGACGTGGCCCCGCAGGCTCCATACGCCATGCCCGAGCACCGCGCCGATGGCGACGATCCGCCAGGGCCAGGGCCAAGGCAAGGCCAGCAATCCCATCGCGCCCGCCCCGTGCAAGGCCAGCAGCGCAGCCGCAAGCCACCAGGAACGACGCGGCTCAAGATGCAGCGGCGCCGAGAAACCAGGCGGCGACAAGCGCCTCGTCTCCACAACGGGGGGCGGTGCGCCCGGTCAGAAGCGCCAGCAGCTCCGGATCCGGCCGCTCCAGCAGCCGCCTGAAGGCGGCCCGTTCGGCCGTGGGGGCGTGGGCATAGCGGTGGTCCAGATAACGGGCCAGCAGCCGGTCCAGCTCCAGGTTGCCCCGCCGGCAGCGCCAACGAACGTACCCCGGAACCGAGTCCATGGGCCATCTACAGTTTGCGCAGGGCGAGCAGACGCTTGACGCCGGCGATGGCCCGCGCGGGATCCAGCCCCTTGGGGCAGGCCTCGGTGCAGTTCATGATGGTGTGGCAGCGATAAAGGCGATAGGCGTCGTCCAGGGCGTCGAGCCGTTGGGCGGTGGCCTCGTCGCGGCTGTCCTCGATCCAGCGATAGGCGGCCAGCAGGGCCGCCGGCCCCAGGAACCGCGCCTCGTTCCACCAGTAGCTGGGGCAGCTCGTGGAGCAGCAGGCGCAGAGGATACATTCTTCCAGCCCCACCAAACGCGCCCGGTCGGCGGGACGCTGCAGGCGTTCCCGGTCCGGGGGCGGGGGCGTGCGCTCCTGCAACCAGGGTTCCACCACCGCATACTGGCGGTAGAACTGGGACAGATCGGTGATCAGGTCCCGAATCACGGGACGGTGCGGCAGCGGAAGGACACGGATCTCGCCCGGATACGCGTCGATGCGCCGGGTGCAGGCCAGGGTGTTGCGCCCGTTGATGTTCATGGCGCAGGAGCCGCAGATCCCCTCGCGACACGAACGCCGAAAGCTCAGCGTGGCGTCCATCTCGTTTTTGATCTTCAACAGCGCGTCCAGCACCATGGGGCCACAGTCGTCCAGATCCAGGACGAAGGTATCCAGCCGCGGCGGGCCGCCCGTGTCCGGATCGAAGCGATAGACGACGAACCGCCGGGGCCGGGCGGCTCGCTCGGGCGCCGCGTGCTCGCGCCCGGTGACGGGTCGTGCCTCACGCGGCAAGCGGAACTGCACCATCAGTACACGCGCTCCTGCGGCGGAATGGGATCGATTTCGTCGGTGAGCGGGCGCAGGTGGACGGGACGGTAGTCGAGCCGCACCCGATCGTTCTCGATGAAGGCCACGCTGTGCTTCAGCCAGCGCGTGTCGTCGCGCCGGGGATAGTCCTCCCGCGCATGCGCACCCCGGCTTTCGGTACGCGCCAGGGCCGATTCGATGGCCGTCCAGGCCTGACCCAGCAGGTTGGCGAGCTCCAGCGCCTCGACCAGATCCGTGTTCCAGACCAGGGAACGGTCCGTCACGCGCAGATTCGCGTAGTCCCGGTACAGGCCGGCGATGCGCTCCGCGCCTTCGCGCAGGAGCGGCTCGTTGCGAAACACCGCGGCATGGCGCTGCATGGTCTGCTGCATCCTCAGGCGCAGCTCGGCAACCGGAATGTCCCCGTCGGCATGGCGGATGCGGTCGAAGCGTTCCACCAGGGCCTCGGTGACCTCGGGCGCCAAGTGCTTGTGCGGCATGCGCCGGTGCAAGTCGCGCGCGCAACGCCGGGCGGCCTCGCGGCCGAAGACGATGATGTCGAGCAGGGAGTTGGAGCCCAGCCGATTCGCCCCGTGCACCGACACACAAGCCCCCTCGCCCACGGCCATGAGCCCCGGCACCACCGCGTCCGGATCGCCCGGCCGCGGACAGACCACTTCGGCATGGTAGTTGGTGGGCACGCCCCCCATGTTGTAATGCACGGTGGGCAGGACGGGGACGGGCTCGCGGGTGACGTCCACATCGGCGAACACCCGGCACAGCTCGGCGATACCCGGCAGACGCTCGGCGATGAGCGCCGAATCCAGATGCTCCAGATGCAGCCAGACGTGGTCCTTGGCCGGACCCACGCCGCGGCCGGCGTTGATCTCCATGGTGATGGCGCGGCTGACCACGTCGCGCGAGGCCAGATCCTTGGCGTGCGGGGCGTAGCGTTCCATGAAACGCTCGCCTTCGGCGTTGGTGAGATAGCCGCCCTCGCCGCGGGCTCCCTCGGTGATGAGGATCCCCACCCCATAGATCCCGGTGGGATGGAACTGGATGAATTCCATGTCCTGCAGGCCCAGGCCGGCGCGCAGGGCCATGCCGTTGCCGTCACCGGTGCAGATGTGCGCCGAGGTGCAGGAGAAATAGGTGCGACCGTACCCGCCCGTGGCCAGGATGGTGCGGTGCGCGCGAAAGCGATGCAAGCGCCCCGTGGCCAGCTCCCAGGCCAGCACCCCGCGGCAGACGCCTTCTTCGTCCATGAGCAGGTCCAGGGCGAAAAATTCCACGAAGAACCGCGCCCGGTGCTTGAGGGACTGCTGGTACAAGGTATGCAGGATGGAGTGGCCGGTGTGATCGGCGGCCGCGCAGGTCCGCTTGGCCACGCCCTTGCCGTATTCCGTGGTCATGCCACCGAAGGCGCGCTGGTAGATACGCCCATCCTCGGTGCGCGAAAAGGGCACGCCGTAATGCTCCAGCTCGATCACCGCCGAGGGTCCCTCCCGGCACAGGAACTCGATGGCGTCTTGATCGCCCAGCCAGTCCGAGCCCTTCACGGTGTCGTACATGTGCCAGCGCCAGTCGTCGGGCCCCATGTTGCCCAGGGCCGCGCTGATCCCCCCCTGGGCGGCCACCGTATGGCTGCGCGTGGGGAACACCTTGGTGAGGCAGGCAGTGGCCAGGCCCGCCTGGGCCAACCCCAGGGTGGCCCGCAGACCCGCGCCGCCGGCGCCCACCACCACCACGTCATAGGCGTGATCGATGATCTCGTAGCCGCCGATCTTCATTGCATCCCGGCGACGATCCAGATCACGGCGCCCACCGCCGCCACCGCTCCGACGACGGCCGCCAGGCGCACGCCCAGCACCAGCACGGCGGACAGCGATTCCGGCCGCACGTAGTCCTGCACCACCACCTCCAACCCCAGTGCCGCGTGATACCAGGCCGCGAGGAAAAATAACGCAAGGCCCAGCGCATGCGACGGCCGGCCGATCCACTGGCGCAAGTCATCCAGCTCCATGCCGCCCGCCGAGCCCAGGGAAAACATCAACCACGGCACCAGCACCAATAGCAACGCCGCGCTCAGCCGCTGGCCCAGCCAGTGGCTCACGGCCGCCCGTGAGGGCGCAAGCCGCGCTCCGACGTCCTCTCCGCCGTTCACCCCATCCATGACCAAAGCAACCCCGTTCCCAGCAGAGCCACCCATGGGACCGCCCAGGCCCCCACCCGGACCACCGGCGCGGCGAACCCGAAGCCGAAATCGAACAGCAGGTGACGAAGCCCCGAGGCCCAATGGAACCAGAGCGCATAGATGGCGAGGATCGACGCCACGCGCCCCCATGGCGAGCCCAGCGCCGCCTGCGCCGCCGGCCAGCCCTGCCCCGCCGCCACGACCCAGAGCAGCCCGGTGGCGCCGAGCAGACCCAGGCACCACAGCAGCCCCGTGATACGGTGCAGAAGCGAGATCCAGGCGTTGAGCGGCAGGCGGTAGACCTGCAAATGGGGCGAGAGCACCCGTCTCGGTGACTGCGCGGACATACCCTCGGGCGGGGAATGGTCGTTCACGAAATCCCGGATCGAGCGATTAGAATGATCGGGAGATTAGGCCCCGAGGCGGCGGAAAACAAGAGGGACCGCAGATGCCCACCGCCGCCCTTTCGGGGCATGTACGCAGCCACCACGCAAGCCACCACGCAACGAGCACACGCCATGACGGACGGAGCGATTTCCCGGCACTGCGCATTACCCGATCAGATCGCCGTGCGGGTGCACGGCCTCGATGCGGCCGACTTCCTGCAGGCCCAGCTCATCAACGACGTGCGGCCGTTGAACCCCGAGCGCAGCCAGCTCAGTGGCTGGTGCAATCCGAAGGGACGGCTGCTGGCCGTCTTCCGGTTGTTTCGCGACGCCGATGGCTGGTTCCTGCGCCTTCCGGCCGAGTTGGCCGGCGCCACCGTGCAGCGGCTGCGCATGTTCGTGTTGCGTGCCCAGGTGCGGATCGAACCCCTGCAGGAGGCCTGGGCCGGTCTGGCGGTATGGGGAGAAAGGAGCGCCGAGGCGCTGCGTGGGGCCGGCGTCCCGGCTCCGGAAGCGGCCGATGGGGTTGCCTGGCATGCAGGCGTGGCGGTGCTGCGCGTACCGGGCCGGGCACCGCGCTTCGAATGCTGGGGGCCGGCGGAGACGGTCCACGCCCTGGCCGAGTCCTGTGCCCGCCACGGCGCCGCGCCGGCTCCCCGAACGGCCTGGGAGCTGGAGGAGATTCAGGCTGGCCTGCCCGAGATCCACACCACCACCCGCGAGCAATTCGTCCCGCAGACGGTGAACCTGGATTTGGTGGGCGGGCTCAGCTTCAGCAAGGGCTGTTTTCCGGGCCAGGAAATCGTCGCCCGCACCAAATACCTGGGCAAACTCAAGCGGCGCATGTTCCGCCTGCGCGCGAACGCGGACGCTGCCGAGCCCGGCCAGGCGGTCTACCGCCCCGAGCGCAGCCCCACCGACCCGGCCGGCACGGTCGTGCGCTGGGCGCCCAGCACGGCCGGCGGTATTGAACTGCTCGCCAGCCTGCGCATCGAAGACCACGCCGCCGGCGGACTCACGCTAGGCGACCCCGACGGACCCGGACTTAAACCTCTGCCCCTGCCCTACCCAATCACCGTCGAACAGGGCACGTAGCCTACCTGTTGAGTCCCGAGTGATCATATTCCGAGAAGGAGTTATTCTTTATTTTGCGTCAGAGATGTTCTCTCCGAGCTGATCGGGTCAAGTCCCAATTCTGCTGTAAATTCCTTCTTGCAGGTTTGGCGTTGCTCCGGGTTCAGTGGTCGATTCCGACCACCTTGTCCTCCTTTCGGTCGGAAGGCTGTTGCGCTTCCCACCATTCGTGAAAGAGCTATAGTCAAATCTGGTGTACACAGTAATCAGGCGGCGTGCCTGTTGCTCTCGGTTTCGTCGTTGTTTACCTCAATCCCGTCTTTGAATTTCACACCGTGGATGACCTTGGCCAGGTGATTGAATCCCCGGAGCTTGCGCCAGCGTTTCTCGGCGCTCATCCCCAGCTTGTAGATCATCGCCAGCATGGTGTTCCGACTCACGCAGCCCTTGGCCTGGTCTGTCCGGTGTCGAATCGTGGCAAAGGTCGATTCGATCGGGTTCGTCGTCCGGATGTGCACCCAGTGCTCAGCCGGGAAGTCGTAGAAGGCCAGCAACGCTTCCCGATCCTTCTCAAGGCAAGTGACCGCCTTCGGGTACTTGGCCTGATATATCTGCACAAACTGCTCGAAGGCCTTCTGCGCCGATGCCCGGTCTTCGGCCATCCAGATCTCCCGCAGCGCCTGCTTCGCCTTCACCTGCACGCCCTTGGGCAGGTAGTTCAGCACGTTGGCTGTCTTGTGCACCCAGCAACGCTGGTGCCGGGTCTCGGGGTACACTTCGCCCAGCGCCGACCAGAACCCCAGGGCACCGTCACCTACCGCCAGTTTCGGTGGTACGGTGAGGCCGCGTCGCTTCAGGTCCAGCAGGACCTCCCGCCAGCTCTGGGTCGATTCCCGCACGCCATCTTCGATGGCCAGAAAGTGCTTCTCGCCCCGTTCGTTCACGCCAATGACCACCAGGGCGCACAGCTGCTGGCGCTCGGCCCTCAGACCGCTGTAGATGCCGTCTGCCCACCAGTAAACCCAACGCTCCCGGCTCAGGTCCCGGCGGCACCACTGGGCGTATTCCGCCTCCCATGCCCGCTTGAGACGGCTGACCACCGAGGCCGACAAGCCTTTCGCCTCGGGACCGACCAGCAACTCCAATGCCTCCTGCATCTGCCCCGTGGCAATGCCCTTCAGGTACAGCCACGGCAGCGCCGCTTCAACCCGCCGGGCCTTGCGCACGTAGGGTGGCACCAGCGAGGAGCGGTACACCACCGGCTCGCCCGTCCGGCTGCGCACCTTCGGCACCTTCACCGCCACTGGACCCACACCGGTCAGAATCTCCCGCGCCGGGAGATAGCCATTGCGGACTACCG
>Ga0256841_1002011_pt1 | contig 16724 bp, 9 predicted proteins | sample 356308metaG_FD_185971 | JGI IMG/M metagenome (GOLD analysis project Ga0256841, IMG submission 185971) | Hydrothermal vent microbial communities from Mid Atlantic Ridge, Atlantic Ocean - 356-308 | ecosystem: Environmental > Aquatic > Marine > Hydrothermal vents | place: Atlantic Ocean: Mid... | reverse complement strand
TCATACTCATTCTTTGTTTTTAAAACGCTCCAATTCCAGTTAACTCTTCTACTTAAAGCATCTGATAATCTTCTTATTTCTTTTTCAATATTATTATTAAGATTATAATAATTTGCCGCGAAGCGAACACCCGCTAAAAGCCAAGCGGTATCGATGGTTGACAGTTCGCTGTTCCATGTCCGTTTACCGGTTTTAAAATCCAAGAAGTGATAGTAAAATCCGTTAAATCCGGTTGCGTCACTTTTAGCACTTTGATCGGAATTTATTAAAAACTTCAGCATATTTAAGGTTCGTTCGGCAGCTTCTTGCCTCAATATCCAATTGTGTTCAACTCCAACAGCCCAAACAGGCAGGGCAAATCCCATTGCAGAAATTGATGCGGGAGAACTATTAGTCGACCTGTCCTTAACCAATCCGGTTTTAAAATTTGTTTCATGAATAAAGTAGAGAAATGATAAATGCTGTAAAGTGTCTAAAAATTTCTTATCTTCCTTTGATAAATTTTGATAAGCAGGATTTAAATTATTAGAATGTTTTGTACTATTTAAACATGAATCTAAAAGCAGGATACTAATAAATAAAAAAAATCCAATAGTAATAATCCGTTGCATAAATATATACTACTTAATTAATAAGAATGTGATAGTCACAAATACTTTAATAAATTTCATATACAATACGCCTAATAAGAATATTGCATTTTTTTTAAAACTTGATACCTAAAGTAAACCGATGTGCTTGCTCAAGTCTACCGTAATCAGCCCAAGCATAATCAAAACTAATATCATAATCATTAAAAAAACTTATATTAACGCCTGCGCCAAGAACCAAACCGCCTTCTGAATCTTTAAGGAACAAATCTCTATAACCGCCGCGCAAATTAAAATAATCCATAAATTCCCACTCAACTCCCACATTTAAGCTCTCATCATTATCATTAGGATGAACGGCATCAACAGAAATTAATAGTTTATTTTTCTCTGAAAATTTCAAAGGATATGACATTCCTACTCTGAACATTGTAGGTAAGCCATATGAATCTGTCCTTAATTCGCCTGGCAGTCTGTCATTGTCCCCGTGTTTTGCCGGATCAAAATCATGATTTATAAATAAATCCCTTCCAGAATATTTTGCTCTGGGACCAAAATTAGAGATGCTTGCACCAAGGGTAAACCCGTTATCCGGTATTCTGTATAGCACACCAAAATTCAATCCGAATGTAACAATACTACTATGCCAAATACTTTCCTGAATATAATTTACGTTGAAACCGACTGAGACCCTATCGGTAAGAGCCAATCCGTAACCCACACCAAGAGCAAAATCGGAAACCGAGTATCTTTCACCAGTGCCGAGCGGCTTTTCAACAGTTCGTACATCTATATCGCCGGAATTTAGGGATGTAAGATTAAAAGAAAGCGTGCCTATGCCGGAGATGGGTAACGCTATTATAGCATAATTATAGTTTATATCCGCAAGCCAAATATTATGGGTAAACTGAACACTCATAACATCAATTTTCCCTAAACTAGCGGGATTGTAGTATGATGCGGAAACTTCGCCGGTAAGCGAAGTACTGGTATTTCCCACCGCAGTTGCCCTGGCACTCGGACTGATTTTAAGGAATTGCCCTATTGTTGTACCAACTTTGGATTGACCGAACATAGTTAAATTCATAAAAAGAGCAAAAGCTATAACCAAAGGCATAAGTTTATGCATCACATTTACTTTATCCATTTTATATCTCAAAATTACTTTATAATTGCAAATTTACCAATGTATGGGTCTTTATCTTTTGATTCAACGTGAAAAATATAAAGACCCGGAGCAACTTCTAAGTTATCTTTCGTTCTTAAATTCCACGCTATATATCCGTTTGTAATAGGGCCGTTGAACCTCAAGGTTTTGACTAACTCCCCATTTATTGTATATATCCTGATTGTACAATCTGGCGGAAGCCCTCTAAACTCGATTCTTCTTTCACCTCTGCCAGAAACCGCAAAACGCTCGGGTTCAAAGCTTGCTGCAGCAACATAAGGATTTGGAACTACATAAGGTTTTTGGTTATCGGTTTTTAATAAACTCTTATCAATTTTTTGAGCTATTGTTGCAAATGTAAATTCATCGATTGAACCGAACGGTATATTTAATCTGATATTAAATACATCACCATTAGCGGGAGGAATTAATTGTCCTCTTTCAGCTTGCCCGGTTGTATCAATTTTTACACTCCAAGTAATTTTCGGAGTATTGGGGTTTGCATTAGGAAATGTAACAATCTGCAAAACATCATTCGGAGAACTCAATGTATTGGAACCGTCACTATCTTGAAACCTGAATTTCATTTTTTCTTCGCCTGAGTCCGATTTCGCAAAAACCTGAAATTTTACAGGTACCGCAGGGAAAATACTGTACGGTAATGACGTATCGACAATAGAATTACTAAATTTAATAACCATATTTGCCGGGTAGTTTTTACGTTTTAAATTTATGGGCAAAGTACTTGCCGATTCTATATATCTTACTGAAAGTTTGGCATTTGTATTACTTTCATCGGTAAAGCCGGTATTTGCCGTATCGACGGAAGTAACTTGCGGGGTAGAAATTACGGGAAGTATTCCATCTGCCAAAGGACCAATCCCTTTACCCGAAAGGTCATTCCCTAATTCGAAAAGGGTATCACTCGTAGTTTCATCAATCAGTGAATACGAATTAGCGCGCACACTATCTTTATCGGCGGAAAATAATATTTTGTATAAATGATTATTGGGTACAAGATTGGAATTTTTAACTATAACTTTAACATCTCCTTTACCATCACCAATAGAATGTACCAAGCCTGTTATCTCAGCTTCCCGGAAACCAATAAGATGTGGATTTGGTCTTACTTCAACAACATTTTTTGGTAATATAGTACCGCCTCTTAAAGTCTTACTTACTGCAATTGAATTTTCCGAAGGATAGATAACCAGTGAATCAGAACCTGTATCGTAAGCAGTAACCGCATAATAATAAAGCTGACCGTTAGTAACGGTAGAATCTGTAAAAGTATGAGTAATTCCTGAATCATCACCAAGGAAATAACTTACACCCTCTACAGTTGTTTGTGTAAAACCAGTTTTACCATCAATCAAATCAAACTGTGCTAAAGGTTTGCCATTGCCAAATGGTCTGGTACCGGTTGCAGTATAAATAACTTTCGGATCAAGGAAGGTCGGATCGGTACTTCTATAAATTTTATAGCCTTCAAAATCGTTTGTTAGGGTAATTGGATCAAATGCTTTCTCAGCTGCGTTATCCCAAGTTAAGGTTACAAATCCATCACCTTCAAAAGCACTTACGGATGGCAGCGGCGGCGGTACAGCAAATTGATAATTTGCTTTATATATTTGAATTACAACCCTTGATGTATTTTCGAGTTCCCGTAAGTTAGCGCCAAATCCCTGGGCTAAACTGAACCGTTCCTTTTCACCGGCTTTTAATATAAAAGTACCGGAGGCAAATAAGAACCCGATATTGTAGTTTAATACAATCGGCGCATCAAATGGGTTGTTCGAAGTAAATTGTTCATATAATCTTTCCGGCCATTTATGCTCATCGGAGAAAAATACTATATTGTCGACCTCGGTGGAAGGGTTGCCTGCACCGGCTCTAATTCTGTTCATCTTAAAACCGGTTAAACCGATCATATCGGATTCATCAACGTCTGTTTTATCGAAATTAGGTTCTCCCAAGGTCGGTTTACCATCTTTCTCACCGGTATCGGCAGGGTTATTCTTACTTGCAAAAACACCATCCGCGCCGGTATCGTTAAATTCAGCCACCCAATCCATATCCTCGTCTCCCGTCCACCATACACCGGCTTTGTAAGCCGGTCGGTCTTCAATATTGCCTTTATAGAAAGCTTTAAATTTATTTACATCGTAGTGGCTTTGCACGTATGCAAGAATATTCTCTTTACCCTCTATCTTTTGACCGGGACCGCTATCTCTTTTTTCGTCAATTATTCCATCTTCATCATTATCTGTTCCATCAAAAGAATTTCCCGGGGTTTCCATATAAGCATAACCCAAATAACCAGTTTTTCCACGCATACCATGCCCGTTTTTATCCCAAGTATATGTAATATCCAGACCTATCGATTTATCAAAAAATGCATTATCATCATCGGATTCAGGAATTCCATCTACCCCAATTCCCGAACCGCCAACACCGGAATCCATATACAAACCAAAAATTATATTATCGTTATAATCCGTTGTTCCTTCGTTAGAAATATCATAATGCCAAAATATAACATTGCCGGCTTGCGGATTTGCCCATTGAAACCCTCTTTGTTCAACTTTTAATCCAAGTCCATGCCGGGTATGGTCTCTATCGTCCGGAAAATAATTCCAAGCATCATAAAAATTATCATCATATACAATAAAACTTTCTTGATCAGCTCCCGGAGCTTTTCCAAAATAACCGTCCCAGAAACCTTTCCAGCCAGGGTCATCAGGATCATTAAGTTTATCTATCCACTCATCGGGCCACGTTCTGGGATCATTACTCATAGCCGGAGAGCGGCCTTTATTTATAGAAGGATCTAACTGGAAATAACCCGGTCGCGGTTCAAATCTCATTACCCTGTTGGGGTGGAAAGGACTAAAAGCTTGTCTTTCTCTGTAACCGGTTTCCATTATATAAGCAGGTGTATTATTTCTCTGGATTATTTTAGCCAGTACAAACGGGGTTGTACCGTCACTGTAATTTTCTCCCGAACCTTTCGGCCATTCCATGGAATGAAATACGGTAACGTCCACGTTTATCGGATCCCGCGGGTAATCTCCTACCATACCGTAATTAAAGAACCGCGTGCGTATACTGTTTGCATCATGCTGACCCATTCTTTCCATATCTACACTACCGCGTAAAGAATCCGGAACTACAGGAAGAAAATGTTGCGGAAATATTATACCGGTACTTAAAAAATATAAAATTATAATTAGATGCTTTGCTAAGTGAATAAAGAAAGTATTAAATTGATGATTATTGCGTTTCATAATTGATATTCGCTTTTTAATTACTACTAAAAGAAATACCCAGTTCAATTCTTCTGGGCTGATGAAATCTTGCGGGGTTTGCAAGTTCCACTCTATCTAATACAGGAAATTGAGAATAATCAGGACTTCCGGTAGTAGAAAACACAAACCCATTAACACTGTGCGCATTAAACAAATTAAAGATTCTTAAAAATACACTCATTTTGAATAAGTGAATATTAAAGTATTTCTCCGCTCTCAAATCGACCAGAACGAAACTACTTTTCCTTCCCGAATTTGTCTCCAGATCGGCATTAAAACCTGTGCCAACTGCAGGCGTATACGGTTGTCCGCTTCCGAATTTAATAATTGCACTTACAGAATAATTATCCGGCTTCGATAATATAGCTGTAACATTTAAAGTATGCCTTTGATCCCAATTAAACGGTATATCACGCGGTCTTGGATCTTTACCGGCAGCAGCTCTGTTGGCAGTTTCGTTGGGATCGCTCGAATTTCCATTAGCAAATTGCAAAGTGTAATCTATAGAAGTACTAATTGGACCAATAGCCCGCTGGTCCAATGAAATTGTAAATCCATAAGCACTGCCAAAATCCACGTTTGTTAATCTGGCATACTCTGCCGCAGTATAAGTTGAAACAAATTCGGAACCCAATAAATCCCTTATATCTTTATAAAAAAAAGAGAGTTGGACTCCCAAATTACTTGTTAATGCTTGTTTTAATCCTGTTTCATATTGAATGGTTTTTTGAGGTTTTAGATCAGGATTTCCCAATACGCCAAAACTAACTCCACCGGCTTGTAATTCTTTTAAAACTAAATAATTAGAGTTGCTATATAAAGAGCTTAAGTTCGGCATTTGATAAAAATGACCGTATGAAAAATAAATTGACGCTTTATCTGTTAAAGGGAAGCTAAAACCTAAACGGGGGGCCAAAGAAACTTTTGGGGTTGTATTTACCAAATGCGATTGCGGCGCTCCTTTTATTGAATTTGCCGGGTTTTGTAAATCGCTCGGTACTTTTGCATTTGCGTCGAAATACTGAAGACGCAGTCCTGCCCTTAATACAATATCTCCCCATTCCACCCTGTCTTGCAAATAAGCTGCAAACTGATTCGGATAGTAAGTCTCAACTTTAGGGTCTTCCGGTCTTGTCCCAATTCTCGGCTTTAATATTTGTACACCGTTTTCGGTAACAAAATCTAAAAAACCCGGACTTCCGAATGACATTTTAGATGTTTGAAATTGAAAACCGGTCTCTACAAAATTTATTCTGTCAACTTGCCATGAAAATTGTCCCTTTACTATACCTGAATTTGTTTCCTGCAAAAAACGATTTAAACTTACTCCTTGAACAATTGCGCCATCTTCAAAATTTGCATCCGATTTCGGTTGCCCTGCTTTAATATAACGTGGATCATAAATACTCGGATATTTATAATCTGTATACTTAAAATAGTTTTGGCGCAGACTCAATTTATAAAACATATTTTGAGAAATTGTATGAGTAAAATCAAGTCCATGCGTTAATGAAATTGTTTTTTGCGAATTAATTCCATCGGGATTTATTCTAAAAGCATTATTATATCTGGTACCTTGAATGTTATTATAAATTGCCTGGTAGCTAATTTGAATATTACTAAACAGGTGATTTGTTATTTTAAATTGTCCGCTCCATTCATGCTGTGTTTGCATCGGGACAAGTTTACCATCGCCCGTTGGATGAAAAACCCGTTTTTCAAAATCATTTTTATCTGTGGGAAGAAATCTTCTAATGCCATAAAGATAACCGCTGTTAATATACCTTCTTCCACTAAGGAAAAAAGTAGTAGAAGGAAGCAAAGCAGGTCCACTTAACGTAAGTTGGTAGTTTTGTATATCCGACGGTCTGATTTTATTATTATGCGGATATCTTTTTGTATCGGTGGTAAAATAACTGCCGCTATAAACTTCACCGCTCCAGGCAAATTTTTCCGTTCCGGTTTTGAGAATGGCATTTACAACTCCCGACATTGCTTGACCGTATTTTGCGTCGAATGTTCCGCTAATTACTTGTACTTCCTGTAGTACCGACCGGTCAAGCTGTAAAGTTGAGGAATTGTTATATGGGTTATTAACAGTAACTCCATCCACTTGATATTGAACCTCTCCGAGCCTGCCTCCTCTAAAGTGCCCGTCAACAACACCGGCTTGAAGGTTTACAATTTCATTTAAACTTTGAACCGGTAATTTTTGAATATCATCCTCGGTAACGGTGGAAACGGAACTTGTTAAATTAAACTCAACTAACGGCTTTTTTGCAACTACAACTACTTCTTGTGATTGAATTGTTGTAGGATTTAACTGTACATTGACTTGTGTAGTTCTATCGCCATAAACCTGCACTCCCTTAACTACTTTAGTCTGATAACCAACAAAACCAAATTTCAAGGAATACTTCCCGGCTCGAACATTTACAATTGTATAGTAACCTTCCAAATCAGTTGCAGCACCTTGATCTGTACCAAGCAATAATACATTTGCAGAAATTAACGGTTGCCCATTTTCGTCAACTACCCTGCCGGATATCTTTCCCGAGGTCTGAGCAATGTTTGTATTACTAATAGCTAGAAAGGTTATGGCTAAAAATAATAATGATTTTTTTAATGCATTCGTATAGTTATGCATCATTTTTCTCTCATGTAAGTGTTTGCAAAATGTTAAGAATTATGCCGAACTATTTATTTAGATTGAACTTAATTAATATGATAGCTAAATATAAAGTCCGGCATAAAATATTAAATTGATAATTATTATTTCATCAAAACCATTTTACCAACTTGGCTCTTAAATAATTGACCATTATTGCTTTTCAAAGATACGGAATATAAATATACACCTGACGAAAGCGACGCCGCATCAAAAACTTTTTGATGATTACCGGCAGATAAATTTCTCATATTAAATTGAGCAACTGATTGACCGAGCAAATTATAAACGGATAATACAACATCGCCGGATTCAGGTAAAGCAAAAGTTATTTTAGTAGTTGGATTAAACGGATTAGGATAATTACCTAAGAGCTTTAATGTTTTTGGAATACTGACCGTTTTTGTGCCGTTAACTCCGACCAAAGTATTTGGGTCCATTACCATCCAGGCAGTTGTTCCATCAAAGCGTTCACCAAACCACCATACACGGGAGCCATAATTCTGATTAGGATCATCGAAGGAGTCAGCATCTTCCAACCTTACACCCATAAATAATAAATGGTCACCTAATCCCGGTTGATACCCCAGTCCGGTTAAATCCACCTTCATTTCAATAACGTAACCTTCATCAACGTCAGAAGAATTATCTACGGTTGTATTACCTTTCAATTTCAATGCAAGTTCTGTTGACGAAGAGTCCAAAAGGTTGGGAAGATAATCCAAAGCTTGATAAGTTGTATCGGTTTTATTACTAACGGCAATATTCAATTGCTGGAACAAAGTAATATGATCACCATTAGTTTTTGATCTGTCACCAATTCGAAAAGTAACACCGTCAAAATTATCAACATCGGTACCGGCTTGCACCAACTTATCGTTTACATCTGCAGCTAGATAAAGAAAATCCCCTTTAAAAAACATTTTTATTTTTGCGGTAACAGGGTCTAGTACCGGCGGGGTTAAACCATTGGCGTTTTGCGGTTCAAACCTTCCGCTTCTAAAGGGACCTACTCCAGGATAAGAATCCCTAACACTCCCTATATCCCAAGCCATATCAAAGGAATATGCCCCTGCCCATGCGGGTTCATCTAAAACACCGTCTATTACAGGATCCGGTTCGTTCCCGGCGTTCGGAACAATTACATCAGGAGGGATATCAGGAACCGGACCGGAACTAACAGTTACTGAAGGATTCACCATTACCCTTCCTTCGTTAAAATCGTTTGAAGTCCAAGGACTTTCCCACCAAGTTCTGGTAGTATATGAATCCAAAGGTCTACCTTGAAATACATCTTTATCCCATATGGAAAAGTTCAACTCAATTATATCACCTTCAGGTTTATTTACATCCACACCGACCGAATCCAAATTTATTTTCATTTCAACAGTATAGCCTTTATCAACCAAGCTATCGTTTGTAGTTCCGTCAACTACCATAGCAGCGTTAAATGCAGCGCTATCTTTGGGAAATACGTCATCGGTGCCAAAAGTACCTCTGAATACCGGTGGGTCTCCGGGACCAAAAGAATCATTGGCATACCAGAACGAATAAAAATATTCAAACGGAGAAGTAGGTAAAAATTTATTCAGATAATCATCAGTCAATCTTGATTTAACCGATAATAATATACCGTCCCAATTTGCCCAATCTTTTGATCCACCCACGCTAGAATCGGGAACTTGAAATGCGACGTAAAGATAGTTATCAGGAGTAACTAAAAATTTAACAATAGCATTTGTCGGATCAGTTACTGCCCCAGTCCGCCGCTTGGGTCTTGCGCCCATCCGCTTGAAGGCAAACCGGCACTTTCACCATAAGCTACATGCAACGACTCAGCAGAAGCCCATGAAGCTTCGGTCAGTTTACCATCCAGTACCATTGTTTCGGTAGTTGAACGTGCCCAAATTGCATCTTGTCTTTTTGCAAATTGTGCCGTTAACAAAGTAGAACTGAACAATAAGACGAAGATACTTAAAATTAGAAACTGGATTTTGTGTTTCATACTTTCCTCCGAGTTTAATATAAATTATATGACAATTATCAAATTTTGACGCTAAACAGTTTCCGGAACAAATAAATGTAAACGTTTACATTTATTTACAAAATATATCAAATCCAATCGATATTAGCAAGGTAATTAACATGCCTTTGTATATATCAACAACCATGTTTTATCCTTTTACACTACCCATCATTATGCCTTTTATGTAATATTTTTGCAATGCTAAGAATATTATTAAAACCGGCAATATTGTAATTACTGATCCCGCCATCATTAATTCCGGGTCTTGAGTATGTTCGCCCATCAAATTAGCTAATGCAACAGGCAAAGTATACATAGAATTATCGGTCAGCGAAATTAACGGCCAAAGAAAATCATTCCATGTTCCTAAAAAAGAAAATATTGCAAGCGTAACTAAAATTGGAGTTGCTAATGGAAGTATTATTTTTCTATATATTTGAAATTCACTCGCTCCTTCTATCCGTGCAGCTTCTATTAAACTATCCGGAATAGACATAACATATTGACGTATCAGGAAGATACCGAATACATTTGCCATTCCGGGGATTATAATTGCAAAGTAAGTATTAATTAGTCCGAAAGATTTTAACATTAAGAATAACGGTAACATTGTAACCTGTGCCGGTATGATCATAGTACTTAGTAATATGTTAAACAATTTATCACGACCGGCAAATTTATATTTTGCAAATGCAAAACCCGCTAATGAGTTAAAAAGCAAAGAAACTATTGTTACCGTAATAGAAAGAAATAAACTGTTGAAAAAATTTCTCGATAAGTTTAGTCGAGTAAACAGTCTTTTATATTGTATAAATGTAGTCGCATCGGGTAAAAACCTGGGGGGATAAACACTAGCATGTCCGTCGTTCATTAAGGATGCCGATAGCATCCAAATGAATGGCAGTAATGTTAAAAATGCGGTAAAAATTAAAAAAGTATATAGTAAAAATTTTTTCATAGCATAGCAGATTTTTTTTGAATTTTAAACTGTATAATTGTTGCAATTAATATTATCAAGAACAGAACAAAAGCAATAGCTGCCGAGTAACCCATATTCCACCATCTAAATCCTTCTCTATACATGTACAGAACAATACTTAACGTACTGTCTAAAGGCCCGCCTTGCGTCATTATGTAAGGTTCAGCAAAAACTTGGAAAAACCCAATCATTGTAATAATTGTTATAAACAAAGTTGTAGGTGCCAACATCGGCAAAGTAATGTTTTTAAATTGTTGCCATTTATTTGCTCCGTCTAATGTAGCCGCTTCATATAAATATTCGGGAATGTTTTGCAAACCGGCAATAAAAATAATCATATTGTAACCGAAATTTTTCCAAACTGACATCAGTATTATGGCAGGCAGAGCATAGTGTGGATCACCAAGCCAATCAATATTCCCTATTCCAAAAAAACCGAGCAAATAATTAAGGATACCAAATTTAGGATGATAAATAAATCGCCAAACAATTGCTACCGCTACTAAAGTAGTAACAACAGGCATAAAATATGTAAGACGGAATATTGATTTGAATTTAAGTAGTTTATCATTTAATAAAAGTGCGGCAGATAAAGATACAAATATTGATAACGGACCGGCTATTAGTACATAATAAAATGTATTTGCGAGTGCTTTCCAAAATAGCGGATCATTAAATAATTGCAGATAATTATCAAAACCAATAAATCTTGCACGACCAAAATCACTTAATGAATATATATCGAAATCAGTAAAACTCATTATAAACGCAGCAAGAACCGGTATAAAGAAAAATATAAAAATAGCAGACAACGCCGGGGTTAAAAAAATGTATGCGGCAGATGTGGTAGAATTTTTTAGTTTCATCTTAGTTTATAGTCCTTTGCATTTTTAAGCAGCCATCTTCTTTTTTCAAGTATTTTATTTACATCAGCATCCAAATGTTTGAGTGCTTCATCAATTGTCATTTTTCGCCTTGCAGCATACTCGGCATACTGTTGAATTTTAGAAAATGCAATTTGTTCCCACTCTGTAATTTTAGGTAATGGTTTTGTATAACCTAATTGTTCATAAAATGCTTTCATATATTTATTATTTGTAAATATTGAATCTTTCCATGCTTTCTTCAATGCAGGAAGATCGTTAGTCAGTTTATAAATTTCAAGCTGCATTTTAGGACTCGAAAGGAACTCGACAAATTTCCAAGATTCTTTTGAATATTTAGTCTTCTTATTTATCACCAAGCTCGAGCCGCCCGGCAAAGAAAGTCCGATTCCGGCAGAATCCGGCGCCGGCAATGGTGAAGTCATCCATTCGTTTTTTAATTTTCCTTTCATCCACTCTTTCATTTCCTTTACATTCCATGGTCCCGAAATATACATTGCAAAATACCCTTGTGCCATAGCCTGATATACATTGTTAACTTCGGAAAAGCCAACGGGTGCAAGCTTGTTATAATAAAATTTCATTAAATAACTAAAAGCTCTTTTGAATTTTCTGCTGCTGAAATTACCGTATGAATTATTATCTTTCAGCAGACTTGCGCCTGCTTGCAATCCGAAGATAACAAATATCGACCAATCATTTGTCGGCAGATAAATAGCATACTTGTCTTCATTTTTATATAAAGTTTTAATTTTTTTTGAAACGTCAATAAGTTCGGTCCAGTTTTGCGGCGGTTTATCGTAACCGGCTTTTTTAAGTATATCCTTTCTGTAAAACAAAACCCTGGTATCTATATACCAGGGTATTCCATAAACGGCTTTTCCGATTAAATTTGTTTCCCAAATACCTTTAAAATAATTTAAACTTGAAATATTCTTAGAAAATTTAACCTTTGGGTTTAAGTTTTGGATAGCATCCAAAGCTACAAACTGCGGAATCCATGTATTTCCAAGTTGAAATATGTCGGGTAAATTATCGCTGGCATAAGCCGAAATTAATTTCTCCTGAGCAGCTGTCCATGGAATCATCTGCACTTCAACTTTTATAGTTGGGTTTTGCCGCTCAAATTCGGGAATAAGTCTACTAACAGCTTCCCCCTCAACACCCATTCCCCAAAATTTAATTACAATTTTATTATTTTTTTTATTTGTGCATGCAGTTAAAAAAATAATTACAAGTATTGAAAAAATATATTTGCCAGTTTTAGTCATCTTTTAAAAAGTAAACACCAAAATTTATTTGAGCAAAATCATTTTCTTCACTCTGGAAATATTACCGGCTTTGAGTTTGTAAAAGTAAATCCCGGAAGGTAAATTGAGAGCGTTAAACACAACTTGATAAATTCCGGGTTTTTGATTTTTATTTACAAGCGTTGCCACTTCCCTTCCTAAAACATCATAAACTTTAAGAGTAATAAAAACCCCCCTTGTGTTTCCCCCTTTGGTAAGGGGAGGGCTATGGAGGGTTGGTATTGTATATTTAATTGTAGTTGAAGGATTAAATGGATTAGGATAATTATTTTCTAACTTAAATTTTTTAATTATGTTATTATTTTCCAATTCAATACCTGTCAGGTCCGGAACAAATCCTATTGAGTCAAGCATGGGTTGAATTTCCGGATTAGCCATAAAATTGTTCCACAATAATTGTGTCCGGTAATTTTCAATCATATCTATTATCGGTCCTTCATCAATAGCCAGATAATTATCAGCATACCAATTTTCATTTAAATTAAAAGCATCTTTAAAACCGTAAATTCCCCATAATTTTTTACCATAACTACGATATAAATTTCTCAGTACGGCAATAGATTTGTCAGGCGTATAAACGATTGAGGGAATTGCAGCGGCGGGTGTAATAGTTCCGTTATCATTGGTCCACGGTGAATGAGCTAAATATCCAAACGGATCAAAACTGGCAGTTAAGCCCCAAGTGGAATCGTTATATCCGTTAAAGCTTTTCGGATTATCCACACAATAGGCTCTATTAATTAATGTATGATGTTTATTAAGTAAAAAATAATTCACAAATTCATCTTTTTTATTCCGGGGATCAAACCCTAAAAACGAATAATGAGCAAAGAACAGTGGTCCGCCATAATCTGGTCCTACTTCTAAAGGAATTCCGTAAAATGTTTTTCCGTTCACGTAATTTGAGCCGCCCGCCCAACCGCTTTTATAAAGCTTTGCAGGAACCGGATGCGTTGGAGATGCAATTGCCAGAAGATAAGTTATCATGGTTTCATTCCAGCCAATAATTTTAACATTTTTATCCCAGCCGTAATTAGGCGACCAGTGCCAATACAAATAACTGCTTGACGGATTTCGTCTATACCAGTCCCATTCAACACTTTCCCAAATTTGTGTAATCAAATTACGAATTTCATTTTCCCCGGAATTATCCAGACCAAAGTACTCTCTTGCTGCTAAAAGTCCTTGAATTAAAAACGCAGTTTCCACTAAATCGCCGCCATCATCCTTATCCGAAAACGGAATTACTTTTCCAGTTTCCCCATCCATCCAATGAGGAAAGGCACCATGAAATCTATCAGCTTTTTGTGTTAAAAAGTTTAATATTTTCAGTAAGCGCGTTACACCTTCTTGCCGAGTTATAAAATTTCTTTCGATACCGGCAAGTAAAGCCATAACGCCAAAACCGCTGCCCCCTGTTGTAACAATATTTTTAGGATGTGATTTATAACCTTCCCGAATTAATCCAGAGACAGGATGCGCATAATTCCAAAAATATCTAAAGGTTGCTTCTTCAACCATATCGAGTAATTGTTCATCATTCATTCTATATGTAGTCGCAGTTACTTCGTTACTTAATGATGATTCATTGTTACTGCTATCAACAGCTGATATTCGATAAGTTACCGATGAATCGCTTTTCCCGAGATAATCAGTAAAAACATTTTCATCTTTAGGAATTACGGCGCGTAAATTCGGCACACCGGAAACAATAACGTAAATGTTATAATTTTTAAGATCGCTGTCACTATTATAATTCCACAATACATCTATATGCCTGTCAAATCCTTTAGCTTCAATATTTTGAGGGACTGCCGGAGGTGTGTTGTCGGTATTTATTTTCGAAATCATTCTTATTTCATCCAAATAAAGAATATGATTTACCGCATCGGATTTACTTTGCCCAAAAAAAATTGTTTTTATTTTAGTTAAATCTGCCGAACCGGGATTACTTTTAAATACATCTAAAGGAATGCTGATACGCTCCCAATTCTGAGCAATTAAATTCCCCTTATAATCTGCTATATTTACTTTCGGAGTTTTATTATTATTAACATCTTCAATATAAATAACCGGCAAATTAATTGATGCCAATCCCCCGTTGGAATAAGCCATAAAAACAATACTGTCTTTTGAATTTATATTATACGGAGTCCAGCCGGGTGATGCAACCGCAATACCCCAATCTCCTCCTGCTTGAGAATTCCAATTTAGTTTAAGACTGTTTAATCCGGCAAAAACCGTATTAGTACTCACAGGAAATTTGTTCCCGTTAATTAACTCTAACTGACTCGGCGAGTTAAAAAAGCCCCAACTCGGATCGTAAAAGTTTGCGTTAGAACTTTCATCATAAAATATGTAATCCTGAGCCAAATTAATTTTTAGAATAAAAAGAGTAATTACGATGAATGAATAAATTTTAATTCTCAAAAAATTCCTCAATATTTTTTTGTACAATATTAATTTGACAACTCTCTAAAGATACTTTATTGCGTTTAGAATCAAGGAGTTCAAAAGTAAGATTGTGCTTGCCGGACTTGATTTTTAACGGCAACCTTATTGACAACGATTCAAATGAATAATGTATTTTAATATCTTTGTTAATATTAATATTATTAATTTGAACTAATACTTTATTGTCAAATAAAACCATAACGCTTAATTTTTTATATTCCTTATTTCTATCATTGATAATCCAAAACTCAACATTTAGTTTACTACCCGGGAAATATTGATCTTGTTTTAAATTTACCGAAAGAAGTAGCGGTTTGAAAGCCTCTTTTAAGGTATCATACCCTAATTTGGGATTAAGATAATAGTCAACAACCGACCATGTAATTGAGGGCCAATAATCAATAAACATAAATTGGAAAATTCCGGTTATCCCGTCACCTTTTTTTCTTCTATAAGAATGGATCGCTTTTTTTAACAATTCCGATTGATAATTTTGTGAATTCCGGATAAACTCGTTTATGTTTTTCCCTAAAGGTATTTTAGCGATGTTAAATGTTTGATCGAACTGAAAATTATGGTATTCCCATACATCAATATCGGGTAAGAACAATTTTTCTTTGGGGATAAATTTTAACAATGAATTTTTATCAGGCAATGCCTGAGCTCCAAACTCCGTTACCAGCGGACCCATTGGGGCGGCAATAAAATCACCGGTTTTCCCCCAATACCATCCATCGTAAGCATGCTCTTCATAATTTGACGCAATTCTAATTATTCTCAATTTATCGATACTTTTTACAGCAGATAATAATTTCTTATCCAAAGTTTCTACTTGTTCTCCAGGCTCATTATGGCAACACCAGAAAGCAATGGACGGATGATTATAAAGTTGAGAAACCATATCCCGAATTTGCCTAACTGCATTCTTTTCAAATTTAACGGTATCTTCGTAAGTCCATTGTAAACTAAAATCCTGCCAGACTAAAATACCTTGTTTATCAAGTTCATCATACAGTTCTTGTCTGTTTACATGCGCATGCATGCGGATAATATTAATATTAGCATCTTTAATCAGCTTTACTATTTTTTTTATCCGGTTTGTTTTAAGCTCACTTAAAAATAGTGCGGGTATTAAGTTTGTACCCCGCAGAAACAATTTTTTCCCATTAATATAAAAATTACTTCGCTTATCTAATTCTACAATTCTGAGTCCAAAGTTTTGTTGTGCCCCGTTAAATTCCATTGAAGATATTTTCATCTTATACAGATTGGGTTTTCCAACATCCCACGTCCACCAAAGAATTATATCTTTTAAATTTAAAGCAATATCAATAATG
>Ga0256841_1002010_pt1 | contig 16726 bp, 5 predicted proteins | sample 356308metaG_FD_185971 | JGI IMG/M metagenome (GOLD analysis project Ga0256841, IMG submission 185971) | Hydrothermal vent microbial communities from Mid Atlantic Ridge, Atlantic Ocean - 356-308 | ecosystem: Environmental > Aquatic > Marine > Hydrothermal vents | place: Atlantic Ocean: Mid... | reverse complement strand
GCTGCCGGCCATCGGCTGGCGGAGAAACTCATCGTACCGGACGACATCTACCGCATCCGGGCCGAGCTGTCGCGCTGGATCGCTGACCCGGGGGTCCAGGTGGTATTGACCACCGGTGGCACCGGGGTGACCGGCCGCGACAGTACGCCGGAGGCCGTGGCGGTACTGTTCGACAAGGAGATTCCCGGCTTCGGTGAAATGTTCCGGATGGTGTCCTGGCAGGAAATACAGACCTCGACCCTGCAGTCCAGGGCGCTGGCCGGTGTCGCCAACGGCACCTATGTTTTCTGCATGCCCGGTTCCAGCGGCGCCTGCCGCACCGCCTGGGACCAGTTGATCAGCCACCAGCTGGATGGCCGGACCCGCCCCTGCAACCTGGCGCAACTGTATCCCCGTCTGCAGGAGCGCTGACAAGAGGAAGCGATCGTGTCTGACACTCCAGAAGTGCAGCTTGATCTGAGAGGAATCCTGTTCGATCTCGATGGTGTCTTCTACGTCGGTGATGAGGCAGTCGCCGGTGGTGACCGGGTCGTCGACTGGGTGCGGGAACAGCATCTCCCTCACCTGTTCGTCACCAATACCACCTCCCGGCCCCGTTCCGCCCTGGTCCGGAAGCTGGCCGGCCTGGGCATCGTCACCGACGAGGATCACCTGCTGACGCCGCCGCGGGCGGCGGCGCAATGGCTCGCGCGGCACGTCGAGGGCCCCCTGGCGCTGTTCGTACCGGAGGCTACGCGGGCGGAGTTTTCCGGTTTCACGCTGTGGAACGGGGACGAAAAACAGCGGGTCGGCGCCGTCGTCGTCGGCGACCTGGGCGAGGGCTGGGACTATGCGACCCTGAACCGGGCATTCCGGCTGTTGATGCAGGAGCCGGCCCCAGCCCTGGTGGCACTCGGCATGACGCGTTACTGGAAGGCACCGGACGGGCTGCGGCTGGATACGGCGCCGTTCGTGGCAGCCCTCCAGCATGCCAGCGGGGTGGAGCCGGTGGTACTGGGCAAACCGGCCCGTGCATTCTTCGAGGCGGGACTGCAACGGTTGGGCTGCGAGCCGCGCCAATGCCTGATGGTGGGCGATGACATACGCGGCGATGTCGAGGGCGCGCGCGGCGCGGGCCTGCATGCCGTGCTGGTCCGGACCGGCAAGTTCAGACCGGCGGATCTGCAGACGGGCATCGTGCCGGATGCGGTGCTGGGTTCGGTTGCCGAGCTGCCGGAGTGGTGGAGCCGCCACGTGGAATCGCGATGACAGGAGATGGCGAGGGTGTTTGAGGGACTGCTACCCGCCGAAGTGGTTGTGGTCCGTGCCACGGACAGCATGTGGGAGGCGCCTCTGCATCCGCAGGAGAGGGCCTGCGTGGCCCGGGCCGTCCCCGCACGCCTGCGCGAATTCGCGGCCGGGCGGGCGGCCGCGCGGCAGGCCCTGCAACAACTCGGCGTGGCCGACGCCGTGCTGCCTGGCGGGCGCCATCGCGAGGTCGTCTGGCCGGCCGGTTTCGTGGGCAGCATCACCCACTGCGGCTCCGAGTGCCACGCTGCAGTGGCGCGCGGTACCGTGCTGGCGGGTCTGGGCATCGACGTGGAACGGCGTTCGCCGGTCGATGCCGGCATGACCACGCTGATTTGCACCGATGCCGAGCAGGATCGCATGGACAGGCTGGATGAAACCCGGCGCAGGCTGTTTCCCAACCGTGTCTTCAGTGCCAAGGAGAGCGTCTACAAATGTTGTTTCGGTACGGTCGGGCGTTTCATAGACTTCCGGGAAGTGGAGATCGACTGGGACGGACGCATGCAGCAGTTCGGGGTGCGCTGGCTGGCGACCGATATCGGGTCCAGGCTGGGAGGGATGCGCCTGACAGGGCGTTGTCGGGTGGCGGGGGACTATGTGATTACCGCCGCGATACTGGAGCCGGACTGACGCCCGTCAGCGGCGTTCGGGGAACTGCTCCTGCAGCCAGCCTTCTATACGGTCCATCAGCGTGTGACGGTCCCTGAGCAGCGTGAAGGTGTGGTCGACGGCCGGCAGGTAGTCCAGCTGCAGACAGTCGCCGAAATCCACCGAGCGGAAGTTGTCGCGGAATTGTCCTTCGTAGTTGTAATAGCCCCCGACTCCGCCCGTATAGATGAACAGCATGCGGGTGCCGCGGGCCGCCAGTTTGCCGAGATCCGCTGCGATCTCCTGGCGGGGGGGGAAGTCCAGGTAGTCGATGCCCTCGACGCCGCTCCTGGCGGGATCCGGCTGCACCAGGGAACGCAGGTGTGTGATCAGCTTGCGCGGGTGCAGGGAACGCAGGGCATTGGACGCGTAGCGCCTCAGCAGGAAACGCGCCGTCGGGTAGCCGTAGGCGTCCAGCAGAATCATGCCGGCGACGCGTTCGTCTGCAGCGGCGATGCCATGGGCATTCATCGCGCCCGAGCACAGGCCCGTCACCACGAACCGGCGCGCGCCATGGTGTTGCGACAGGGTATCCATGGCTGCGGCCGCCTCTTCCAGCGTCCGCTCGCGGTAGCCGCGGTTGTCGGTGCGGGTATGGCTGTCGCCGAGCCCGGACAGGTCGAAGCGGAACGCCAGGAAACCGCGTTCGGCCAGGCGCCTGGCCAGCACGGTGTGCATGCGATAGGGGCCGATGCGGTGGACGAGGCCGGCGTTGAGGAAGATCACGGCCGGCTTGTCGTCGTCTGCGCGAGTGGCGGCGGGTTCCGTGGTCAGGCCGATGAGTCCGCGGCCGGGTCCGAAACGATGGATCTTTTCAGGCATGGTCAACGCCCCGTGAAAAGGCGTTCGGCCTCGGCCAGAACCGTGCCGGGCTGCAGCGCATCCTCGATGTGCTGCAACGAGTCCCAGTGCATTTCGTCCGGCAGCCGGCGGTGCAGGAAGCCCGGGCCGAGACTGCCCAGGTGAGCGGCCAGGTCGGCATAGTGGTCGGATGGCGACGAGCTGAAGAGCACGACCTCCGGGGCGGGCAGGGCGTCCAGCCCCAGGAGGCGAAAGCCGCCCAGCGCCTTCCGGTACTCACCGGGACAGGCAAACCCGAGACACTCCCGACTGGTGGAGTCGGCCGCATCAAGTCGAGGGACGGCGTAGCGTTCCGTATCGTGCAGCATGCGCTCATGCAGGCGGGTGAGCCGGTGGACGTAGTCGGCGCCGTCGATCACCGGGTCCCACAGGATCATCCGGTCAGCATCCAGGTCGGTGATGCTGGCCGCCAGCGTCGCGCCAAGGCGCAGGCCGAGCACGGCGGTGTGACGGGCACCCGTGATGTCGCGCAGTTCGCGCATGGCGATGCGTATGTCCTCGAGGCAGCGCCCCGGATCGCCGAAGCCGAGGTCGCCATCCGAATCACCGGTACCCAGGTAGTCGAAGCGCAGTACGTGGACGCCGGCAGCGGCCAGGCGCGAAGCCAGCAGGGACAGGGTGCGATGGGCCCGGATGGCTTCCTGGCCCAGCGGGTTGCAGACCAGCACGGCCCAGGATGGATCGAGAGTCGACGCCGGCCGGCTGTGAATGCCGAACAGGGCGCTACCGGACTCACCGAAGTAAAAAGGGCTGTTCTGCATGGGGTTGCTTGTCGCCTGCCGGGCGTTCGTTTTCTTTCATTATACTCAATCCTCTGGTCGGCGGCCGCGCAGCCGGTTCGCCAGCCAGGACCAGAACGACGGCGCCGGGCGTTGCCGGTTGCTGGCTTCCCGCGCCGGTTCCTCGCATTGCGCCGCGAGTTGTTCCAGCGAACTGAACAGCAGTGTGCGCGGGCTGATCTCCACTCCCGTTTCCTGGCGGATGCGCCGGATGAGCTCGAGGGACAGGAACGAGTGCCCGCCGATGTCGAAGAACAGGTCCTGCCGGCCTACCCGTTCGACTTGCAGCAGCTCCTGCCAGATGGCCGCCAGGCGTCTTTCCATGTCCGTACGCGGCGCCAGCGGCTCACTTCGCTCCGGCGGCTGCGACCGGGCGAGGCGCCACTGCCGGCGCTGGTCCGCGCCATCGGCGGGCAGATCCAGTTCTTCGATGAGCTCGGCGGGCAGCAGGTGTGGCGGCAGACTGTCCTGCAGATGCCGGCGCAGCTCGGTGGTGGTGACGGCAGATCCCGGTTGCAGGCGATAGAAGAGCTGCAGGCGGGCATCGTCGGTGCCGGTGGCCAGGGCGACGGCGTCCGCGACGCCCGGGTGGCGCGTCGCCAGGCGTTCGAGCGCCGGCAGCCGGGTCGGCCTGCCGGACAGGAAACACCAATCGGACATGTCGTCGCACAGGACGATATCACCGTCGTCCCGGTAACAGGCGGCGATGTCGGTGCGCAAGGTCTCGACGCTGCCGTCCACGCGGTGGTGATCCAGGCCGAGGTGGCCGGGCGCGCCGGTCAACGCGACGTGTTCACCCCGCAGCACCCGCAGCCGGAACGGTGCCAACGGTGCACCCGCCCGGCTGCCGTCGGCGGCCGCCTCGATGCGCAGGCAGGCGGCGACCAGACCGGTGCCCGGCGCCGGAAACAGCTTCCAGGCCCGGCCGCTGGCGGCGAGTCGTTCGGCGCTGGCCGGGTCCAGCCTGGCCGCCACGCATACCAGGGCCGCCCCGCTGTGGTCTTCGCTCCAGGTCGTCAGGGCGGCGGGCGGGGCGGCGACGACGCTCGGTCCATCTGCCTGCACCTTCGCATCACCGCCTTCCCGGTCCGGCAGGTGCAGGGTCATGCCATTGCGCAGCGCCGCCAGTCCCAGCACCAGGGAGGCAGGCTGGTCGACCGGCAGGTCGAGCAGCACGGCGCCGCCGGCTTGCAGCGGCAGGGCCTGCGAGAGTTCCTCGAGCTGCGCTTCCAGGTCGGCGGCTCCAATGGCGACGGCGGTAGCGCCCGCCTGCGTCCAGTCGAGGGCCAGGCCGATGCTGTCGTCCGGTGAGGTGGCGCGCGCAGCCAGGGGTTCTGACGTCGCCTGGGCGGCGTCCGCCGGGTCGAGGTGCATCACATCCCGCAGCCCGCTGGCGTCGGCCTCCCTGTCACCGATCAGAACGCGCGCATTCAGTCGCCTCAGTACTTTTTCGAGCGCGCCGGGGCGCAACCCGCCCAGCGGCAGGCAGCGAAAACCGGCGTGCAGGCAGGCCAGCAGGGCGATGAACACGGAACCGGCCGACGAGCACCGGACGGCGACGGTGTCGCCCGGCCGGACGCCACGGCTGTCCAGCAGGGCGGCGACCCGGCCGGCCTGTTCCAGCAGCTGGCCGTAATCCAGCGTCGTGTCGCCGACCAGGGCCGGGGTGCGGGCAGGCCGGTCGGCGAGAGACTGGAGCAGCAGGACGCCGGATCGCGGCAGCTGCGGTGGCGGTGTTTCCAGCAATCGCTGCTGTTCTTCGCGGCCGTGGGCGGGAATGGCGGCGGGACGCCGCCCCGGGTCGGCCACCAGTTCCTCCAGCACCCGCTGCAGCTGCGACAACAGCCGCTCGACGAGCCGGTCGCCGAAGCGTGAACGGTCGTAGCTGGCGACGAAGCGAAGCCGGCTGCCGGGCAGGACGATGAGGTTGAGCGGGAAACGGGTCATTTCGTCGAGACTGGCCGCGACGACCTCCAGGCCGCCGTGACGGCGCTCGGCCTCGTCCAGGGGGTAGTTCTCGAACACCAGCAGGCTGTCGAACAGGGGCTGGTTGTTGGCCAGCGGGCTGGCGGCCTGGATCTGGGCTGGCGAGGCGTGCTGGTACTGGGTGGCTTCGAACTGCCGGGCCTGCAGGGTCTGCAGCCAGTCGATGAGGCCTTCTTCCGTGTCGAGTTGCACGCGCACGGGCAGAATGTTGATGAACAGGCCGACCATGTTCTCGACGCCTTGCAGGTCCGCCGGGCGGCCGGAAACGGTAGCCCCGAACACCACGTCGTCGCTGCCGGTATAGCGGCCGAGCAGTATTCCCCAGGCGCCCTGCACCAGGGTATTGAGGGTCAGGCCGTGCCGTCTGCCCATGGCATCGAGCCCGGCCGCGAGCGGGTCGGGCAGGCACAGCGTCTGCTGGCCCGGTCCCTCGACCGGCGACGCGGCGACGGTGTCTTCCCCGGCGAGCTGCAGGGCGCCCGGTGTCTCCAGGCCGGCCAGATACCGCTCCCAGTAGTCGCGTGTCGCCTGCTCGTCCTGTGCTTGCAGCCAGGCGATGAAGTCGCGGTAGGGCCGCGCGGCGGGCACCCTGTCCACGGGTGGCCGCCGGCAGGCTTCGAAGAACTCGGTCAGGACCCGGTTCATGCACCAGCCGTCGAGGATGACGTGGTGGAAGCTCCAGATCATGACGGCGCGGTCGCGGGCGGTGCGGAACAGGGCGACGCGAAACAGGGGCGCAGTGCCGGGATCGAAGCCGCGCTGCCTGTCTTCCGCCCGGAACGTTTCCAGGCGAGCGGCGACAGCCTCCGCCGGCCGGCCGCGCAGGTCTTCCTCGCACCACGGCAGTTCCACCTGCTTCATCACCCGCTGCAGTGGCCGTTCGAGGCCCTGCCAGAGGAAGGCGGTGCGCAGCACCGGGTGGCGGTCCATGACGATCTGCCAGGCGGCGCGCATGTCCTCCGGCTCGATATCGCCCCGCAGCTCCAGCGAGTACTGCTCGAAGGATACGGGCGAACCGGGATCGGCCAGGGTGTGGTAGAGCATGCCTTCCTGCATGGGTGACAGGGGATAGAGGTCCTGCAGGCGGGCGCCGTGGCGGGCGTACAGAGCGTCCAGCGTCGGGGCGTCCAGCCCCGCCAGGGGAAAGTCCGATGGTGTCACACCGCCGGCTCCGTCGCTCAGGCAATGCGCCACCAGCTCCTCCAGCGCCCTGACATGCTCTTCGGCCAGGCGCCGGATGGTGGCCTCCTGGTGGCGGTTGCGCGAATAGGTCCAGTGCAGCCGCAGGCGGTCGCCGCTGACCAGGGCATTCACCTCCAGCAGGTGGCTGCGGGGGCTGTCCGGGTGTTCGCAGGCTCCCGCCGTCTCGGTGGCGGGCTGGAACAGCGCATGCCCATCGAATGCCTGGTCGAACTGTCCCAGGTAGTTGAACAGCAGTTCGAAGCGGTCGCCCGACGCCAGGCGCCGGCGCAGGTCGGCGTCGGGGTGGAGATAGCGCAGCAGGCCAAAGCCGATGCCGTTGTCCGGGATGGCGCGCAGCTGCTCCTTGACCGACTTGATCAATGCCATGCTGTCGGCCTGTGCCGGCAGCTCCAGGTTGACGGGGAACAGGCTGGTGAACCAGCCCAGGGTGCGTGACAGGTCGATATCCTCGAACAGCGACTCGCGGCCGTGGCCTTCCAGGTGCAGCGACAGGCGGGCCTCGCCCCGCCAGCGGCACAGCACCCGGAGCAGCGCCGCCAGCAGCAGGTCGTTGATACGCGTCCGGTAGGCTGCCGGCGCCCGCTGCAGCAGGGCGCGGGTGGTCGCCGCATCCAGCTCGACGCTCACCTCGCGGCTCGAGGCGACGTCATTGGGGGCGTCGCCGCGCAGCTCTACCGGCAGCGACGGGCTGGCGTTGTCCAGGGTGCTCAGCCAGAAGCTGCGCTGTTGCTCCAGTTCCGCCGTCACGGCCTGTTGCTGCAGGCGCCTGGCCCAGGCGCCGATCGCCGTGGTGCGCGGCGGCAGGGCGACGCTATCACCCGTCTCGAGCTGCCGGCACGCGGTCTCCAGATCCTCGAGCAGAATGCGCCAGGAAACACCGTCGACCACAAGGTGATGGATGGACAGCAACAGGCGCCGGCCGCGCGCCTGTCCCAGTTCGAACAGTGCGGCTCCCAGCAGTCGGCCCTCGCGCAGGCGATGGCCGGCCTGGATGCGGCTGGCCTCGGCCTCGATCGCTGACTCCAGTCCTCGGGCGTCGTGGCCGGACAGGTCGATGACTTCCAGTTCGACCGGCGCGCTTTCACCGTAGCTCTGGATCCAGTCACCGTCCTGCTGCCGGAAGCGCAGCCGCAGGCTGTCGTGGTGCGAGACGACGGCAGCCAGCGCGGTCTGCAGGCGCTGCGCAGGCAGTGTCTCCGGGATGGCCAGCAGGTAGGCCTGGTTCCAGTGGTCCCGGTTGGCCAGCGGACGTTCGAAGAACCAGTGCTGGATGGGTGTCAGGGGGGCGTCGCCCTCGACTGCGTCGGGGGTCCGGGCGCTGTCGCCGGCTTCGGGTATGGCGGCCGCCAGCGCGGCGATGGTCGGGTGATCGAACAGCAGCCGGGTGGTCAGCGCCAGGCCGGCACGCCGGGCCCTGGACACGACCTGGATGCTCAGAATGGAGTCGCCGCCGAGTGTGAAGAAGTTGTCGTCGACCCCGACCCGGTCGGTGCGCAGTACGTCGCGCCAGATGGCGGCCAGGAGCTGCTCGCGTTCATTGCCCGGCGCGGCCGGGCATGTCCGGCCCTCGTCCACGGGCGCGGCGGGTACGGGCAATGCGGCCCGGTCGATCTTGCCGTTGGCGGTGAGCGGGAAAGCATCCAGGAACAGGTAGAAGGCCGGCACCATGTAGGACGGCAGCGATTCCGCCAGGTATGTCCGCAAGGCTTCCGGTGCGGGCGGCGTGCCACCCGCCACCAGGTAGGCGACCAGCCGGCGCTGGCCCGGGGCGTCCTCACGGACCACGACCAGGGCATCCTGGATGGCCTCGTGCTGCGCCAGCAGCGATTCGATCTCTCCGAGCTCGATGCGGTAGCCATGGATCTTGACCTGGTGGTCGATGCGGCCGAGAAAGGCGATGTTGCCGTCCGGCAGGTAGCGCACCAGGTCGCCGGTGCGGTACATGAGGGCATCCGCTTCGTCGGCGAAGGGATCCGGAACGAAGGCCCTGGCAGTGAGCTCGGGTCGCCCGACGTAGCCGCGCGCCAGACCGGTCCCGGCGACGCACAGCTCACCCGGTACGCCGACCGGCAGCGGCAGCCGGTTCTCGTCCAGCACGTAGCAGCGCGTGTTGTCGATGGGCCGGCCGATGGCTGGGGCTGCGGCCGGACTGGCGTCGACCTCGATGTCGGCAGCCGTCGACACCACCGTGTTCTCGGTCGGCCCGTAGGCGTTGACCAGGGTGAAGGGAATGGCCCTGCCGGGCGGCGCGTGCAGCTTGTCGCCGCCGGTCAACAGGTAACGCAGGCGCAGAGCGTCGGGCATGTCCTCGCTCAACAGGGCCTCGGCCAGCGGCGTGGGCAGGAAGCAGATGGTGATGCGTTCGCGGCACAACCAGGCCAGGGTGTCGGTCGGTGACAGCCGCGTGTCGTCGTCGGGGATATGCAGGCTGGCGCCGCACGCCAGGTAGGGCCAGAGTTCCCACACCGAAGCGTCGAACGCCAGCCCCGCCAGCAGGCTGGCGCGATCGCCGGCGCCGACGTCGAAGCGGCGTCGATGCCAGTGGACCAGGTTGCGCAGGCCGCGGTGCAGGAGTTCCACGCCTTTTGGCGTGCCGGTGGAACCCGAGGTATAGATGACATAGGCGGGATCGTCGCCGCCGACGCCCGCCGGCGCGGGCCGGAGGCCGTCGTCCAGCTCCTCCCACAGCTCGTCGATCAGCATCAGCGCTGCATCGGTGCCGCTTGCCCGGCCGGCCAGGGACGATTCGGTCACCAGCAGCGGCGCCGCGGCGTCCGCCAGCATGAACGCCAGGCGCTGTACCGGATGACGCGGATCCAGCGGCAGGTAGGCGGCGCCGCTGCGCAGTATGGCCAGCAGCACCACCGGCAGGCGGGCGCTGCGCTCCAGCAGCACGCCGACACGCTGCCCGACGCCGATGCCGCGCTGCTGGAGGCGCGCGGCCAGGCTGTCGGCGCGGCGATTCAGTTCACCGTAGCTGAGCAGTGCCTGCTGGTCGGCAACGGCGGGCAGCGCGGCATCCTGCCGGGCGACCAGCTGGTCGACGCGGGCGGGTTCCGGCACCTCCACCCGGGTGTCGTTCCAGCCGCGCAGCAGCGTCTGTTTCTCCGCCTCGGTCAGGATGCCGATCCGCCCCAGCGGCTGCGCGACGTCGTCGACGAATGCGTTCAGCACCGTCTCCATGTGGCCGATCAGGCGTTCCATGGCAGCACGCTCGAAGCGTCGCGGGTCCCAGGCGACCCCGAGCTGCAGCGGCTCGCCGGCGGAGGCCATCAGGGTGAGCGGGTAATTGGTCTGTTCGATGGCGTCTTCGGACAGGATACGCAGTCCGGCATCCGCCTCCGCCATGGCCGGGAAGTTCTCGTATACCACGATGGATTCGAACAGCAGCTGGCCGGGTTCGATGTCGCTGCACGCCTGCACCCGCGCCAGGGCGCTGTACTCGTATTCCCGGCTTCGGATCTGCTGGGCCTGCAACTGGTGCAGCAGCTCCAGCGCCGGGCCGTCCGGTTCGATTTCAATGCGCGCCGGGAGGGTGTTGATGAACAGGCCGATCATGCGTTCCGCGCCATCCACTTCGGGTGTGCGCCCCGAAACGGTGACGCCGAACACGACGTCCCGCTGGCCGCTGTAGCGGTTCAGCAGCAGCGACCAGGCGCCCTGCACCAGGGTGTTGAGTGTCAGGTGGTGTTCCCGCGCCAGCGCCTGCAGGCGCTGCCCCAGTGCCGCCGGCAAGGCCCGGCGCAGGCTGGCGGTGCTTGCATCCGTCGCCGCCACCGGCCCCAGGCGGATGCGGTTGGGGCTGTCGAAACCGGCCAGCAACGCCGTCCAGTAGCGCTCTGCAGCGTCCTGGTCCTGGCGGCGTTGCCAGGCGATGAAGTCCCGGTAGGGACGCGGCCGCGGCAACGCGGCTTGCCGGCCGCTGCGCAGCGCCCGGTAGTGTTCGAACACTTCGTCCAGCACCAGGTGCAGGCACCAGCCATCCATCAGCAGGTGATGGAAACTCCATACCAGCTGGTAACGGTCGTTCTCCAGCCGGGCCAGCAGCATGCGCATCAGCGGCGCCCGCGAAAGTGGCAGGCCGGTGCGCCGGTCCTGCGCCAGGTATTCGTCGAGGCGGGCCCGGTGGCTGGCGGCATCGCCGTCGCGCCAGTCCTCGATGCGCCAGGGCAGGGTGGCGTCGGTCATTACGGCCTGCAGGGGCTCGTCCAGGCCATCCCACAGGAAGCGGGTGCGCAGGATGTCGTGGCGGTCGATCAGCCGCTGCCAGGCGCGGGTGAAGGCGTCCACGTCCAGCTGCGCTTCCAGGATGCACAGGTACTGCTCGAGGTATTCACCCGAGCCGGGCCGGTGCAGGCTGTGGAACAGCATGCCGGACTGCAGCGGCGACAAGGGGTAGACATCCTGGAGCCGCCGGTCGTTCAGGTCGGGGTGGCCGTCGAGGGTCGCCTGGTCCAGCTGCGCGAGGGGGAAGTCCGAGGGCGTGTAGCCGAAGTGTGCCTCGTTCGTGCAATACGCCACCAGACGGCGCAGGTTGTCGAGGAAGGCGTCTGCCAGCCGCTCCGCGGTGGCGGGGCCGTGACGACGGCGGCTGAAGGTCAATTCCAGGTGCAGCCGTCCGCCGCTGACGTGGGTGTTGAAGTCCAGCCAGTGGTCGCGCGGGCAGGCCGGGTCGTGATCCGCGCCCAGATCCTGCTGGATCCAGCGCAGCGCATCGTCGGCGGTGCGGTCGGCGTCGAGCTGGCCGAGATAGTTGAACAACACTTTGGGGCGCGGCACCGCGGCCAGCTCGCGCCGCACGGGCTCCGGTCCCAGGTGGCGCAGGATACCGTAGCCGATGCCGTTGAGCGGGACGGTGCGCAGGTGTTCCTTGATGGCCTTTATCTGGAGGCCGGGATCGTCGTCGGCAGGCAATTCGAAGCGCACCGGGTACAGGGTCGTGAACCAGCCGACCGTGCGGCTGTGGTCGATATCGTCCCGAATCTCTTCACGGCCATGCGCCTCCAGTGTCAGCAACTGTTCCCGCTGTCCGCTCCAGTCGCCGAGCGTACGCAGCAGGGCGGTGATCAGCAGGTCGTTGATCCGCGTGCGGTAGGCGCCATGGCAGTCCGAGAGCAGCCTGCGGGTGCTGTCGGCGTCGAGTTCGCGCCGCACCAGCGCGGCGCCGGCTTCGTCGTTGGGCCCTTGCTCCACAGCGTCCAGGGGCAGGTTCGGTGCGCCGGTCTGGGCACGCCAGAACGGCAACTCCTCGAGCAGGGACGCCGATTCAGCAGCCTGGCGCAGGGCTTCGGCCCAGACCGGATAGGGCGTGCTGCGGGGCGGCAGCGTGGCCTGGACGTCGTGGCACAAGCGGTCGAGGTCCTCCAGCAGGATGCGCCAGGAGACGGCGTCCATCACCAGGTGATGGACCACCACCAGCAGCAGGTCGGCACTGCCCGGTCCGCCACTGATGCGGGCCGCACGCAGGAGGGGACCGTTGGTGATGTCGAGTCCCGTCTGCAGCCTTCGCGCCAGTTCGTCGAAAGCCGCCTGCCGCCGTGCGGGCGGCAGGGCGGACAGGTCCAGCATCTCGATGTCGATGCGTTCGGCTTCCCCGCCGACGATGCAGCGCCAGCCCGCCGGGCCATCCAGGAAGCGGGCGCGCAGCATGTCATGGTGACGGGCGAGTCGCTCGAAGGCGTGTGCCAGCGCGGCGTCGTCGATGTCGCGGCGCAGCTCCAGCAACGCAGGCTGGTTCCAGTGGTGCGGATTGCCGAATGCGTGTTCGAAGAACCAGCACTGGATGGGTGTCATCGGGGCTTCGCCCCGGAACGGCCCCGGTTCCACCCCGGTGCCGGCCAGGCTGCCGGCCGCCGCCGCCAGTCCGGCGATGGTCTGGTGCTCGAACAACTGGCGCGGTTTGAGGTCGAGGCCGGCCTGGCGGGCGCGCGCAATGATCTGGATGCTGACGATGGAGTCGCCGCCCAGTTCGAAGAAATTGTCTTCCACGCCGACCCGTTCGAGACCCAGGACCTCGGACCAGATGGCCGCCAGCCTGGCCTCGGCCTCCGTACGTGGCGCGATCTCCGGGCCCTGGCCGGTGGCGTCCTGGAAAGTCGGGGCCGGCAGTGCCGCCCGGTCCACCTTGCCGTTGGGCATGAGCGGGATGCGTTCCAGCGGCTGCATGGCCGCCGGGATCATGTAGTCGGGCAGTCTCGGCTGCAGGTGTGCCCGCAGCGTCTGCGTCGTCACGGACGCGCCTTCGCGCGCCACGTACCAGGCCGCCAGCCGCAGGCCGGACTGGTGTTGCGCCTCGACGGCCAGCACCACAGCCTCGTGGATGTCCGGGTGCATGGCCAGCGCCGCTTCGATCTCGCCCAGTTCGATGCGGTAGCCGCGAATCTTGACCTGGTCGTCGACGCGGCCGAGGAATTCGAGCATGCCGTCGGCACGGAAGCGGGCCAGGTCGCCGGTGCGGTACAGGCGGCGTCCGTCGGCATGGAACGGGCTGGGGACGAACCGGTCCGCCGTCAGCCGCGGCTGGTTCAGATACCCCGGTGTGACGCCGTCACCACCGACATAGAGCTCGCCGGGGATGCCGGCCGGCAGCGGCTGGCCGCCGGCGTCGAGCACATAGGCCTGCATGTTGGGGATGGGGCGGCCGATCGGCACCGGCGCGTCGTCGTCCTGCGGCGGGACTTCGCAGACGGTGCACCAGACGGTGGCCTCGGTGGGGCCGTACTCGTTGTAGAGCCGTGCGTCCGGCAGCCGCTCGTGGTGGCGACGCACCAGCGGCGGAGGACAGGCTTCGCCGGCCACGATGACCGTGTTCAGGGAGCGCAGGTGACCGGCCGGCGCCAGTTGCAGCAGCAGGCCATACAGCGACGGCAGCGCCAGCACGTGGCTGGCGCTGGTGCGCCGGATGAGTTCGGCGACGGCGAGGATATCCTGTTCCTCGCCCTGGCGCGGCAGTACCAGCATGCCGCCCTGGCACAGGGTCCAGAAGATGCCGGCCACCGAGCTGTCGAAGGAGAACGACGACAGCAGCAGGTAGGCGCGCACCGGTTCGGGGTAGTGGATCAGCCTGGCGCAGGTCGAATGCACCAGGTTCGCGTGGGTCACCTGTACGCCCTTGGGCGTGCCGGTGGAGCCGGAGGTATAGATGGCGTAGGCCGGCTGGTCGGGGCGGATCGACAGCCCGGGGTCGCTGGCAGGCTGATCCGCCAGTTGGTCGGCGTCCCTGTCCAGCAGCACGGTGTCCGGCAGCCCGACGGGCAGCTGGTCCATCAGCGCCGACCGGCTGACCAGCAGCGATGCGGCCGAATCCTTCAGCATGTAAGCCAGCCGCTCCACCGGATAGTGTGGATCCAGGGGCAGGTAGGCGGCACCCGCCTTGAGAATGCCGAGGATGCCCGTCAGCATGTCCACACCGCGCTCCGTACACAGGCCGACGAAGTCGCCGGGCTGTACGCCGCGTCGAATGAGCAGGTGCGCCAGGCGGTTGGCGTCGGCATTCAGGTCGGCATAGCTCGTCGTCGCGGCGTCGAAGCAAACGGCGGGGGCATCCGGCTGCTGCTGCGCCTGCGCCTCGATGAGCTGGTGGACGGCGCGATGACGGGGATAGTCGGCTGCCGTGTCGTTCCAGGTGTGGAGGATGCAGTCGCGTTCGGCCGCGGTCACCAGCGTCAACTGGCTGATGCGACGCCGCGGATCGGCCACCATGCCTTCGAGCAGGGTCAGGTAGTGGCCGGCCAGGCGCTGCACCGTTTCCGGTTCGAACAGGTCGCGGCAGTATTCGATATAGCCGTGGATGCCGTCCCGGGACTCGTAGAGATTGAAGGTGATATCGAACAGGCTGGTGCCGTTGTCCACTTCCTCCAGGCCCAGGGTGTTGTCCCCGAGGCGGGTCGGCACCTCCGGCGTGTTCTGCAACACAAACATGACCTGGAACAGCGGGTTGTGGCTGAGATCGCGCTGTGGCTGCAATTCGTCGACCAGGCGTTCGAAAGGCAGGTCCTGGTGGCTGTAGGCGGCGGACGTGGTGCTGCGTACCCGCCGCAGCAGCTCCAGGCTGTCGGGGTCGCCCTCCAGCGAGGTGCGCAGCACCAGGCTGTTGACGAAAAAGCCGATCAGCGATTCGATCTGCGGCTGGTTGCGGTTGGCGATGGGGGTGCCGACCAGAATGTCGGTCTCTCCGGTGTAACGGTGCAGCAGCACGTCGAAGGCGGCGAGCAACACCATGAAAGGGGTGCATTCGGCCCGCTGGGCCAGGGCATGGACATCCCGCGTCAGCCCGGCGGGCAGCTCAATGCGATGCAGCGCGCCGTTGAAGCTCTGAACCGGCGGGCGCGGGTGGTCGGCCGGCAGTTCCAGCACCGGCAGTCTGCCCGACAGGGTTTCACGCCAGTATTCGAGCTGGCGCCGCAGCGGGGCGGTCTCCAGGTACTCGCGTTGCCACAAGGCATAATCGGCGTACTGGATATCGGGTGAGGGCAGAACCGGATCCTGTCCCTGGGCGAATGATTCGTAGAGTGCCTTCAGTTCCCTGAACAGGACGGCAAGCGACCAGCCGTCGTAGACGATGTGATGCATCGTCTGCAGCACCGCGTGGCGGGTTGCCGACAGTTGCACGGTGGTGATGCGCAGCAGCGGCGCCTGTTCGAGGTCGAACGGACGGCTGGCTTCTTCCCTGGCCAGTTGCCGCAGCCGGCGCTCGCGTTCCGCTGCGGCAACGCCAGTGAGGTCGATGTGGGGGATGTCCAGCTGCAGCTGCGGATGGATGATCTGCCGCGGCACGCCGTCCACCTGACGGAAGCAGGTGCGGAAGATCTCGTGGCGGTCGACGATCGCCCTGTAGGCGCGGCGCAGCGCCTCCAGGTCGAGGCGGCCGGTGAGATGTACCAGGTTGCAGAAGACGTAGGCGGTGCTTTGCGGCGTCAGTTCGTCGAGGAACCACAGGCGCTGCTGGGCATGCGACAGGGGCGGCGCGGTACTGGCGGAGCGGGGCCGGATTTCACCGCCCGCGCTTTGCCCCGCGCCCCTCAGGCCCTTCTTCCTGAGCATCAGTTCGAGCAGCCGCTTGCGTTCGTCTGCCGGTGTACCCTTCTTGCCGGGGTGCTGACGCATGGTCGTCGCGCCTCAGTGGGCGCTGCGCTTCAGCCAGGTGCGTGCGGCGCGCCCCGCATGCACCAGGGGCCAGCCGAGCGAGGCCTTCAGCAGCGGCGGCAGCAGGTCGTCGCGGGTCAGCGGTGAGGTGAACAGCCGTGGAGACAGGCGCAGCATGCGGCCGTACAGGCGCACGGCCTGCAGCAGGCGGCCGTCCTCGTAGGCCTGTTCGGCCGCATCACGCAGGCGGCGGGCTTCCAGTGTACGGCAGCAGCGCGAACGCAGTGGCTCGGACAGGGCGGCGATCGCCTGTTCGCGCACCTCGTCCATCAGCCGCGAGAATCCGTCGGGTCGCCACTGGTCGTGGCAGCGGTAGTAATGGACGACGCCGGGGACGACGACGGCAGGCCCCAGCCGGGACAGGCGCAGCAGCAGCTCGTGGTCCTCGGCATAGCTCATGTCCTCGCGCCAGCCGCCGGCCTGCAGCAGCCGGCTGCGCGACAGCAGCCACTGCCCGGACACCGGCACCCAGCCGAAGACGATGTCCAGGGTGACGTCCCGCAGCAGGCGCCGGGACATGACTTTCCAGCGCCGCCGTGATCCGTCCGGCCAGAACAGCTCGGCGCCGCCGGCGGAGCCAAAGGCCCGGGGGGTGGCCTGCAGTGCTTCCAGGTGGCGCTGCAAGGCGTCCGGCGGCAGCAGGTCGTCATCGTCCAGGAACAGGACGTAGCGGCCGCGGGCTTCGCGCAGGCCGTGGTTGCGCGCCCGGCTGCGTTCCTGGCTGGTATCGAACCGGAAGCTGCGGAAACGGCCGTCCTCCAGCGTTTGCAGCCAGGGCCAGGTATCGTCATCGGAGGCGTCGTCGACCACCAGGCACT
>Ga0256841_1002009_pt1 | contig 16729 bp, 13 predicted proteins | sample 356308metaG_FD_185971 | JGI IMG/M metagenome (GOLD analysis project Ga0256841, IMG submission 185971) | Hydrothermal vent microbial communities from Mid Atlantic Ridge, Atlantic Ocean - 356-308 | ecosystem: Environmental > Aquatic > Marine > Hydrothermal vents | place: Atlantic Ocean: Mid... | reverse complement strand
TTTTTGTATGAAATGGTGTACCAGAGGAGTGATAATTAAGGTATTTTACACCAATTAAAATACGTACCTTTGCACCTTAAAAAAATATATTTTATGTCATTGGATAGTAAAGAAATTGAAAAGAAATGGAAGGAATATTGGAAAGCTTCGAAGACCTATGAGGTCTCCAATGAATCTGATAAACCTAAGTACTATGTTCTGGATATGTTTCCCTATCCCTCCGGATCGGGTCTGCATGTAGGTCATCCATTGGGGTATATCGCTTCTGATATTTATTCTCGCTATAAACGAATGAAAGGATACAACGTCCTTCATCCAATGGGATTCGATGCATTTGGTTTACCCGCGGAGCAATATGCTATAGATACCGGAATACACCCAGCTGACTCCACGGAGAAAAATATCCAGAGATACAAGCAACAATTAGACAATATAGGTCTATCCTTTGACTGGTCGAGAGAATTTCGAACCTCTGACCCGAAATACTATAAATGGACACAATGGATTTTTACTCAGCTTTTTCATCACTACTATGATATAAAGGAAAATAAAGCTATTTCTATCGAAGAGCTTATAAGCAAGTTCGAGGCAAATGGAAGTGAAGGAGTTCAAGCTTTTCATACCGAACACCCTAACTTCACTAAAGGTCAATGGGCCAATTTTTCGAATGTAGAGAAAAATGAGTTGCTCATGCATTACCGACTAGCCTACCGAAAAAAAAGTTTTGTAAACTGGTGTGAAGCCCTTGGCACCGTCCTCGCCAATGATGAGATCAAAGATGGTCTTTCGGAACGTGGTGGGCACCCTGTGGTAAAAAAAGAAATGACACAGTGGTTCTTAAGAATAACAGCCTATGCCGAACGGCTATTAGAGGGATTGAATCAAGTCGCGTGGAGTGACAGCCTAAAAACGATTCAACGCAACTGGATTGGGCGTTCAGAAGGTGCGGAAATTAAATTTCTTATCCCAGATACTCATCGAACCATTACGGTTTTTACGACCCGGCCGGATACAATTTTTGGGGCTACATTCTTGGTTTTGGCCCCTGAACATAAACTTATTTCAGAATTAACCACGGCAGAGCAGGCACACGAAGTAGAGGAGTACCTTCAATACGTCCAGTCTCGCTCTGAGCGTGAACGGAGTTCTGACACTAAGCGAGTGACAGGAGTATTTACAGGTTCTTATGCTATACATCCCTTTACAGATGAGAGAATACCTATCTGGACCGCTGAGTATGTTCTTAAGGATTACGGAAGCGGGGCTATCATGGCTGTTCCTAGTAGAGATGAACGAGATTTTGCATTTGCAACTAAGTTTGGTATCCCTATTATTGAAGTCATTGACCAAACAGATTACCCTGAAGCCAAAAGAGAGGATAAAGTGGGCATCATGATCAATTCTCCGCTCATTGACGGCAAGAAGGTCCCGGATGCTATTGCATTCATATTGGAAGAGATTGAGAGGAGAAACATTGGACGGCGAAAGATCAGTTATAAACTTCGAGATGCTAATTTTAGTAGACAGCGGTATTGGGGGGAGCCTTTTCCAGTCATCTATGACCCTGAGAATATCGCCCATACACTATCTGACTTGGAATTGCCCCTTGAACTTCCACCACTTAATGACTTTAAGCCTACTAAGGATGGAAGAGCTCCATTAGCCAAACTCCAAAACTGGGTTAATCTACCTAACGGATATAAAAGAGAGACAGATACTATGCCCGGGTTTGCAGGCTCCTCTTGGTATTTCTTGCGATATATGGATCCATGGAATGAAGCTGAGCCCTTTTCAGCAAATTCTGTCAATTACTGGAAAGATGTTGACTTATATGTAGGGGGAACAGAGCATGCAGTAGGCCATCTAATGTATTCGCGTTTTTGGCATAAATTCTTACATGACATTGGTAAAGTTCCAACGGACGAACCCTTCAAAAAATTAATTAATCAGGGGATGATTCAAGGTGTAATAGAGCACATCTTACTTAAAAAATCTCTCAAAGATGGACATCGGCATTTCATTTGTGCTGGATTGGCCAAGATGCAAGGGTTAACGGAAGACGAGTTATCTAAATTTAGTATCGACATTAGTTTTGTCAAAGAATATGGGAGCAAGGAATCCTATCTCGATATTGAAGGGATTAAAAAATTTCTAGATTGGAGGCCGGAGTTCAAAGATGCCTATTTTGAATGCGCTAATGGCATTTATCATCGAGGCCAATTCACACCCAAAGGCGAATCCGAAGGACCACATCTTTTGACGCATTCTGAAATAGGTAAAATGTCCAAATCAAAACACAATGTCATCAATCCGGATCATGTTGTAGAGGAGTATGGAGCGGATTGCTTCAGGATGTATGAAATGTTTCTAGGACCAGTAGAACAATCCAAGCCTTGGGATATCCAAGGAATTGATGGTGTCTATAAATTTTTAAAACGCTATTGGGGCCTATTTCTAAATAGGGATAATCAATGGCTTGTCACGGGGGAACGCGCGACTTTAGAAGAGCTAAAAATACTGCACAGAACGATTCAAAAGGTAACGTCAGATATTGAACGATTTTCATTTAATACCGCGGTTAGTAGTTTTATGATGGCAGTAGGGGAATTGAGAAAACTTCATTGTCATAAATATGAAATACTCGAACCACTTAACCGGCTTATATCGCCCTTTGCTCCCTTTATATCGGAAGAGTTGCAGGAGCGGCTAGGTGGAGTAGGCAGTGTGCATCATACTTCCTATCCCGAGTTTGACCCTTCAGCTATAGAGGAGAGTACCGTTCAATATCCCATTTGTATAAACGGAAAGAAAAGGGGATTGGCAGAGTTTCCGGCAGATGCGGATAAAGAGACATTGGCTATGTTGGCAAAAGATTTAGAAGTCGTTCAAACCTGGACTGAAAATAAGGAAATCATGAAAACTATCGTGGTTCCGAAACGAATGATAAACTTTGTGGTAAAGTAATCTGTAAAGTAAATCTACTTTTCCATTACTTAACCTTAATGGCTAAGATCATATTGGAAGGTCTAAATTAAAATATATATGCATCACTTGATTCCTCTTCGACGACGTGAATTTTTAATCCTCATTTTTACCATTTCATACTTAATCCCGGGTATAAGTCAAAATGAACTGCCGTGGTTATCAAAATGGGATATTCTCCGATACGAGTTTAAAATTACGCTGGATGACAAAACTGATGTAATTGAAGGAGACGCAAAAATCATCCTTAGGCCCAAGCAAGCAATCGACTATATTGAACTCGATCTCCAAAATGAACTAAAAAATGGCAAAGGAATGATCGTCCGAAAGGTTCAAATGCTCAAAGGGGATATCCCCTTGAAGTTTGAGCAAAAAGCCGGGAAGCTAATAGTTCATTTCCCAAAAAGTATCTCCAATGGATTGGCTATTGGCATCCAGTATAGTGGGATTCCTGCAGATGGTCTAATTATATCTAAGAACAAGTTTGGAGCTCGTACTTTTTTTGCAGATAATTGGCCTAACAGGGCCCATCATTGGATTCCCTGTATCGATCACCCCAGTGATAAAGCACAAGTTCTTTTTGAGGTGGTAGCTCCCTCAGACTATCAAGTTATTGGCAATGGCCAAAAGATTGAAGAGACGAATATGACCAATGGTCGTACAAAAACCGTGTGGGAAGAAGTTCATCCTATCCCCACAAAAGTAATGGTCATCGGCGTAGCACATTTTGCGGTTAAATCCAAGCATAAGGTAGGTTCAATCCCCGTATCTTACTGGGTATATCCAGAAAACAGGGTCGAAGGTTTTCAAGATTATGCATTTGCACCTCGAATACTCGACTATTTCATACAACATTTAGAGGATTATCCTTATGAGAAACTAGCCAATGTTCAGTCCAAAACACGATATGGCGGAATGGAAAATGCCAGTTGTATATTTTATTCAGAATCCAGCGTCAATGGGAAAGCCGACCAGGAGCCTTTGCTCGCACATGAGATTGCGCATCAGTGGTTTGGCAATACAGTTACAGAAGCCAATTGGTATGACATATGGCTTAGCGAAGGGTTTGCTACTTATCTTACCAATCTCTATTTGGAAGACCGATATGGCCAGGAGAAGCTACAAACCAGGTTGGTAGATCAAAGAAAAAAGATATTACGATATCAGAGTAGAGGGGCACGTCCCATTTTAGACAGTACTATAACAGACTACAATAAGTTGTTATCTCCCAATGCCTATGAGAGAGGAGGCTGGACACTACATATGTTGAGAATTATGTTGGGGAAAGAGGTTTTCTGGAATGCTCTAGACAAATACTACCACCAATTTAAGTATAAGAATGCTAGCTCAGTCGACTTCCAGCACATTGTAGAGGACGTGAGCCACTTAAAATTAGATTGGTTTTTTAATCAATGGTTACACTACCCTACTCTACCATACCTTAAGTGGTCTTGGCAGCAAAACAAGGATCGGATTCAAATTAAAATTACCCAAACTCAAAAAAAATATACATTTATCCTTCCCGTAAGATTCGCATTAGTTGATCGGGAGGGTAAAATCATTAAAAGTTTGGAAGTCAATCTCAGTACCCGGTCAAAGGAATACATCCTCAATGTCTCGACTCCAATTAATGAAATCATAATAGATCCGAAAGTTGAACTCTTGGCTACATTTGAAATGGAGTAAGAATCATTTCACCACTACAATCTGCACCATATTATATAGATTCAAAATAACCCGTCTTTCGATTCTTCCGAACCCCATCCCAATTAAAAACCTGACCATTCATAGAAATATAAACCCCGGGAGGCAGTACTTGAACAAATGCCAAAGCATTGCCTAGGTTGAAAAAACCATCACTTGAATTGCCAAAGGCATAAGGAATTAATGCTCCTGTTATCACAATAGTCTTACCCTTTATTTCGGCTGAAGCAATCATTGTAGCAGTTTCAACCATAGTATCCGTACCATGTGTAATGAGAATCTTATTCGTTTTTGCCCTATTACAATTATGTATGATAATTTCCCGGTCTTCATCCGTCATCTCCAGGCTGTCTATCATCATTAATGTCTTTATATCAACGGGAAGGCTGCTTCTACCTCGCTCCAGCATCTTAGATAAATGTGTATCCTTGAAATAAAGCTCTCCGGTCACATAATTGTACTCCTTATCAAAAGTACCTCCTGTTACAAGTATTTGTATAAAGTCCTTATTGGGCATAAAAAGAAAATTTTTGGTCATGAATGTAATAACAGTACCCTACTAATGGATTAGATTGGGGTACAAATGTACTCCAATCTAAGCAATTATTTAGAATAGCTGTTTTTTTCCTTCATTATAAAAAGTCAGGAAACTTAAACAGCCATTCTATTTATTTTAAATCCATATAATTATCAGGTCGAACTAAACGTACTTTCAAATGCATGCTACACAACAATCCGATGAGTAAAATAAGAAAGACAGAATCAAATACATATTTAAATAATTTTTAATATATTGGCATAGTATTTGCTATTACTTAGTTAAATATAATTATTTTATTTAATATCTAAACATTATTACCATGAAAAATGTACTCACACCAGTTCTTATCACTTGCATTGCATTACTGTCATGCGCTTCACTAAAGGCACAATTAGCCTATATGCCTGCTCCTATCAACGATGATGTTGTCACATGGGGAGGAGATACGGAAGAAGAAGTAACATATAACATTGAAGAAGTCAAGGATTATCTTCCTTTAGAGACAACTCAGGTGTTTGGAGAGAATGAATCATCCGAAGACATATCTAACTATCTGCCGCTGGAAGCTCCACTTTTTGGCGAAGACTTAAATGAAGCAGATCTACCCCTAGATAGTGGAAATGGATATTTTCTGGAGACAGGTTTAAATTACACAGAGTCCAGCTATGCCGTTTATGCAGATAATGGGTTCAAAGAGATTATTGTATCATTTGATGCTTCTAAGGAAGAGGATATACGAGTCAACTTGTACAATACAGTTGGAGTTCAAATCAGACAGGATAGTTACAACACTCGCTTAGGTTTAAATAATTTCAGCCTTGACATAGAAAGTTTACCAAGAGGTTTGTACACTTTAAAATTGACAGGCAACAAGCAAAATATAATCAAGAAATTTGTAATCAAGTAAGCTTAATACAACATTGATTAAAAGAAGCAAGGTAAAGTCCATTACCTTGCTTCTTTTCGTTACAACAATATATATTGGTATGCGTTAATTTTTAATAACAAAATCATTCTGCTCTTGATCACAGTATTCACTACAGCTATCACCTCCCGTCTTGAATACGTTATTGGCTTCATGTCAAAATTTTATGGAGTACCTGTTTATCTATTAGATAAGAATAGTGTAGAGCGGAATACCTCAAAAATTCTCATCAATTATACTGAAAATAAACATGAGGAAGCATTTCAGGTCATTCCATCCGGACTACTTGAAGAGAAGGGTATAAAAGACTTTAGTCCAATAATTGAAAAGGATTTTACCACAGGTCTCCCCTATTTTTTTGGCACTCAAAAAAGCGATTTTCACTTTGATATATTTTCATTTACGTTTTACCTATTGACTAGATATGAAGAATATTCTAACGGCGCTATTCAGGACGAACATGGTAGATATGATGTAAGGTCTTCCTTGGCATTCAAACACGGTTTTTTGGACATTGCATTAATTGATCGATGGTTAATTATTCTGAGAAACAAATTAGAGCAGTCGTTTGGGATTTCTTTCCCGCAAAAATCTCATGAGGAAGACACAAAAATTATAATGACCTATGATATTGACTTTCCTTGGGCATTCTTACATCGTCCGTGGTACATCAATATGATGGCATTATTTAAAGACCTGTTTCTTCATAGGAATATTGCACTATTCAGCCAGAGATTTGCCACCTTGATTCTGCGAAAAAAAGACCCCTACGACACATATGATATAATGTTGGACAGCCTGCGTCATTTACCTGATCAAATCATCTTTTTCCTAATGCGCTCCGGGACTAAATTTGATCGAAATCATCAAATAAACCAAGATTATTTCAAAAAATTAATCCAAAAAATGTCCCAAAGCTTCAAGATCGGGCTCCATCCTTCGTATTACTCCAGTGCAAAACCAGAAGAAATATTTAAGGAAGAACTTATTCGATTAAATAAAATAGTTGGAGAACCTACGAAAGCGAGTAGAATGCATTTTTTGAGACTAAAATTACCTGACACCTATCACATGTTATTGTCCTATGGTATTCAGGAAGACTACAGTATGGGATATGCACAGGAAAGCGGATTTCGATCTTCAACATCTCAGAGACATAAATGGTATGACTTAGAAAAAGAAGTATCAACTGACCTTACTATTGTCCCTCTCATTTTCATGGATACGACATTTATATCCAATAAGAAAGCAAGCTTACTGGATGCTCAGATAACAATGGAGCAACTCATACATGAGGTCAGGCTACACCAAGGGTACAGCTCCATACTCTGGCATAATAACAACATTGCATTGAGAAAAGGTCAAAACAACTGGAGACGACTGTACGAATGGAGTATCGAAAAAATCTCAGGTGGTCTAAACACAACTATCTAAGGGAGACAAGTGAATACCCCTTGCACAAAAGAATCACAGTTTAGGGTAATACTCTCAAAATCTTAGCTAGAATAAATAAATGAATAGCGTACGTCAAGATATCTTCCAGGAAATTACCGTGTAAGCAATGGCTCAATATAACCAATAGGAATATAACATACTCCTTTCAATAACATAGTCTAATGCATGAATTGTGTGGAATATATACTGGGTGATTCTCTTAAACGATCTACACAGTGTGTAGCCATAAAAGAAATATACCTTACCTTTGCTATGCAGGATTCGATTCATCACAAGTTAAGCTCAGACCCATGCCATATTCTATCATTAACTTTTCAGAAAGTCCAAGTTTGATAAACACTTATCTCGCAGAACTTAGGGACATAGACATCCAAAAAGATCCCATGAGATTTCGGTACAATTTAAGACGGATCGGGACATTAATAGGATATGAAATAAGTAAGGAATTGGACTATCGAGAGACAAAAACAACTACACCTCTTGGGGTCGCTACAAGTAAGGTATTAAATGATAAAATCGTCTTATGCGCTGTTTTGCGGGCAGGTCTCTCATTACATGAAGGGCTACTAAACAGTTTTGATGATGCAGAGAACAGTTTTTTTGCAATTTACCGAAAAAGCAATGGGACCGGAGCCTTTGACGTACATTTAGAGTATCACACATCCCCCAATATTGATGGTAAAGTATTGGTAATTGCAGACCCAATGATAGCCACTGGGTTAACGATGGAAAAAGTTATAAGAGCAACCTTGGAGTATGGACGACCTAAACAAATACACATAGCCTCTATCATTGGCAGCAAGGTAGGAGTCACTCATATTAAGCGGCTTTTTAAAGACATAAAGATATGGATTGGGGCAATTGATGAAGAACTCACAGCAAAGGCCTATATTGTCCCCGGATTGGGCGATGCAGGAGACCTCAGTTACGGACAAAAAACCTAATTAACATTATGGCGAAGTCTAAATCGACTACAACCACTTTCAACGACCTCATCAAAAGCATTCGAAAAGGTCACTTTTCACCTGTCTATTTTCTATACGGTGAAGAAGCCTTCTTTATTGATGAAATAGAAAAGGAAATTCTTGCTAATGCACTAACGGAGCAGGAAAAAGCTTTCAATCTAAGCATACTCTATGGTAAAGATATTGATCCCAAGAATATAATGGACCATGTAGGCCAATTCCCCATGATGGCTCCAAGGAGATTGGTCATTGTCAGAGAAGCGCAAACTCTAAAAGGTATTGACAAATTACTCCCATATCTCAAGGATCCTATCGAATCATCCATCCTTGTGCTCTGTTATAAAAAAGCAAAGCCGGATGGTAGAACAGAATTTGGCAAGTCAATCAAAAAACTGACGACTGCATTTGAAAGTAAGCCTTTACGGGACTATCAGGTCCCAGCATGGGTCGCGAACCACCTAAAGACATTAGGTTATTCAATTCAACAAGACGCCTCGGCTCTTATTGCCGAACACACAGGGACCGATATTTCTAAAATCATGAATGAGTTAGACAAACTCTTCATCAACATCCCTAAGGGAACTACCATAACTGCACAACATATTAAAAAATACATTGGGATAAGTAGAGAATTTAGCATGTTTGAGTTGATAAGTGCATTAGGTGTAGCCAATCCTGCACGTACCATACATGTAATAAATCGCCTGGAAGCTCAGAATAATAAAGGTGTACTTCCTCAAGCCACTTCCCTACTCTACAACCACTTCTCTAAAGTGGCTATTTATCATCAACATAAACAGATGACAGATAACGCACTTGCAGGAATATTAGGGACACACCCTTATTTTGTTAAAGACATTAAAAAATCTTCAGTAAAATACCCTATTGCATCCTTAAAGCGCATTATGCTACTACTCCTAAGATATGATCTTAAAGGTAAAGGCGTTGACACCTGGCATATGCCCGAATATGCCCTACTTAAAGAATTATCCTACAAGATTCTTCAGCTTTCTAAATAGTGTGCACAAGGTAACCATTTATATACCGACCTGTCGAAAACATTAAAAATAGAAAAAACCTAAAACGTCTTATTTTTACTATTACACCCTACAAGTGCCATATATAATTCCATATTTATGCTAATATTCGATAAGATAATTTAAGCATGACTTAAAACACTCACATTTTAGGTCAAATTAGCCAAATACATTGCCATATCGGCTAACCTGGCGCTATATCCCGCTTCATTATCATACCAACTAATCAAATGCACAAAATGACCTTGGACTTTTGTCAATGGGGCGTCGAATATCGAAGAATGCGTATTGCCGACGATATCGGAAGATACGATAGGCATGGCATTATACTGCAAAATACCTTTCATCGAACCACTCGCTGCCTCCCTCATAACATTTTGAATATCTTCAACAGTGGGAGACTCATAGAGATTGCAGTTTAAATCTATCAATGATCCTGTGATTACCGGAACTCTAATAGCCATAGCAGCCAACTTCCCCTTGGCTGCCGGATAAACAAGGTTTAGCGCATTTGCAGCGCCTGTTGTCGTAGGTACAATATTCTGAGCAGCTGCACGAGCCCTTCTAAGATCACGATGTGGAGCATCCTGCAACCTTTGGTCCGCCGTATATCCATGCACAGTAGTCATATGCCCATCGATCAATCCAAAATTTTCATCCAATAACTTAATGATCGGTGCAAGACAATTTGTAGTACACGACGCATTTGAAAAAATTAGTTCCTCCCTATTGGCCTTATCTTCATTCACCCCCATTACTAAGGTCGTTATATTCTTAGATTTGGCAGGAGCTGAGAGCAAAACCCGTTTTGCTCCTGCGGCTATGTGTTGCATCGCCCCTTCTCGAGTTCTAAATACTCCGGTACACTCCAAAACAATGTCAACTCCAAGTTCTTTCCAAGGCAAATCAGCAGGATTCCTCTCAGAAAAAACCTTAATTTTATTCTCACCAATAGTAATGAAATTATCTGAAGCTACAACTTCTCCCGGATAGACACCTTGAGCAGTGTCGTATTTAAAGAGATGTGCCAAGGTTTTATTATCTGTCAAATCATTGACCGCAACTATTTCAACGTCTTTCTCTAATAGTCTACGCAAGGTCAATCTACCTATTCTACCAAATCCATTGATTGCAAGTTTCACCATATTACTCATTGATTAATATACTATTTCTATTTTATACTCCATAATAACTTTACCTTTATACAAAGGACAACAAAAGTAAGTATATTTGGTGATAGGTGGCACTCCTTAAAGGATGTTATTTAACATTATAAACTTATTGAAGATACTGCGAAGCAAATGGCTTCCCTACACAAGTTTTACAGACAAGAAGAGATAAAGTGTAGTAAATTATAAGAAGTACTAATTAAGGTTGTGCATCTTCTAATATACTCTATCTTTGTAATTGTATTCACTTTTTATAAAGACATAATCCAATACTGATGTACTTTAAACAACTGCCTATTCTATTCTTTTTTTTCATACTAACATTTGCTGGAGCAACATTAGGAACGGCTCAACATTTCATACCTACAAACTATCAATGCAAGGACACACAAGGGAACCCTCTGCAATTAGCTTTTGCGGGAGGACTAAACAATCCACAATATAGTGCTACAGATCTGGATAATGATGGAGTGAAAGACTTATTTGTTTTTGATCGTGCAGGAGATGTATCTTATTGTTTTCTTCAAAAAGGCGATTTAGGTGTTAGCCGATACGTCCACGCACCTCTGTTTGAGACTTTCTTCCCAAAACTAGGCGATTGGGTACTTTTGCGAGACTTTGATGGCGATGGTTTGGAGGATATTTGGGCCTCGTCCAGTAAGACTCAAGGACCAGCCGGGATTGAAGTTTATCATGCCATTAGGGTCGGTGATCATATAGAGTATGAAATAGTAAAAAACAGTACTCAAGATTACAATATACTCTATTACGAATACACCCCTGGAAAATTCAGCAACATACAAATTGATGCACCGGATTACCCCTCCATTGACGACATTGATGGAGATGGTGACTTAGATATAATCACATTTGAACCACTTGGAGGCTATGTCTATTTTTTTAGAAATATGGATGTAGAAGAAGGCAATACTCCCGGGACCTTCCATTTTATACTGGAAGACAAGTGCTGGGGAAAATTTTGGGAAAGTGGGTTATCCGAAGATATTTCTCTTTCTCCGGACCCGGACAAATGCTTTGAAGAATTCAATCGAGACCAAATAGAATCCAGGCATTCTGGTTCTACCTTATTGACCTTTGATGCCGATGGCGATGGAGACAAAGACATACTGATTGGAGATTTGTCCTCTAAGCATCTCAATCTTCTTTTTAACGGTGGGAGCAAATCCAAAGCTTGGATGAACAAACAAGAAACAATGTTTCCCACAAATACAAAAACCGCCGAGATAGATTTATTTCTGACTTCTTTTCTAATAGATATTAATCATGATGAGGTAAAGGACTTACTGGTAAGTGTAAATATCCCTCGTGGCACAGAAAATAAAAAAATGTCCTGGAGTTATCTCAATATCGGCACGAACCAACAACCGGTTTTCCAATATGAAGCTGAAGATTTTTTGGTTGGAGACATGATTGATTTAGGTTCCGGCGCCAGACCTTTCTTTGTAGATTATGATGCAGATGGCTTGATGGATATCGTAGTGGGCAACGATCACTACTATCGGCCCGGGGGACAACGAAAATCAACGCTTACCCTTATAAAAAATATAGGCACAAAAGAATCACCTGAATTTCAAATTGTAGACGAAGACTGGCTGGGATTTTCCAAATATTCATCGGGCAATAGTGGCAAATGGAACTTTGCTCCAGCCTTTGGAGACTTGGATGGCGACGGAGATTTAGACCTATTGGTGGGGGAAATAGATGGCTTTTTATTTTATGGTGAGAATACCGGAGGCGCCGGCAAACCCATGATCTTTGACAAAATAGTATATAAATATATGGACCTTTCTGCCCGACGTTCTAGTGTCCCATTTATAATCGATATTGACAAGGATGGACTAAATGATATTGTAATTGGAACCAGACAAGCCACTAATGACGCATCCGGGAATGCTTGTGGCAACTTCTATTTCTTTCACAATATAGGCACAAAGAAAAGGGCGGTGTTTGATGCTGACCCCAATGCCGGTTTAAATTCTTCTTGTTTTGGTCATATAATTTTACAAGATAGACGATTTGGTGGCCGTGTGTATAGTGCCCCTTATTTATATAATCATGGAGGAAAAATTATCATGTATGCAGGGACGAACAGTGGAATAAAAGTATTAGGGGACATTACTGCTGAACAGAATAAGACCTTCACCTTAATTGACAATGATTTTGGTCAGTTAAAAGAGGGAGAGCGTCTTTATCCGGCGGTTGCTGACCTAGATGGAGACAGCATCTTGGAAATGATAGTTGGTAACATTCGTGGTGGTATGCGTATTTACAAGACGAATATAGATTTAGATGGAAATACCATATCAACCAAAGGACCAAAATCAAATTTCCAGACTATTCAAATATTTCCAAACCCGAACCGGGGTAGGTTTGATATTAACACAACAAAGAAAGGAACATTAACGCTCTATGATTTATCCGGTATTGCCATCGCAAAGGTCCCGGTGCAACAAGGGATAAATCATATTTCATTACCCTTACTTTCCACCCAATTGTTAGTCTATAAATTCGTATCTGACGAGAAGGTTCAAAGTGGCAAGATACTTATCTATACCGGTACGCCTTAATGATCGAAAAAAAACGCCTCTTCATCGAAAAGTGCATTTCGGATCATCGAAAAAGCCTTAGTCTTATCCCATGACGAAGATACTGAAAAATACCAGTCAGTTTTTCACCTCCCTTAAAGTAAAGCAATTACTTTTTTGGCTAATCGTTTGGGCTGCATTTGTCTACTTCGACAAAGACGTGCACTCTATCCCCATTACGATATTGAAAGAATTGAGTAATACGATTTGGTTAGCACTTTTAATCAACTTCAACTTCCAAGTACTCATTCCACGATTTTTGAATGAACGTAAATACACAAAATACTTTTTTGCGGTCGCTTTATCCTCCATTGTCGTTACCCCTATCAAACTCACTACCCTGTATATCCTACAAAAAAAATATGGTACTACTCTCTCTGAAATTCTTCATAGTGCTCCTTTTCATATCCTTTCCTATATTATTCTAATGATAGGCTCCACCTTTTTTCAAATTATTACGGATTGGGCGCTTCTTCTTCAAGAAAAAAAGACACTTCGCGCTAAAACCACGCAAGCTGAATTACAAGCCTTGAAAAATCAAATTAATCCTCATTTCCTCTTTAATACACTCAATAACTTATATGCCCTTACCTTAAAAAAATCGGACGATGCACCCGATGTTGTTCTTAAGTTATCTGACATGATGCGATATATGCTATATGAGGGCAATGCAGGAATGGTCTCTTTGAGCAGAGAAATAGAATATCTTCAAAATTATATTGATCTTGAGAAAATTCGACAACCCAAGCACTTTGAGATTAGCTTTGAGATAACAGGTGAACCAGGAAGTCACAAGATCCCACCTCTCCTTTTCCTCCCCTTTGTAGAGAATAGCATCAAGCATGGGCTCAATAATTCAATAGAAAAAGGATACATACATATTAAGCTAACTATTAATGAGTCTACTCTTTTATTCCAGGTCAAAAATAGCATTAATCCTACGTCTTCCAAGAAAGCATCAGGGATCGGTGGTGTAGGTATTCCCAATGTAAAGAACCGATTGAAACTACTCTATCCGGACTCATTTGAGCTTTCTATTCTTCCTTCGGAGACAGAATACGATGTCAGTCTCAAGCTCAATTTACTTCAAATGACAACTAAATAGAAAAAATATGATTCACTGTTTAATTATCGACGATGAACCACTCGCTATCGAAGTACTGGAAACTCATCTAAGCCATTTTGATGATCTACACTTGGTCGGCAAGTGCAGTAATGCAATGGAAGCAAACAAGCTACTAGAAAAAGAACAAATTGATTTGATGTTTCTAGATATACATATGCCTAAAATATCAGGGATAGAGTTTTTGAAAACACTTAAGAATCCACCGCTTGTAATTCTGACTACTGCCCACCAAGAATTTGCCATGGAGGGATACGAATTGGATGTTATCGATTATTTATTAAAGCCTATTTCACTCAAACGATTAATGAAGGCTATTAGCAAAGTCAAGGAAAGAGTCGAAATTTCAATTCCCTCCTCTCAACCTAAGAACAATGATTACTTTTTCGTTAAGGCTGATAAAAAACTCTTAAGAATCAATTATGACGACATTATTTATATCGAAGGTCTTAAAGACTATGTCATGATACATCTAAAAAGTAAACGAGTAGTGACCTTGCAAACAATGAAACACCTTGAGGAACATCTCAAAGCATATCATTTTACGCGTGTTCATCGATCATTTATTGTCAATACCAATAAAATCTCAGCTATTTCCGGTCAAATGCTAGAACTCCTTCTCCCTTCAGGAGTAAAACTAATTCCTATAGGCAAAAACTATCGAGACAAACTCATTGAGCTCATTAACAATAAACGGATATAAAGAACATGTCCTCGATAAATGAAGAAAATCTAATTCGTCTTCTTAATCATCATTGCAAGGTCGATGAACTGATGGCTTCCCCTCATTTATCCTACATTGGGAAAAGCGCATGGTCAACATTTTACCGATTAAACTCAAGGGATAAAGAGTATTTTGTTAAGCTGGCTGATACACCATTGCAAGTAGACATACTAAATGCTGAACTTCAAAACCTACAATTATTAGCCAAAACAGAGACTATTAAGATTCCAAGACTGCACTGGTCCTGTTTTACGGAAGACCAAGCAGTGCTAGTATCAGACTACATCCTTGAGCATCCTACTCCTCAAGCAAAATCATATACTCAGGCTGCAATAGCTCTTGCCGAATTACATCAAAATCATAATGTCACTTTTGGCGCATCTAAAAACAACTATATCGGGGCACTTCCTCAACAAAATACTACTAAAACACATATTGCAGCAGAGCACTATTTATATGACCGAATCCTTCCTCAGGCGAATTTAGCTGCGCAAAGAAAACTGCTCAGTTCAGAAGAATATCGGCGCTTTGAGACCCTTTTCAAATTGTTAAATGAATTGATTCCCGAAGAACCTCCATCACTCATACATGGAGATTTATGGCAGGGAAATTTCCTGATTCATGCTAAAGATCATTCCCCCTATTTTATCGATCCGGCGTCATCGTACAGCATCAGAGAAATGGACATTTCAATGACATTGCTATTTGGTGGGTTTCCTGCCCTCTTTTACAATGCCTACAATGAAGTTTTTCCATTAACAAAGGGATGGCAAGAACGGGTACCTCTATTTCAACTTTACTATCTTCTCGTTCATCTCAATTTATTTGGCAAGACATACAAGCAAGATGTAATGAATATTGTAAGCCTTTACACATAGACTTAGCCAAAGTATAAAAAAACTATAAAAATAAGCAACCCAAATGAGTTTTGAGTTGCTTAATGCTCAACAATGAACGAATTAAAATAGCTTCGAGTGAATCAAAAAAACTAATATCTCTGAATTTTCTTTACAATCGGTCCCAAAGGAGTCTCCACCTTCAATAGATAAACCCCTTGGGGTAAATCTGTCAAATCAAGAACTTCATGCTTTGGATTGACACGGGGCAAACGTTTTAAAACAACACCTCTAATGTCCATTAACTCGATGGACTGCATGTAATTCTTCCCATTTAAATGAACAGAAATCGGGCCTACAGATGGGTTTGGATATACCAACAAATCATCCGGGCGTAGGACAAAACGGCTAGGGCCTTTCGCAAGCGGCAAGTAGGTCGTTACCCCGGGCAACTTATATAACCTGCCATTCTTTCCCGAGCCGAATCCTTCTAAACTAATCTTTAAGTAGTCCTTATTGAAGCGGAATCCATCTATATCTTCTTCTATGATTATCTCAATATGCTGAACAGCCCCATATCCGGATGTGGGTCGCTTATTGGTCCTTGTCATCCCTACATCAACCTGATTGTGTTTTGGCTGTGTATACAAATCCAAAAACCC
>Ga0256841_1002008_pt1 | contig 16732 bp, 12 predicted proteins | sample 356308metaG_FD_185971 | JGI IMG/M metagenome (GOLD analysis project Ga0256841, IMG submission 185971) | Hydrothermal vent microbial communities from Mid Atlantic Ridge, Atlantic Ocean - 356-308 | ecosystem: Environmental > Aquatic > Marine > Hydrothermal vents | place: Atlantic Ocean: Mid... | reverse complement strand
TGAGTATTTACTCAATAATAGTTCTTCGATATCCTATTATGTCTTGGATAACCATGAAGGGGTTGATATATCTGCTAATGGTATTAGTCTGGATTTTAGTGAATGTATAGAAGAGGAAGAGGTGATTAGAGATATAGTTTTTAGACCCATCTTAACCAATGATGGCTGCGTTCCACTTGAAAGGAATAGAAATGTAAAGGCGACCGTTAGGATTAATGGACAGACTTTTGAAGAGGATTTTCCACTGCCATACGAATTACCCTCTGACTGGCGAGCGACCTCGAGGGTGGAAGCAAATGGCGCTATAATTAAAGCCGGTTATAATAATTATGAAGTTGAAATCCAGACAAAGGATGATGCCGTTGCCGACAATAACATTTACTCCTCTCGTTTTTTTGTACCACTTAAGGTTACAAATGGATATAATGAAAACTTTGGTTCCTTTGAACCAGATGAAGAGAAAAATATCATGAATGGAATAGTTAATAATTATGAAATAGTGACATTAGATAACACAGATTACTTTGGGGTGGCGCCTTCTAACTCGATTCAGTTTGCCCAAATTGACCCTTGTCCTTCTGTGTCGAGATTTTTTAATTCCAACTTTAAGAGCGGCAATCTACAATGGTGCGCCAAGCCATCTGTCATGCCGGATGGCTCTCAGCCCTATTTCCAGTTTGATATGATTCAATTTCGCAAAGCCAATACAAACTTTCCTGCAGAGAAGGATTTCCAAGCTATTTTAAAGCTGAGCATAGATGGTGGAGGGCGTAGTGAAACAAAGTATTTTTATGGTCAGAAAACTGGGGAAATAGTGCATTATGCTATTCCTGCCCCTATAGGGGATAATGTTAAGATACGTATGGATTTTTTCCTTGCCAATGGAACCATTATTGAGTTGCAGAAAGGGCAATATGATGCGTTGGATGCTATATTAATCAGTAACGTCAGCTTGGGGATGGATGTCTTGAAAGCTAGGACCCCGCATTGGGAAACCGCTTTGTCTGTCACGCCAAATCCCGGTTTAGATTTAGTTAGATTTGCTATGGATGGTATAAGTTTAAGAGGAAGCGAGATCATCATACGTGATGCACAGGCTCATATCGTACTCCAAGAGAAAATGAATGAAGACTCGTTTAAATGGAATACCACTATGCTATCACCTGGACTATATTTCTATACGATAATCCGGTCAGACGGGTTAAGGAGGACAGGGAAAGTGGCAATAATCCATTGATTTAATATGGATCTACATCGATATTAATTCGTACAGCAGATAGGCCGCTGGTCTTTTTTATATGGATACCCAACTGTGTTAAATCTTCTTTGACTTTGCGGAGAAGGGTGGCGTTGCGCTCTACTTTGATTAGTAGATTGAAGATGTACTTACCTCTTATGCGTGGGATACCTCCTGGGGTTGGGCCTAAGATCCGATGATGATATTTAGGCAATAGAGCATCTCGTATCAACTCCGATGCTTTGAGGCTTTTGAGCCGGTCTTTGTGCAAACAAGAGACGGTGATAAGCCGATAAAAAGGAGGGTATTTGTATTCTTTTCTCTCTTGGATTTCATTTTCATAAAAAGCCAAGTAGTCGTTTTCCAATACGTATTTTAAGACGGGGTGTCGAGTATTGAATACTTGGATTAAGACTTCCCCTCGCTCTTTTTGTCTTCCCGCTCTTCCGCTTACTTGTGTGATGAGCTGAAAAGCCCTTTCATGACATCTAAAATCGGGTCGATGTAAAATTTGGTCTGCCCCGATAACCCCGACCAATCCAATATGGTCAAAATCCAATCCTTTGGAGATCATTTGGGTGCCTACGAGGATTTGATAGTCTCCCAATTCGAAAGCTTCGATGATGCGCTCTCGATTGCGCTTGGATCGAGCTGTATCGAAGTCTAATCTTCCCACGGATGTGTCCGGAAAAGTCTCTTTGAGTACTTCTTCTAGACGCTCTGTTCCAAACCCCTTCAACAAGATGTCTCCATGACCACAGTTGGGGCATTCACGGGGTAGTTTTTCTCTAAAACCACAGTAATGGCAGCGCATCTCATCAAAGTATTGGTGGTAGGTTAGACTAACATCACAACGAATACAATCGGCCGTCCAACCGCATAATTTACAGGAGACCACAGGAGTATATCCTCTTCTGTTTTTGAATAAAAGGACTTGCTGTCCCGAGTCAAGGTTCTCCGTTATCTTGTCGATAAGGGGGATGGCCAGTTCATTTTTAATCTGTTTGTCTTTTAGTGCCTTTTTTAGATCAATCAGTTTTATTTCCGGAAGTTCAACCCCGCTGTGCCTTTCTTGTAGTTCTATTAAGCCGTACTTTCCACTCTTAGCGTTAAAATAACTCTCGATGGAAGGAGTAGCAGTCCCAAGAATTACACATGCATTAAACAATCTTGCTAGATAAATGGCAGCATCACGTGCGTTGTAACGCGGGGCGGGATGCACTTGTTTGTAAGAGGGGTCATGCTCTTCATCTACGATAATCATTCCCAGCCTTTGAAACGGTAAAAAGATCGCAGAGCGTGCTCCAAGTACGATAGCATGCCCATCCAATACCGAGCGCCAAACTTCAATGCGCTCTCGGTCTGATAATCCGGAATGATAAACTAATAAACGGTCTCCGAAAACCTTTTTAAGACGAGAGGTAATCTGTGTTGTAAGAGCTATTTCAGGGAGTAAATATAACACTTGGTCTTCGGGGCGGTCCCTAAGATGCTTCAAAATATGGTGAACGTATAGATGTGTCTTGCCACTACCTGTAACACCATGTAAAAGGAGGGTATTGTTGGATTCCCACGATGTAAGCATCTGTTGGAAGATCACTTCTTGGGTTGGATTTAAGGGTTGATTAGGTAACTCAAACACAGTGTCTTTATTGCGCAATTGCCAGGCAGGAACGGCCGTCCTAATCAATATGCCTTTTTTCTCCAATGCTCTTAGTATTGAGGAGTCGATGGCGGCTTTTCTGTACAAATCGGTTTTGGTGACATATTCTTGAGTGTTGGCAAGTTGGATTAGAGCCAAAAGGGTTCTTGTTTGTTTTTCTGACCTCTTGACCTTTTCAAGTGCCTCGAGAACTTTGTCTTCGTAGGGCAAGTAGTCGGGATGCCAATCTATCAAATCAATTATTTTGGGCTTGTGTTTTTCTTTTAAGGTTTCCTGTACGATGATGACCCCTTTGAAGAATAGGCCTTGGATGACAGAGTGAACATTGTGTTTTTGGACGATCTCTCTGATTTTGCCCAGATCTAGCTCATGTTCTATGGTTAATGCTTCAGTGATAAGATATTCATCATCGGAGAGATCCATTTCATCCAATTTGTAATCCGGGTGAAGTATTACCCGGGTTTCACTAGAAAGTTTTAGAGCTGAAGGAAGTGCTGCTTGCATCACCTCTCCAACAGTACAACAATAGTATCCTGCAATCCAATGCCAGAAATCAATCTGGTAAGGTGTCAGGATGGGCTCCCGGTCCAGTACGGCTAAAATGGCTTTGGTACGTATATGGGAAGGGATAGTCGGATGGAGACGACTTATAATCCCGGAATAGCGCTTTTTGCTACCGAGTTGAACTTCGACTCGTTTGCCGATATCGACTTCCGGCTGCAATTCATCCGGGACATGGTAGCTGATGGCCTTTGGAATTGCAATCGGAAGAATGACCTCTATAAACATTTTGTTTTTCACGAGGACAAAGATAAACCGGTGTATTGGATTTCTCTCCCTTCTAAGGAAATTGTCTGTTCCTCCCCTTTGATTTACATCTTATTCACAATCTGCGATTACACTTTTACCCTCAATGTGTGTGGATGGAAAGGATGAGGATGCCGTTTGTAGACGATTGATTTGGATTGAAATGCTATTGTATATTTTGTGGTTAGCATTTGCATGCATAACCGTCGTTATTTCATTATATTGTACTAGAATTAATTGTACTTTTGTTGTACAAAAAGGTATATTTTGCCATTTAGTTTTTGAAAGAAAAGAGGGGGCCATTTCATATCTTTAAAAATTTATAATAAATTGATAATAAATGTATTATAAATTTTCTGCAGCTATGTAACCGCATCGCTCTCACACAAATTTTATTAATCATCTTTGCGTGTGAATTTATGATTAATAAAATTGGTGTTCGTTTCATATCTTTACAAAATTATAATAAATTGATAATAAATGTATTATAAATTTTCAGCAGCTATGGAACCGCTGCGCTCTCACATGAATTTTTTTAAACAAAACTCTGTGTGAATTTTTTTTTAATAAAATTCATGTTCGTTTCATATCTTTAAAAATTTATAATAAATTAAAAATAAATGTATTATAAATTTTTTGCAGCTATGTAACCGCTTCGCTCTCACACAAATTTTTTTAATCATCTTTGTGTGTGAATTTATGATTAATAAAATTCGTGTTCGTTTCATACGAAAAAACAAAAGGTAAATTGGACATATAATAGAGAATATACCTTGAGGCTAAGGCGTTAATGAACTAGAAATCGAGGCAAATTGAAGGTGTCATGGATAGAGGATGCTTGGTCCGAAGCGCGCGTAAATAAAAGCATCAATTCAACTGGAAAAGAGCCTTTCGGGATAAACCACCTAATGATATAAATATAAAAATTAATTGAATGAAAAAAGTATTTCGACCCTTCCTCCTTCTTCTATTATTTACGACGCTCTGGATCGGTTGTCGGCCGGATGATCCTCCCATGCCGGATACACCTTCCATTCAAATTTATGATGGAAATGATAATGAAATCCAATTTAAATCCTTCGAGGCATGGATCGTAGGAGAGGTTGTCAATATTAAAGCTGTGACGAGTAAGGGGCAAAACTTATATGTATTTATTTCTCCTGTTGCAGGGCTTATTGGCAAGCATACTATGAATGCTAAGACGAATTGGGTGAGTTGGGTGGATGAATCCAACCCTGAGAAATATTTGAGTGTGAATAGGCAAAATCCATCGGAAAGTGGGTTTGTCTCTATCGACAAATGGAATAAAAATGATAAGTTGGTGTCGATATCCTTATCTTTAAAGCTCGTCAGTGCAGATGGAAAGGAAAGCATAGCACTCAAAGGCGTTTTCTCCAATCAATCATTCAATGATCAATCCCCGTATGAAAAAAATATTTTTTCATGCAAGGTAGAAGGGCGAGCTCAAAAAGTAGATCGATTGGTAGTCGAACACAATGACCAGGAGTTTTATCTCTGGGTCCTGGATGGGAGTACAGATCAATTTGTCAGTCTTAATTTCCCCTATCAGTTAGATGCAGGGGCATTTGTTATCAAGCCTTTTGATAACACTGTACGGGGAGAATGTAAAATAAATCAAACCCCTTATCTCGCTTCCTCAGGTTTTATGACAGTCGAGTACTACGACCCGGAACGTAAAGAATTGAAGGGGGTATTTGGTTTTACGGGAGATGATTCTGATTTTAATGAGGCAAAAGTGACAGAGGGTTCTTTCTTTGTGCAGTACAAATAGCCATTGGGCGGAGAGCGTTACCTTGGAAGTCTTTTGACATCAAGTAATCGGCGAATGCTCCAGCGCCCGGGATTATTAATACCTATTGAGATCAGCCCTCCTATAATAGCTACATTTTTCATAAATAAAATGCGAAGGATAGGTCGATTTTCAAGGGGGGTCTCCCAAAAGGAATATACGAGGAAAGTGACGGGAACAATGTATAGTAACAGTAAAATCGAGGCTAGCCCCACCCTATAACCTATAATGAGAAAAACGCCACCCAAAATAAGGATAAATATGGTTGACTTAAGCAGTAAATCCTGATTCCAGGTAATACCATACGCTTGCATAGTTTCCTTTGTGTGAGCATAATTCATAACTGAATCATAGGCTTCATACAAGAAAATAGTGGCAATGAATAGGCGTGCTATAACCTGGAGAATGTCTTTCATCGTTTGCATTTAACAGAAAGGGATAGTCTGGCTTTTTGAATGGTCGAACTCGGACAAATAAGCCCCAATCCAATGACAAATATAGTCATTTTGATTTGGATTAGGTCTTTTTGGTCCATTTAAATAGATAGAAATGCGAACGTGTCGAATTCGATATGCTATATCGCTCATCTTTTCTAAGGCCGGGCAGCCAAAGAATATCTCCATTTCCATTGCAAACTACAGGAGCTGTGGCTTTCTGTTCCATAGGGTATTTGATGTCTGTCAAATACTTTTTAACCGTCTTGGATTTTCCTCCCATTCCCCTCGGGAAAAAGCGATCTCCGGGCGCTCTAGGTCGCAGTAAAAGGGGGAAAGATAATACGGTGGCTTCGATGTAAAATACATTGGGATCCTCCATGTCTGTGTTTGCTTGTACTTTATCTAGATGTACTTCAGAAATATATAATTCCCCCCAATACGAGGGGTAATGACCAGGTTTAGACAGGATTACCGGTTCCGGAGAAGGGGCGGAATTTGACTTGATGATTATGACCTCCCGATCGACCAATAATGAATACTCAGAAGACGAATATTTCTGCCCCGGTTTTAATGCCCTTGGAGGGCACATATCCAGAATTTGTCGATAGGTAAATCGATAGGCCAACAGGAGTTCTATCCACTCGGAAGTATTCATCTCCTCTATAGTTGACCGTTTAAAAGTCCATTTCTTCTTTCCTTCCCCAACCCCTATCTGATGCATCCATTTTGTCAAATAACGCTCATAGAGACGTCCTTGCCTTTCAAGATGCCAGAAGGTTGCTTTAGTTGAGGGAATGATATCGGGGAAAATATCCTTTAGGATTGGGAGGACTTCATGCCTTAATCGATTTCGTCTATATATTGGACTCTTATTGCTTTCATCTTCCCGATAAGTCAGTCCATGATTGTCTAAATAGCATAGGATATCTTCCTTCGGAGCAAATAGTATTGGACGTATGATAGGGACGCTATCAGGATGCTGGCTCAAGGGGGTTAACCCGGGCAGGCCTCTGATCCCCGTACCTCTAAATAGATGCAAAAGCATAGTCTCCAGACGGTCATCCCAATGATGGGCAGTAGCCACACGAGTATACCCGAATCGGTTGGCTAAATAACCAAACCATTTGTACCTTACCTCTCGGGCTTTGGCTTGGAGGTTGCCAGGTAGTCCTTTGACCAATCGGTGTTCCTCCGGAGTTAGAATATGAAAAGGAATGCCCCAATGTTGGGCTAACTGCTCGACAAATCTCGCATCTAGCTCCGATTCTATCCCTCTAAATCCGTAATTCACATGTGCTAACCCGATCGTAAAACCAAGGGATTGAAGGAGATGTCCTAAGGCCACAGAATCCGCTCCACCGCTACACGCCACAAGTATTTTGTCGGAATCCTGTGCAAGTTCGTTTTTTTCAATAAATTTGAGCGTTTTTTTACGCATTATAGCTTAGTAATAGATTTGATTTATAAACATAATAATTTTAATATGAAATTCTTAACCATTGTTCTCTACACCGGTTTTTTCATGGCATCCCTGACCCTGATTCATTGTAAAAATGATCATCAAGGAGGGCAAAATTCAAATACGAATATTGAATCTGCCGAAACGAACACCAACTCAAAGGTAAATAATTCCGGAGTAATTCACTCCGATGACATTCAGCGAATATTGCCAGAGGCACAATCCAAAGGAAAAGAGCATAATGATCACGCTTGGGCGATGGTCACTGCAGACATGTGGCATTACGATTTTGCCATAATGCCGGATACCACCCCTAAGAAAAATGTTTTTGAGGGTGATTGGATAGATTTTAAGGATGATTATACCTATTTGAAAGGGCATTACCAAGATACGACGGAAGCGGGGTATTATATTTTTGATTTTGATAACGACAAGCGACTGGAGATTATACCCTTGTCGGGCGGAGAGTCTGCCTCCAGTTGGCGTTTGCTGACCAATGGAGAAGTGACCATTATGATAGGCACGGCTAAATACAATAGCAAAGGGTGGCAAATAAAGTTGGTTAGAGCGCACACCAAGCCTTCAGCCCCTAAAGGTTAATGTATAATCATTTTATCCCGTCTATGCGGAGACACTTTTATTTCGATAATAGATCTCAGTGTGCAATAAATTATTTATGACAACTCCATTTAAAACATTCGTTCTATTTACCGCAATACTTGGGTGGGGTATAGGTGTTGTGGCGCAAGTCGGGCGTTATGAAGTACGGTCTATATCTATTGAGGGATATGCTTCAAAAACGATTGAACTATCCGATGTAATTCGGGAAGGTAGCCCCTTTATAAGTGTGTCACTTCAGGCAGCTGATTTTGACCAAATACGGGATCTAAAAATAATAGGAGGAAGCGATACGTGGGTCATAAATGAGCCGGACCATCCGCAGCCATGGGAGCAGGTCGTTTATTCTCCCTTGATATTTGTCAACAGAGAGGTAAAGCATATCGTCATTCACAATCCCCATGCAACGCATATCCGATTTACTCTTCATCTTTTTACTCCTTCTCCTATATTGCCAAGTGATATCACTCCTTCAATTCGATTGAGAAGTGGCTGTGATCGTCTGCCTCCGCACAAATTGCGAATGGATTGGTGTCCGAGTGGAGATTGTCCTTATGGTGGGAACCGCACACAGACCACGCCTACCCATATGATCGTACATCATTCTGCCGGTAAGAATACGAGCAACGATTGGGATGGGGTAGTGCGCTCGATCTGGCATTACCATGTTGTCCAAAGAGGATGGGATGATATTGGATACAATTGGCTAATTGCACCTACCGGGCAACTGTATGAAGGGCGGGGAGATAGAATTAAGGGGGCCCACTTTTGTGGATATAATTCAAAGACCATGGGGGTCTGTATGATGGGCACTTACACAGGTGTCCCTCCCACGGACACTGCAGTTCATACTTTAGAAGGACTTTTGACTTGGACAGGATTCAAGTATAAGATCCAGCCTCTCAAGCGCACCTTACATACCGTTTCTAATTCTAAATTGTATGGTGTGAGTGGACATCGGGATAGGTGCAATACCGCCTGTCCGGGGGATATGCTCTTCAACTTGTTGCCAGTCATCAGGAAAGAGGTGTCGGATCGCCTTGAACAATGTGGATTCAAGCAAGGAAAGGAGGACAATCCGGTTGATCCCGGACATAATCCCGGAAAGAATGGTTTTTTTGTGCGACCGACTCTTGTCAAAGATGAGCTGACCGTACGAATCGGACAAGATATAGGATTGCCAGTGGAGTTGGCATTGCTTGATGCCTCCGGGAGGTTGGTTAGGTATGAAATGGTAAAGCATGCCGGAGACCTAACCCTCAAATTGTCAGATGTAACTGCGGGTCTCTATATTCTATATGCATCCAATTCGTTTAAAAAATGGCAAGTGAAATTGGTAAAACTGTAAAGGGTGTCTGCTGAATATTATAATCAAGGAAAGTGTTTATTTTGGATTCAAATTAATTTAGAAGTGCTGCATTTTACATCTTTTCCCATTCATATCCGATAATATTGCGTTGCTCCCGGCTAAATTCAATGCCGATAAGATAGACCTCCTTAGAGGAGGAGTACTTTTCAAAGTAGCGTTTTTCTTTGATTTGTCTAAGGGCGCTCCCAGTCGCTTTTTCAGATAGTTTGAATTCGATGATGAAGACTTTGTCCCGGTATTGCAAGGTGAGGTCAATGCGTCCTAAGTTAGTAATATCCTCCGGTACGATAGTCATCCCTAAGCTCGCCAAATAGGCATATACTACACTGGCGTAATAGCCTTCGTAATCCGATAGCTTGTTGTTCGTAAAATTGTGATAAGGGATGGAGGCAAAAAGAGTATATAAGGCATCTTTAAGTCCGTCTGGATTAGCGGATTTAATAGTTTGTAAAATACTTCTTTGGAGGCTTAACTTTTCAGCTGTTTGTGTCGTTAGATAGGTGATAAATAAGCTATTTAAAGACAATTGAATCTCTTTGTTGGGAATTCCAAGCTGATAGCTCATACCCATATCATCAGAGATTTCTTCTGTAATCGTCAAATACCCGGTTTGCCACAAAAGTGCAATCAACTCGATGTGATCGACATCGAACGTATTCAATACTTCTTTGGTGGCTAGAAAATGCTCTAGTTTGGGAATAAAATATTCTCCTTCCTTCAACATATCAATCAAAAAGGAGGGATTCCCCGTTTCCCACCAAAAATTTTCATATCTAAACCCCTTGTCAATAAAAAGGAGAATGTCAAATGGATTGTATACTTTCTCCCCTAGATAATTATAACCGTTATACCACTTACGCACCATCTCCAAATCTGCTCCTTCAAGTAAATCCTTAAATTCAGTCCTCAAATCATTGTGCGTATATCCGCAGATAGTGGCATATTTTTCATCCAAAGTAATATCATTGAGATTGTTCAACCCACTGAATAGATTCATCTTGGAGAATTTGCTCACTCCGGTGATAAAAACGAAGCGGATATATGCATCATTGTCCTTAATGACCGCATAGAAATTCATCATGGCGTCGCGCATCAGACGTGCTACCTTGCTGTCCGTTATGTTATCGAGGATGGGCTTGTCATATTCGTCAATAAGGATGACGACTTTCTTGCCGTATTTTTCGTGGGCCTTTTTGATCAATTCCTTAAAACATACAACCGGATTTTTAGAATTGCATTTGATTTTTAAATCGTCTTCTGCATCCTCCAATAACCATCTTAAGCGTGGGAACAATTGGTTGATGTCTTTTTCTACTCCTGAGCCGAGGCTTACACGCAGCACGGGATATTTGTCATCCCAATCCCATTTGTCGTAGATTGCGAGCCCTTTGAACAATTGTTTTTTGCCCTCAAAGATATCCTTCAGCGTATCCAGAAACAAACTTTTGCCAAAACGCCGGGGACGAGATAGGAAGTAATAGCCTCCTTCCTTTACTAAAGCATGGGCAATAGATGTTTTATCAACATAGGTGAATTCTCCCTCGATTATCTTGCTAAATGTCTGTATGCCTATTGGTAGCTTTTTCATGGCGGATTGCTTTAAAATACCAAGATAGATTTATTTTAGTTGGGTTATGGAGGAAGGAGAGGACTTTTATGCTCTAAATAGAATGAGAATTCGTGATAAGGTGCATGAAAATATTGGTCAAATGCAGGATATGAGTTAATATAATATAGGTTGACTCTCAAAATTACATTCCCTCTTCCCGTATGGAAAGTGCGATTAGGAGAGTTGCTCTAATGCTCGCCCTATACGCAGCATAGCCTCAGCCAAAATGCTATCTGATGCAGCATAGGATAATCTGATACATCTTTCTTCCCCGAAAGCAGTCCCGGAGACCAAAGCAACATGGGCATGTCGCAGGAGATACATGGTTAGGTCATCTGCATTCGAAAGCACGAGTCCTTCAAATGATTTGCCGAAGTAAGAACTGAAATCCGGAAATAAATAAAAGGCTCCTTCCGGATGATTACAGCGAACTCCGGGTAATGCCTTTACTTTCTCCAATAAATAATCTCTTCTTTTTCGAAATGTTTCGACCATAGAAATCGTGGAGGGTCGGCCTCTGTGAAGTGCGGTGACCGCAGCTTTTTGACCAAAAGCAGTAGCCCCGGAAGTGATTTGACTTTGCATTTTAGAACATGCTTTTACAAGCCATTCCGGTCCCGCCATATAACCTAGCCGCCAACCGGTCATAGCAAATCCCTTGGAAAATCCGTTAATGATTGCTGTCCGCTCTTGCATCCCTTCGAGTTGAGCCATACTTACGTGAGTGGGACAAAAGTTGATATACTCATATATTTCATCTGAGATGATAAGTATATTTTCGTGTCTTCGCAATACTTCCGCGTAAGCTTCAAGCGTCACTTTGGAAAAGACGGTTCCAGTCGGATTTCCTGGAGAGGAGTATAAGATCGCTTTAGTACGGGAAGTAATAGCTTGCTCAAGTGCTTCCGGTGTCGGTGTGTAATTAGCTTGAACATCTGCAGATAGGAATACCGGTGTGGCTCCTGTGAGTTTTACCATTTCATTATAAGATACCCAATACGGTGTGAAGATAATGATTTCATCTCCGGGATTGAGAATGCTAAAAAGTATATTTGAGACACTTTGTTTGGCTCCATTGGAGACAATGACTTGCTCAGGAGTGTAAATTAATTGGTTTTCTCTTAAAAATTTTTCACAGATAGCTTTTCTAAGTTCTGGTAGCCCAGGGACGGGGGTGTATTTGGTATATCCTTGATCCAATGCTTCTTTAGCCGCTTGTTTGATGAAATTTGGGGTGTCGAAGTCCGGTTCTCCCAAGCTGAGGTTTATCATGTCGTTTCCTTGTGCCTGTAGTTTTCTTGAAAGAGCAGACATTGCTAGGGTGGCCGATGGTTGCATCTGTAGAATGCGTTGAGCAGTTAGAGGAGTCATAAGCTACAATTTGGGTGCAAATGTAAAAAGAAACCCACCGTTTCGGGTGGGTTTCCTCTATCTAATTCCTTTTTTAAAAGGGAAGTTTAATCTTCATTCTTTTTCTACCTGTAGTAATTATTTTTTTACAATTTTTTTGACAATTTTTTCCTCCCCAACCCTAATATTCAATAGATAGACTCCCTTCTCAAGTTCAGGAGCAACGAGCGGGAATACCGATTTTCCAGTTACCTTACCATAATCTCTTTGGAGGAGAGTTTGGCCGGTGATGCTTGATACTCTGATTTGTACTTCTTTTGTTCCCTTTACTCCGACCGTGATAAAGGTGTGGTCATCAAATGGATTAGGCGCAATCTTGACAGAAGTCTCTTCAGTACGAACATCATTAGAGGCAGTGATGAGCTCCGGATAGGCTTGATCCACATTGTCTATTTTGGAGGATTTTACAGTGATAAATCCGACGATTCTAAAATGATTTTCATCCCATTCTTCCGGAACATCGGTCAACTCGAAATCCTGAGTGATGATGTCTCCTTTAATCGCTTTTCTGGCTTTTGCGGACACGCCTTTTACATTGCCGAAAACAGATCTGGAGACATGATTATAGACCATTTGGCTATACGGTACGGGATTGGGCAAGTTCTCGTAGCCCCCCATTTTACCCCGAGAGCCTCCAGCATAATAATTAACTTGACTATACGCGGGATTATCACCGGTCACGCTATCTTCGACCATGATGGCTCCCAGCTTTATGGTTCCTCGGACATTGTCCAGAAATTCAGCAGATACGGTTACGGACATTGTCCGAGTGTCTTCATTAAATTGTGCTTTAGTTACAGTGACTTTAGCCGTGGGAGCTTCCTGAATGCGCTGAGAAAATAGTCCTTCTATCTCAAGAGGGTCATTGCCTGAACTTCGCATGGTAACGATTTTAGGAAATCCATCTACATAATCTCTTATTCCACTCAGATGCTCCTCATTGGCCATTGGTTCTCCCGCTCTTCCTCCGTGAACAGCTACACCTACAAAATAATCCGGATACAACTCCGTCATCAAATCCATATAGACGGCACCTCTCGGACACCAGCCACACCATGTCCCGGTCGCTTCTTCGACAAGAACTTTTTTGTAAGGCGCAGGTACTACGATAGTGAGTTGAGCAGTTTTTTTATTGTCTGTCTCATCGGCATCCATATGTCCATTGACAGAGACGATTTCAAAAGATACCTCTTTATAATCTTTGGAAGCTACGATTTCTTCCGGTGCATTGATCTCCATAGAAGCTCCGGAACCGAGGTTCACCCCATCAAGCGTTTTATTGTAAGACTGACCGTTGTAGGACCATTTGGTTTCTATTGACGTAATGGCATTAAGTCCGACATTTTTTATTGTAGCCGAAGCGGTGGTCTTTCCACCCTCCAATAAACCGGAACGCGCTAGGGCAATATCATAGACCGCAGCATTGTCGATGGTCGAATCAGGAAGATAATAGGCTACATTAAGATCATCGATGTAGAATAAGCTGTTGTAGGGCGCTTCCTGAGCGACAGGATAAAAGTCTGCCATCGATACGGCATTCTTTACATTACCAAACTCTGCCACCAACTGGTCATCGAAATAACACCTCCAAAAATTCGAGGTTAAATTGATTTTCCAGGTTGTTTTAACCCATTGCCCCATAGGGACCGTCCCTTGTGCTTTGACATTGCGCTCGCTGTCTTCAATGGTAAAGCTACCGTCTTTTTTTGAAAAAAACTGAGTCGCCCAAATGTCTCCTTCTGCATCACCTCCTTGAAAATTGTAATAGGCTTCATTATCCGGTGCGATGTACATCCAGAACTCTACTCTTAATTTTCCCTCTGTGTGTTTTCCTGCACTGGAGAAAGGAATAATAATATCTGAGGGACCTCCGTTTTGCGCAGTGGTCGCTAACTTGAGTGCATTACTCGGGCTGTGGGATACCTCTGAAGATATCGGAGCATCTGCAGCTGCAGCATTGCCCCAGGTGCGAATGACATCCTGCACTTGAGCTATTCTGTCCCCATCTTTGTAGGAGTCAAAGTTCTCAGATAAGCTAAATTCTTGTGCTAGCCCTGAATAAGCCAAAAGAGTAAATACGTAAATTAGTAAACGTCTAATCATCATGCTTTAAATTTAGTAGGTTAAATGATTGTGCAAGATAATTGATTTTTGTAAAACAATGATAGAAATAGCATTATTCTTTGAGTTTGGAAGCTTTTTTGTCTACAGATGCTTTGAGCTGAGCTTTAAACTGAAGAATTTTCTCTGTTTGACCGGACGTTGCACATAAAATTTGAGCGGCAAGGATGCCCGCATTTTTCGCGGCATTAAGTGCCACTGTGGCCACTGGGACCCCATTGGGCATTTGCAAGATGGAGAGAATAGAATCCCAGCCATCGATCGAATTGCGGGATTTGATGGGTACCCCAATTACCGGTAAAGGTGTGATAGATGCCACCATGCCCGGTAGATGTGCTGCTCCACCGGCTCCAGCGATGATTACCTGAAGGCCCCTATGATGCGCCTGGCGTGCATAATCAAACATTTTATCCGGCGTGCGATGTGCAGAGACTATATCTATTTCATAACTAAATCCAAGTTGGTCAAGTATGTTAGCTGCTTCTTGCATTATGGGAAGGTCTGAGTCTGAGCCCATAATTATCCCTATTTTTGGCAATGTGTCATTCATGATTTAATGGTATGAAACGAACATGAATTTTATCAATTATACTATTCACACACAAAGATAATTAAAAAAAATCATGTGAGAGCGAAGCGATTCCATAGGTGCAGAAAATTTATAATACATTTATTTTTAATTTATTATAAATTTTTAAACATATGAAACGAACATGAATTTTATTAAACATAAATTTCACACAGAGTTTTGTTTAAAAAAATTCATGTGAGAGTGAAGCGATTCCATAGGTGCAGAAAATTTATAATACATTTATTTTTAATTTATTATAAATTTTTAAACATATGAATTGGTTGGATATAAAATTGACTTTTAATGGTGTTAATCTTTTGAATAAGGGTCGGCCGGTCATTGGCGATCAAGGTGATATGACCCATTTTTCTATTAGGTTTTGATATCGATTTTCCATAAATATGTGGAAATACGTCTTTCATCGAGAGTATATTCCTAAGATTAGGGTAGGAAGGAGGTCCGGTAAAGCTCTCAGGACCTAGAATGTTAATCATCGCAGCATAGGATTTTTCTTGGGTCGTGTCCCCTAGGGGGAAGTCAAGAATAGCCCTGAATTGCTGTTCAAATTGGGAGCAGGGACAGGCCTCTATCGTGTGGTGTCCGCTATTGTGCGTTCTCGGGGCCATCTCATTAATAAAAATCTCTCCCTTTGTGTCAATAAAAAACTCCACCGCCAAAAGACCCACAATATCCATTTCTTCGGCCAATCGAGTTCCTATTCTGTTAAGTTCCTCTGAGTAATCCAGTGAAATTTGAGCTGGAGCTATCAAATGATCTACAAGATTTGCCTCCGGGTCGAATACCATTTCAACAGGCGTGTACGCCTTTATCTCACCGGATGGATTGCGAGCAAGGATCAAACCAATCTCTTTTTCGATAGAGACCCTTTCTTCGATGACAGACGGGACATCCATGATTTTGTGTAAGGACGCTTCATTGTGTATTACTTGTACACCTCGACCGTCGTATCCTCCTTTTCTCGATTTTTGGACAAAGGGGAATTCGATTTTACCAGATGTAATCTGGTCAAGAATCTCGGCTTGATTCTTCACAAGGGTAAATGCAGCAGTGGGTAGATGGTTGTCTTGATAAAATGTTTTTTGCAACCCCTTGTCATTGATGATGTTTAGAATGCTGGGTTGAGGGTAGACCATGACTCCTTCACGTTCAAGTTGGAGAAGAGCTTCAACATTGACAGATTCTATTTCAATGGTGATTAGATCCATTTGCCTCCCGAAGGTGAGTACATCGTCATAATCTGTAAAATCCCCAATATGAAAAGAAGGACAAACTCGTGCAGCAGGAAACGTCTTGGATCGGTCCAGTATATGGACATCCAATGCCCAAGGGGATGCAGCTTGATAAAGCATTTTGCCAAGTTGTCCCCCTCCTAAGATGCCTATTTTGATAGTAGTAGGCGATAGTTGATTCTTCATTCCAAATATTGTTTTTGCCGGAATTCTCTCTCCGTTATAAGAGGTAATTATTACAACTATGGACTATTTTGGAGAGAGGTCTATAAAAGAATAAAAAGCAAACCGTCATTATTGGTGCAAAAATGAATATTTCTGCCAAGCTAACCTAATTGAATTTTGTTTTTTTATCGAAAATATAGACCATG
>Ga0256841_1002007_pt1 | contig 16739 bp, 19 predicted proteins | sample 356308metaG_FD_185971 | JGI IMG/M metagenome (GOLD analysis project Ga0256841, IMG submission 185971) | Hydrothermal vent microbial communities from Mid Atlantic Ridge, Atlantic Ocean - 356-308 | ecosystem: Environmental > Aquatic > Marine > Hydrothermal vents | place: Atlantic Ocean: Mid... | reverse complement strand
CTGCTGCTTCTGCCCCTCTCCACCGTGGCCAGCGAGGCGCTGCAACTGGCGCCGCTGCAGATCCGCGCCGACATCCCGGAGCACCCCGTCGTCTCCGGCGAGACGCTTCTGCAACGGGGCGACACCTTGGGGGCGATGCTGGACGGCGAACCCGGAATCGTCAACCAGTCCTTCGGTCCCGGCGTCGGCCGCCCGGTCATCCGCGGCCAGGGCGGGGAGCGGGTCCAGATCCTGGAAAACGGACTCGGCATCGGCGACCTGTCCGCCCTCAGCCCGGATCACGCCGTCGCCGACGAGCCGTTGCTGGCGGAATTCATCGAGATCCTGCGCGGCCCGGCCACGTTACGGTACGCCAGCGGAGCGCTGGGCGGAGTGGTCGATATCGCCAACCGCCGCATCCCCGACCATCTGCCGCCGCGACCGCTGAATCTGGAAGCCGCCTACCGCTTCGAGTCGCCGGCCGACGCCCATACCGGCGCCGCCGCCATCGATGCCGCCCTGGGCCCCTTGGCCGTGCGCCTGGAGGGCCTGCGACGCCATGGCGGCGACCTGCGCACCGGACGCGGTATCCTGGCCCATACCGGCGCCGACCGCCGTTTCGCGGGAGCGGGACTGTCGTGGATCGGCTCCCGGGGCTTCGCCGGCATCGCCGTCGACCGCCTGGAAAACCGTTACGGCGTGTCCACGGCGGAGGCGGAACCGCTGGCCATCGATCTGGCGCAAACGCGCTACGATTTCCACGCCGCCTGGCGCACGCCGTTCCCCGGAGCGCAGCGGCTCGAACTGGCCTTCGGCCACCGCGACTACCGCCACGTGGAAATCGAAGACGGCCATCACGGCACCCGCTGGACCCGGCGCAGCGACACGGGCCGGGTGGAACTGTTCCACCGCCCTGCCGGGGGCTGGTCGGGCAGCCTGGGGTTCCAGTCCCGCCACACCGATACGGCCGCCCTGGGAGCGGAGGCGATCGTTCCCCGGACCGAAACCGACGCCTTTGCCGGTTTCGTGATGGAACGATGGGCCCAGGGAGCGTTCACCGCCGAGGCAAGCCTGCGCCTGGAACGGCAGCGTATCGAGGCCGAGGGCCGCCGCGCCCGGCGGGATCTGCTGGTCAGCGGCGGGGCGGCGTTCGGCTGGCGCCCGGACGGCCGCCATCACCTGCGCCTGAGTTATCTCACCACCGAACGCGCACCGCAGGCGGAAGAACGCTACGCCTTCGGGGTCCACGCCGCCACCCAGCGCTTCGAGATCGGCGATCCGAACCTGTCGCCGGAACGCTCCCATCAGGTGGAACTGAGCTACCGTTTCCGACACCGGCGCCTCGAAGCCTCCCTGACCCTGTTCCAGCAGTGGGTGCAGGATTATATTTTCTTCCAGGACCGCGGCGACCGCGACGCCGATTCCGGGTTGCCGGTCTTCACCGCCGCCCAGGAAGACGCCGTCTTCCGGGGATTCGAAGCGAAAATCCGGATTCCCCTCCCCGCCGGCGAGCGAAACGACTTGGACCTGATCCTCTTCGGCGACCTCACCCGGGGGTGGCTGCGGCGGGGCGGCGACGTGCCCCGGATGCCGCCGCTGCGCTACGGGGCGGAACTGCACCTGAGCCACGACGACGGCGAACTGTTCCTGCGGGCGACCCGCGCCGAGGCCCAGGACCACCCCGGCCGTCTGGAACCCCCCACCCCGGCCTACCTGCGCCTGGATCTGGGGGGCGAATACCGGTTACCGGATCTCGGCGGCCGCTGGACCGTCTTCGCCCACGTGACCAACCTGCTGGACCAGACCATCCGCAACTCGACCTCCTTCCTCCGCACCATCGCCCCCGAGGCGGGCAGAGGGGTTCGGACGGGGATCCGGATGACGTTCTGATTCGATACTGAAAAACGCCGGGGCGGTTTCCGGCAAATGCCCCAGCGACTGCGGCCAATGCCGCAGCCAGCGCCCTACCTGCCCGTCAAGTCATTGATTTTTCCGCCCCCGTTTCCGGCACGAATCCTGCCGGGTATCGGCCGGCCCCACCCATACGGAGATTCCGCCATGCAGACCAGCGCCGGACGAACCACCCCCCGATCCCGGAAAAAACCCCTGTGCTTCCGCAGCGACGAACGCTATTTCTGCCATCGGCGAGACTGCCCGTGGCGGGCCGAGTGCTTCCGCCTGGTCGCCCAGTGGCGCCGCTGACCTAGGGTCGGTAACGGGTCGGATCGGGCACCCCGGCGGCACGGAAGCCCTCGGCGCGGAAACGGCAGGCGTCGCAGCGGCCGCAGGCCCGGCCCTCGGCGTCGGCGTCGTAGCAGGAGACCGCCAGGCTGTAGTCGGCGCCCAGTTCGACACCGCGGCGGATGATCTCCGCCTTGCTGAGATGGATCAAAGGGGTGTGCACGGTGAAGCGCCCACCCTCCACCCCGGCCTTGGTGGCCAGATTGGCGAGTTTCTGGAAGGCGTCGATGAACTCGGGACGGCAGTCGGGATAGCCGGAATAATCGACGGCGTTGACGCCGATGAAAAGATCGAAGGCCCCCAACACCTCGGCGTAACCCAGGGCGAAGGCCAGGAACACGGTGTTACGGGCCGGGACGTAGGTCACCGGAATGCCTTCGGTCGGCGTCCGGGGCACGGCGATGGCGGCGTCCGTCAGCGCCGAGCCGCCGATGTCGTCGAGACCGATGCGGACGATCTTGTGGGCCGCGGCACCGTATTGCGCGGCGATTCGGCGGGCGGCGGCCAGCTCGGCCCGCTGGCGCTGGCCGTAGTCGAAGCTGAGGGCGTGACAGGCGTAACCCTGGGCCTTGGCGATCAGGAAGGTGGTCATGGAATCGAGACCACCGGAAAGCAATACGACGGCGGGTTTGTTCTCAGGCATCAGCGTCCGGGGGCATCGCCCCACAACAGTTTGTGAAGTTGCAACTGGAACCGCACCGGCAGGCGGTCCTCCAGGATCCATTCGGCCAGCTCCCGGGGAGGAAGCTCCCCCGCCACCGGGGAGAACAACACCTCGCAGCGCTCCGCCAGCCGGTGCCGCGCCACCATCGCCCGGGACCATTCGTAATCGGTCCGGTCGGCGATCACGAATTTCACCTGATCCTTCGGCGTCAGACAGTCCAGGTTCGCCAGCCGGTTGCGCGCCGTTTCCCCGGAACCCGGCGGCTTCAGGTCCATGACCTTGACCACCCGGCGATCGACCCGGGACAGATCCATGGCGCCGCTGGTTTCCAGGGAAACCGCCATGCCGGTGTCCGCCAGCCGTTCCAGCAGCGCCAGGCACGCCGGCTGGGCCAGGGGCTCGCCGCCGGTGACGGTGACGTGGTCGACGGCGAACCGGGTCACCTGCGCCACCACCTCCTCGACGGAGCGGCGCTGTCCCCCCTGGAAGGCGTAAGCGGTGTCGCACCAGCGGCAGCGCAGCGGACAGCCGGTCAGACGCACGAAAACCGTCGGCCAGCCGACGGTGCGGGACTCCCCTTGAATGGACAGGAAGATCTCGGTGACTCGCAGCGATTCCAACTCAGATCCTGCCTTCACGCCTCATCCGTTCCAGACGGTCGGCGGCCAGTTGCGCCGCCCGGGTTCCGGGAAAACGCTCGACCACCGCCTGCAAGCGGCGCCGGGCATCCTGCCAGCGTCCCTGCTCGAACGCCACGTACCCCAGCTTGAGCAGGGCGTCGGCCGCCTTGGGGCTGGTGGGGAACCGTTCCACCACCTGACGGAAGGCTTCCCTGGCGGCGGGAAAATCCCGTTTGACGTAATAGGCCTCGCCCAGCCAGTAATAGGCGTTGGCGGCCAGGGGCGCTTCCGGATAGCGCTGCAGGAATTCGGAGAAGGCGTCGATGGCGTCATCGTAATGACCGGCCTGGAGCTGGTCGAAAGCCTGGCGGTAAGCCTGCCGGACCGCCTCCGCGGAAGTGTCGGTCCCGCCACCTTGGACCGCGGCGGCGGGGGCGGGTTCCGGGGACGCCGCCTCCGGCGGCGCGGGCACGGGGGATGGTGCGGCCGGCACGTTCTGCGCCTGGCGCAGCCGGTCCACCTGGTACTGCAGGGTTTCCACCTGACCCCGCAGCGCCTGCACCTCCCGCTGCAACTGGTCGAGGCGCTGGAGCATTTCCATCAGCACCTGGCTGGACAGGCGCCGTTCCAAGGCCTGCACCCGGGCCTCCAGATCGCGGTCCGCGGCCGGGCCCGGCACCGCGGCGAGGGCCAGGGCCGCCAACAGGAAGAGACGCTCAAGAACGGTCATAGACGATCTCCACGCGCCGGTTCTTCTGCCAGGCCGATTCGTCATGGCCCAGGGCCACCGGTTTTTCCTCCCCGAAGGAGACGATGCGGATGCGGCCGGCATCGACGCCGTTCAGCTCCAAAAGACGCGCCACCGCCTTGGCACGGGCCTCGCCCAGGGCGATGTTGTACTCCCGCGAGCCACGCTCGTCGGTATGGCCTTCCAGGGTGACGCGGATCCGGCGATGGGCCGCCAGATACCGGGCGTGGGCCTCGATGACCGGCAGATCCTCGCGGCGCACCTGGGCGCTGTCGAAATCGAAATAGACGACCCGCCGCGCCAGCAGGCCGGCGGCGTCGGGTCCCGCGTCCTCCCCGGCACCGAGACCCTCGGTCCGCACTTCGTACAGCGCGGTTTCCTCCTCACCGGCCAATCCCCGGGTGGTCGCGCCTTCCGCTGTTGCGGCGGCGTCCTGCGTCGTCGCCTCCCCCTTCCGGCCCGTACTCTGGCACCCTGCCAGCAACGCAACCGCCACGCTCAGCCAAATCAGTCGTTTCATCGTCACCTCCTCCTATGGATTTCAAAACGGCGACCAGGCCGGTTCACGAACGTCACCGTCCCCGGTCCTGAGCCGCTGACGAACCCGCCCGTCCACTGACACCGCCGCCAGCTGGCCGCGGCCGTCCACCTGGGTGGCATAGAGAATCATACTGCCGTTGGGGGCGAAACTGGGGGATTCGTCCAAAGGCCCCGTCGTCAACACCTCCATCCGGCCGCTGGCCAGATCGAAAACCGCGATCCGGTATCCCCGGCCGCCGTGGACCAGGGCCAACTTGCGGCCGTCGGGCGAGAACACCGCCCGGGCGTTGTAGGCGCCGGTGAAGGTCAGGCGCCGCGGCCGCCCGCCCTGGGCGGGAACGATATAGATCTGCGGACTGCCACCGCGGTCGGAAGTGAACACCAGGCGTTTGCCGTCCGGCGACCAGCTCGGTTCGGTGTCGATGGCGAAGCTATGGGTGAGCCGCCGCAGCCGCCGGGTGGTCAGGTTCAGGACGTAGATGTCGGGACTGCCGTCCTTGGAGAGGGTCAGGGCCAGCTCTCCCCCGTCGGGGGACCAGGCGGGCGCGCCGTTGATGCCGGGGAACTCGGCCACTTTCTCCCGCGCCCCGGTCGCCAGGGTCTGGATGTAAACCGCCGAACGGCGGTGCTCGAAGGACACGTAGGCGATCTTCTGCCCGTCCGGGGACCAGGCGGGCGACATCAGCGGTTCGGGAGAAACCACCACGGTCCGGGGACGATGACCGTCGGCGTCGGCGATCTGGAGTTGGTAGATCCGGCGGCCGTCCTGCCGGGTCACGGTGACGTAGGCGATGCGGGTGGCGAAGGCGCCCGGCTGACCGGTGATCTTCTCGTAGACGATGTCGGCGATGCGGTGGGCGGTGCGGCGCAGGGTTCTTCCCTCGGCCGGCAGGCGATAACCAGCCAGCCGCTCCTTGCGGTAGACGTCGAGCAGATGGAATTGGACCTCGTAGCGGTCGCCACCAAGGCTGGTGACACTGCCGACGACCAGATAGTCCTGTCCCAGGGTCTGCCACGCCCCCCAGTTGACGTCATCGGGGCTGGTGGGACGGGTCAGCATGTCCCGGGGTGGCAGGGGCTGGAAACGGCCGCTGCGCCCCAGATCGGCGCGGACGATCGCGGCGACGTCCTCCGGCAGGCCCGCCTGGCCGGCGAATGGCACCACGGCGATGGGAATCGCGCCCTCGACCCCCTGGGTGATTTCGATGGTCAGCTCGCCGCGGGCGCTCCAGGCAAGCCCGAACAGCAACAGGATCCACAACGAACGGTACGGAACGGGCATGACTTATCCTTGCGGTGTGAAGACGAAGTTGAACTCCTGAAACCGGGCGGCGACCGCAGGATCGTCCGGAATGGGCAGAGGGGAGGCCTTGCGCACCGCCACCTCGGCGCTGCGGTCGAAGCCGGGATCGCCGCTGGAGCGGATCACCCGGGCGTCCACCACCCGCCCGCCCGGCGCCACCTTGACCTGGATTGTACAGGACAAACCGGTGCGGTAAGAAGGGGGGCGCAACCAGACCCGCTCCACCGCCCGGCGGATGCGGGCGATGGTAGCGTTGACCTGACGGTCGATCTCCTGCCGCCGCCGGGCCTGCCGTTCCGCCTCCTCGCGCCGCCTGGCCTCCAGCGCCTTCTTCCTGGCCTCCTCGGCGCGCCGCCGCGCTTCCTCCTCACGGCGGCGGCGTTCCGCTTCCTGACGGCGTTTCTCCGCCTCCAAGCGTTTGCGTTCCGCCGCCTTGCGGGCCTCTTCCAGCCGGGCCAGGCGCTCGGCCTCCTCGCGCCGGCGCTTTTCCAGCTCCGCCAGCCGGCGCGCCTCCTCCTGGGCCTGGCGGCGCTTTTCCCGGGCCAGGGCTTCGAGACGCTTCTTCTCCGCCAGGCGCTTGCGCCGCAATTCCGCAAGACGCCGCTCCTCGGCGATCCGCTGGCGTTTCAAGCGCTCCCGGCGCCGCTGCTCGGCCTCTTCGCGGGCCTTGAGGCGCTCCAGCTCCCGTTGCACCCGGGACTTGTCCACGGCGACCGCCTCGATGATTTCCCGGGGCGGGGACGGCGCGGGAGGTGGCGTCGGCTTCCCGTCCAGCCGGAACAGGAGCAACGCCAGAAGGATCCCGTGGAGACCGAGGGATTTCAGCAGCGCCGGCAGCCAGTCGGGCAGACGGTTCATGAGGGGGGACGGGTCAACAGTCCGACCTGATCGACACCGGCCCGCTGCAGGGCCGCCATGACCTGGACCACCCGGCCGTAGGCCACCTTGTCGTCCCCGGCCACCAGCACCCGGGTGTCGGGCCGGTGGCGCAGAACGGCCCGCACTTTCACCAGCAGATCCTCGATCCGCACCGGCTCCCGCTCGTTGCCGAGCCGGAGGAAGAAACGGCCGTCGGCCGCCACGGTGACGATCAACGGCGGGGTGTCCCGGGGCGGGACCGGCCTGGCCGCCGCCTGGGGCAGCTCGACGTCGACGCCGTTCTGCAACAGAGGGGCGGTCACCATGAAAATGATCAGCAACACCAGGGTGACGTCGATGTAGGGAACCACGTTGATCTCCGCAAGGGGACGGCGGCGGGGTCTGGCGGGTTTCATGCGTACATCAGCTTGCGTCCCCGGGGTTCCGGAACAGGATCGCCGAACTCCCTGGCGGTATCGATCCACAACCGGATCGCCTCCTCACAGGCCGCCAACGCCTCGGCAGGGGTCTTTCCATGGGCCATGCAGCCAGGCAATTCCGGCACTTCGGCAACGAAGGCGTGATCCTCGTCGCTCCAGTAGATGATGATTTCATACTTGTACATCACTCCCTCCCGCTAACCTGTATTTGACGATAACCTGGCGCACCTGTTTGACCTGATACGGCTTCGCCTTGTTGCCGTCACGCTGCAAATTGATCTTTTCCTCCACGCCCGCTTTGCGAAACAAACGATGACTGCCCCGCACCCGCTCCTCGAACCCCAGACGCCGTAACAAATGACACAAATCGTCGAAAGCGATGTTGGCATCGGAACCACCCCGTAAAATCGTCTCGAGCAACCGTTCGTACTTGCCCACCACTCATCCCTTTTCCAACGCCTTGCGCTGCAGCAGGCAGACGAATTCGTCGGCGAAGCGTTCGTAACGGCGGCCCAGGCGATCGATACGGCTGGTGTAACGGTTGTAGGCGATCACCGCCGGAATGGCGGCGAACAGCCCCATGGCGGTGGCGATCAGGGCCTCGGCGATTCCCGGAGCCACCAGGGCCAGGGTGGCCTGTTGGACGTGGCCCAGGGCGCGGAACGCGTTCATGATGCCCCAGACGGTACCGAACAGGCCCACGTAGGGGCTGGTGGAACCCACGGTCGCCAACAGGGGCAGCTGGCTGTCGAGGGCTTCCAGTTCCCGGCCGATGGCCACCCCCATGGCGCGCTCGGCGTTCTCGGCGATCAGCGCCGGCGGCGCCGCCTGCTTGAACAGGCGGATGAACTCCCGGTAGCCGGCCAGGAACACCGACTCCAGCCCCTCGGCCTCCCCCTGTTTGACCAACTGGCGGTAAAGCTCCGCCAGGTCGATGCCGGACCAGAAGCGCTGCTCGAAACCGGCCGCCCGGGATTCCGCCCGCCGCAATTGGCGGGACTTCCAGAAAATCAGGGTCCAGGAGGCCACCGAGGCGGCCAGCAGCAGAAACATCACCGCCTGAACCAGAAAACCGGCGTTGGCGATCAGGTCGAACAGGGAATCATTCATGGGTTTGCAACACCTGCCACAGGGAAGCGGGAATCGGCCGGGGACGGAAGCGCGCGGCGTCGAGACAGGCGATTCGGACCTTTGCCTGACACAACAGGTTTTCGCCACACCAAGCCTGCTGGAAGAAATCCACGCTGGCGCGTTTCAGCCCGGTCGCCCGGCAGGTGACCGAAAGCAGATCGTTGAACCGGGCCGGGCGCAGATAATCGGCTTGGACGGAGCGGACCGCGAACAACACGCCCTCCCGCTCGAGCAGCCGATCCTGCTCGAAACCCAGAGAACGCAGGAACTCGGTGCGCGCCCGCTCGAAAAACTTCAGGTAATTGGCGTAATAGACCACGCCGCCGGCATCGGTATCCTCGTAATAGATGCGCACCGGCCAGGTAAACTCAACCATTCATCTTCCCTGCCGTCTCATGACGAATCGAACAAATCCCCGCTCGTTCCGCCCGGGGGCGTCAGCCCGAAATGGAGATACGCCTTGGGGGTGGCCATACGCCCGCGCCGCGTGCGCATCAGGTAACCCTGCTGGATCAGGTAGGGTTCGAGGACGTCCTCGATGGTGCCACGCTCTTCGCCGATGGCGGCGGCAAGGCTGTCCAGCCCCACCGGACCACCGTCGAACTGCTCGATCATGGTGCGCAGCAACTGGCGGTCCAAGGGGTCGAAACCGCAGGGATCGACCTTCAGCAGCGCCAGGGCGGCGGCGGCGGTCTCGGCGTCGACCCGGCCGTCGCTTTTGACCTGGGCGTAGTCGCGCACCCGCCGCAGCAGCCGGTTGGCGATGCGGGGAGTACCGCGGGCACGGCGGGCGATCTCGCGGGCCCCGCCGGGATCGATCTCCAGCCCCAGAATCCGCGCCGAGCGGGTGACGATCTTCTCCAGGTCCTCGACGGCATAGAATTCCAGGCGCTGGACGATACCGAAGCGGTCGCGCAGGGGCGAGGTCAACAGCCCGGCGCGGGTGGTGGCCCCCACCAGGGTGAAGGGGGGCAGATCGAGCTTGATGGAGCGGGCCGCCGGCCCCTCGCCGATGACGATGTCCAGTTGGAAGTCCTCCATCGCCGGATACAGCACCTCCTCCACCACCGGGCTGAGCCGGTGGATCTCGTCGATGAAGAGGACGTCGTGGGGCTCCAGGTTGGTGAGGATCGCCGCCAGATCGCCGGGCTTTTCCAGCACCGGGCCCGAGGTCTGGCGCAGGTTGACCCCCATCTCGCCCGCGATGATGTGGGCCAGGGTGGTCTTGCCCAGTCCCGGCGGCCCGAAGATGAGAACGTGATCGAGGGCCTCGCCGCGGCCGCGGGCGGCCTCGATGAAGACCGTCAGCTGTTCGCGGATCTGGGGCTGGCCGATGTAGTCCTCGAGGCGCCGGGGGCGGATCGCGCGGTCGAGGGCGGCTTCGTCGCGGTTCTGCACCGGCGTGACGAGACGGCCTTCCATCATTTGTTCCCCGCCCGCTTGAGGGCCAGGCGGATCAGGTCCTCCACCGAATCGGCCTCCGCCCGCACCTGTTTCAGCAGGCGGCCGGCCTCGGCAGGCTTGAAGCCGAGGGCCACCAGCGCCTCGGCGGCCTCGGCCAGAGGATCGGAAGCGCCGCTAACGGCGGGGGCGGCATCGCCCGCCTGGGGCAGACGGTCGCGCATCTCGACGATGAGGCGTTCGGCGGTCTTCTTGCCGATGCCGGGAAGACGCTGCAGGGTGGCGGCGTCGCCGAATTCGATGCAGCGGTGGAACTCCTCGCAGCTCAGACCGGAGAGGATCGCCAGCGCCATCCTCGCTCCCACCCCGTTGACCCGAATCAGGGCGCGGAACAAGGCGCGCTCGGCCTCGGTGGCGAAACCGAACAGGATGTGGGCGTCCTCGCGCACCACCAGGTGGGTGTAGAGGGTCACCTCGCCGCCGGTCTCCGGCAGGCGGTAGAAGGTGGACATGGGAGCGTCCACCTCGTAACCGACCCCACCCACGTCGAGCAGGAGAGACGGCGGCTGTTTCGCCGCCAGGCGGCCGCGCAGGAAACCGATCACCCCCCCACCCCCGCCAGCCGCTCCCGGGTCTGCTGATAGTGGGCGTGGCACAGGGCCACGGCCAGGGCGTCGCTGGCGTCGAGGGCCAGATCGCCGCGGTGGCCCAGCAGCAGCTTGACCATGTACTGCACCTGATGCTTGTCGGCGCCGCCCCGCCCCACCAGGGCCTGCTTGACCTGGCGGGTGGCGTATTCGTGCACCGGCAGGTCCCGGGCCAATCCGGCACAGATGGCCGCCCCCCGGGCCTGCCCCAGCTTGAGGGCGGAATCGGCGTTGCGGTTGACGAACACCTGCTCCACCGCCACCACCTCAGGACGCCAGGTCTCCACCACCGCCACGATGCCGTCGTAGATGGTCTTGAGCCGGAGGGGAAAATCGCCGGCGCCGGTGGCGACGCAGCCGGCCGCGACCAGGTGCCGCCGCTGCCCCTCCACGTCGATCACCCCGTAGCCTGTGACCCGCGAGCCGGGATCGATGCCGAGAATCCGCATCAGGCGATCTTCGCCAGCACGTCTTCGCTGATGTCGGCGTTGGAATAGACCTGCTGGACGTCATCCAGATCCTCCAGCCGCTCCAGCAGCCGGATCATCTTCTCGGCGTCGGCGGCATTCAGACTCACGGTGGTGCTGGCCCGCATGGTCACCTCGGCCGATTCCGGCGCCAGTCCCGCCGCCTCCAGGGCCTGCTTGACCGCTTCGAAATCCTCCGGCGCGGTCACCACCTCGATGCTGCCGTCGTCGTGGGTGATCACGTCCTCGGCGCCGGCCTCCAGGGCCGCTTCCATGATGGCGTCCTCGTCGCTGCCGGCGGGAAAGTTGATCACCCCGGCCTTGGTGAACAGATAGGCCACCGAGCCGTCGGTGCCCAGATTGCCACCGGCCTTGGTGAAGGCGTGCCGCACCTCGGCCACGGTGCGGTTGCGGTTGTCGGTGAGGCAGTCCACCATCACCGCCACCCCGCCGGGACCGTATCCCTCGTAGCGGACCTGTTCGTAGTTGCCGTCGTCACCGGCGCCGCTGCCCTTGTTGATGGCCCGCTGGATGGTGTCCTTGGGCATGTTGTGGGACAGGGCCTTGTCGATGGCGGCCCTGAGGCGCGGATTGGCCGCCGGATCGGCCCCGCCCAGACGGGCGGCGACGGTCAGCTCCCGGATCAGCTTGGTGAAGATCTTGCCGCGCTTGGCGTCCTGCGCGCTCTTGCGATGGCGAATGTTCGCCCACTTGCTGTGTCCTGCCATAGAATCCTGTCGTCGTTGATGGAAAGGCGGAAGGTGCGGGAACACCCCGAACCGTTCATCCTATTATAGAGTCACCCTCATAGACGATACAGGGCCGCCGCGGTTCATCGAGCACCCAGCAGGAGAAACAACAGCCGCTGCAGCAGGCGCCGCAGCCAGCCGCCGGGAACGGCCAAAGGGGCCTCACCGAGCTCCGTGCCGGCGGAGTGCCTGTCGAGTGGCGCCCTCAACCCGGGATCCAAGGCGGCGAGGGGCAGCCGTCCGTCCCGCAACGCCCGGGCGGCGTCCAGGCCGGGCGCCTCCGGCAACGCCGGGACGGCCCGGTCGCTCTCGTCCTCCCGCTCTGGGTGACGGCCGGTGCTTGCCACGGCCGCCGACGCTTCCCGCCCCACCCCTTCGTGACCGTCACGCCGGTCCGGTTCTACGAATTCCGATCGCGCCTGCTGCCGGGGCGTTTCCTCGCGGAAACGCGCCTCCATTTCCTCGACTTCGGCTCGATACCGCCGGCGTATTTCCAGCAGTCTTTTCCGGTGCCGCCCCTCGGCGATCTCCCGCTCGCATTCCGCTTCCCGGCGAAGCCGGGCCAGTTCGGCCTCGTGCCGCTCCCGCTCCTGCTGACAGCGTCTGCGCTCCTGGAAACGCCGCTGCCGCAATGCCCGGCGGCGCTCCTCGATGGCACGGTAGATCTCTTCCCGAAACAGCAGGATCTCCGCGTCTTCGGGTTCGGCAAACGCCGGTTCGAGATCGCACAAGGTCCGGCAGCGGAGGTGATGGCGCGCCAGCAGCCGATTGACCGCCTCCTCGATCTCCCGGCACGCCCCGGTCAGGCCGGTGTCGATCCAGTTCCCGGACTCCAGACGATGGAGCCGATGGTCCAGCAGATCCATGACCAACGGCTCGAGGGCGGTGCGGACGTGGGCGTCCGGATCGGCCAACGACTCGGGATGCCGCTCCACGTAGGCCAGGGTCACCTGATAGCGGATCTTGGCCCGGAGCCGAAGCCGGCACAGGCCCTGGAACAGGGTTTTGCCGTATTCCAGTCGCCACAGGCGCACCGGCAAGGGATGAAGGCGATGGTAAAACCGGGGGCGGAATCCGGGCGGACGCAGATAGAAGCGCCGCAACGGACCGAGCCTGGTTTCGACCAGACACTGGCCGGCCTGGAAAGCCGGCTCCCACTCGCGCGCCGGCTCAGTCTCGTCCAGAAGCCGTTCGAGCCATTCATCCATCTTTCGATCCGCGCTCCGGCCGGGAATCACCGCCCTGTCCGGCCCGGGCTTCGAGACGCGCGCTCAATTCCTCGACGATCAGGGAATAAAGCCCCGGGGCGAATTCCACCCGGCGGGGGCCGACCCGGCGCAGCAATCCCCGCTTCAGCAGCAATCCCACCGCGAACAGGCGGGGCGCGTCGTCATAACCCCTGGCTTCCTCCCAGGGCGTCCGTTCGATGGACAGCTCCAGCTCGTCATAGCGATTGATGCGGTAGTCCCGGAACTGGGTCAGCAGCCGGAGCGCCAGGCGTTTCTCGTCCTCGCTCAAGGGCGCCGGCGAACTCAGCTCCAGACGGTAGGACAGCAATACGGTGAACAGATCCACCATCAGAGCGCAGGCGAAGGCGAACGGCGAAAATCCGCGCCACATGGCGAACGACGGCTGCAGCGGTTCCGTCACCGTCACATAGGAGGCCAGATGCGGCTCCGAAACCGCCGCCCCACCGAATTCGGCGGCGACGGCGCTGTAACCCCGCTGCACCCGATGGACGTCCTCCAGTACGTTTTCGTAACGCCGACGCTCGATCGCCCGGCCGTTGCCCAGACGATCGAGATCGGTCCTGAGCCGGGCGATCACCTGGCGAAGGCGTTCCAATGCCTGCCGCAGCGCCTCCAGACGGACGCGCTCCCGCTCGGCCACCTTGCGGAACTGACGCGAAAAAGGGCCGTCTCCCACCAGGCCCCGATATTTGGGGGGAATCACCGGGTGGATACCGAAATAGGCCTGACGATACGCCGCTTCGGCCTCCGCCACCCTGGCCTGCCGGCTCTTCAGCAATTGCGCCCCGGCCGCCTCCACCCGGGACAGATAGGTGACGATGCGCCGGCGCACTTCGTCGAGACGCTCGTGCTGAATCCGCTGCCGATGGGCGATCTCGTAGAACTTGAAATAGGAGAAGGAAATCGAGGCCGCCAGGCCGATCAGCAGAGTTATAAAGACGCTGAGAAAGCGCAGGCGGTTGGCACGCCAGCGTACCGAAGCCAGCTCCAGGGAAGCGATGACGATGATGGACTGGATCGCCACGGTGATGATCAGGGCGATCCAGGGGGTGATGAAATGGGACAGTCCGTAGTAGGTGGTGAACCCGGACGCCACGCTCAGCAGCAGGACGATGGGGATCGTCCACAGGCGCAACAGGGCGACGAACAGGGTCTGGATCCGGTCGATCTTGTGGGCCAGCCGGCCGGTCATCGTTTCAACCCCGGGATGATTTCCAAATGGCGCCGGCACCCCCTACCGGCAGGGTGACGACCCTGGTATCGTAAACCGAGAACCTTCGATTCACCAGTCCAGCGGAGAATGTCCATGCGAATCGTCACCGGTCTCGTTTTTCTGTTCCTGTCCTTGTCCGGCTTCGGCGAAGCGGCGGATCTGACCCGCGCCCAGGTCGTCGAACTGCTGGCCCGGGCCACGCCCGAACGACCGGCCGACCTGCGCCGCAAGGACCTCAAGAACGTCGATCTGTCCGGCCTCGATCTGCGCCACGCCGATCTGTGGGGTGCCGATCTGCGCTATGCCGACCTGTCCCACACCAACCTGGCCGGGCAGAACCTGGATCTGACCGTCATGCGGGGCACCAAACTGGTGGGGGCCAATCTGGAAGGCGCCAGCATCTTCGGCGTCATCATGATCGACGCCGACCTGAGCGGGGCCAACCTGAAACGCACCCGCATCGTCGCCACCCTCGACCGCGCCAAGCTGGTGGGGGCCGACATCGAGGACGCCTACTGGGGCGCCGACATGAAGAACCAGAGCATGGGACTGATGCGCGCCAGCTGCAACAAGGCCGACTTCACCGGCGCCAATCTGAAGAACACCGACTTCAACCGTGTCCTGCTCCGGTTCGCCAAACTCGACGGCGCCGATCTGGAGAACGCCAACCTGTACCGGGCCGATCTGGCCGGCGCCAGTCTAAAGCACGCCAATCTCGAGGGCGTCGACCTGCGCGAGGCCCATCTGGAAAACGCCGACTTCACCGGCGCCCGGACCGAGGGGATCCGGCTAGACGGCGCCCTGGGGCTGGACAGCGCCATCGGCCTGAAGAAGCCTTTTCCCAGAATCGTGATCCGTAGATGACGCGGTTGAGAGCCGGCCAGAACCCCTTCGGGCCCGAACGTCGAACTCAAGGAACCATCCCGGCGTTCTCCACCAGCGCGCGCACGACGGTCAAATGCCTGGCCGTTTCTTCCAATACACACTGCTGGACATCCACCACCCCTCCGGAACCACTTCGGGGATGGTGGAAGAAAGCGCACTGCCTGTCCCGATACGAGCGCCACAGTCGCTGAGTTTCCTGCCAGCGGGTGGCGCTCTCGGGATCGAGGGTGCGTAGAAAGCGGCGGGACCAACGGTCCAATTCGGCTTCTTGACGCCGGATTTCCGCCGCCATGCAGTCCAGGATCACGGCCGTCGCCCCACCGCTGTCGGCGATGCAGGCGGCATAGACAGCGGACGTCTCGGCGGATGCTGCCGTCAACGTAGCGGTAGCGACGAGCGAAAGCGCGACGACGACCCGCCTCACCCTCACTTCACTCCCCCTGCCGGTCCGACAGAATCCGTTCCTGGGCCGAAAACGCCCGGCCGCGGCGTCTCACCCGGCAGTATTCGCCGTCAGATTGAAGCTCCCAGGCGCCGACGTTGTCACGCAGGTAGTAGCGCAGGGTTTCGCGGATCACCTGACGCTTGAGGGCACGGGACTGGATCGGGAAGGCCACCTCGACCCGGCGGTGGAGATTGCGGATCAGCCAGTCGGCGCTGGCGCCATAGACCAGGGGATCGCCGTCGTTGCCGAAACAGAACACCCGGCTGTGCTCCAGGAAGCGCCCGAGCACCGAGCGCACCCGGATGTTCTCCGACAGCCCCGCCACCCCGGGACGCAGGCAACAGATGCCGCGGACGATGAGATCGATCTTCACCCCCGCCTGGGAAGCGTCGTAAAGAGCCTCGATGATCTCCGGGTCCTCGAGCCCGTTCATGCGGGCGATGATGCGTCCCTTGCGCCCGGCGCGCGCCAGCTCCGCCTCGTGGCGAATCCGCTCCAGCAGGAAACGGTGGAGGCCGAACGGCGCCTGGACCAGTTTCTGCAGCTCCACCGCGTGCCCCAGACCGGTGAGCTGGAGGAACACCCGCTGCACGTCCTCGGCCAGGACGGGGTCGGCGCTGAGCAGGCCGACGTCGGTGTAGAAACGGGCGGTGATCTCGTGATAATTACCGGTGCCCAGATGGACGTAACGCCGCACCCCCTCCCCCTCGCGGCGCACGATCAACAGCATCTTGGCGTGGGTCTTGTAGCCGACCACGCCGTAAACCACGTGCACCCCGGCCTGATAGAGACGCTCGGCGAGGCGGATGTTGTCGGCCTCGTCGAAGCGGGCGCGCAGCTCGATCACCGCGGTCACTTCCTTGCCGTTGCGGGCCGCGTGCACCAGGGCGTCGGCGATGGCCGAACGCGAGGCGGTACGGTACAGGGTCTGGCGGATGGCGAGGACGTCGGGGTCGTCGGCTGCCTGGCGCAGCAGTTTCACCACCGGGGTGAAGGCGTCGTAGGGATGATGCAGCAGTACCTCGCCGCGCCGCAGCACGGCGAAGTAATCCTCCGCCTCCGCCAGCCGCGGCGGTAATGCCGGTGTGAATGGGGGAAACTTGAGATCCGGGCGGGCCACCTCGTCGTAGACCGATTCCAGCCGGTGCAGGTTGACCG
>Ga0256841_1002006_pt1 | contig 16745 bp, 13 predicted proteins | sample 356308metaG_FD_185971 | JGI IMG/M metagenome (GOLD analysis project Ga0256841, IMG submission 185971) | Hydrothermal vent microbial communities from Mid Atlantic Ridge, Atlantic Ocean - 356-308 | ecosystem: Environmental > Aquatic > Marine > Hydrothermal vents | place: Atlantic Ocean: Mid... | reverse complement strand
ATGCAGAAACAAAAAATACAATTGCTTCTGTTACAAGTCCTATCATCAAGAGAACATCACCGGGGATACCCAAAATAGATCGGTGTAATATTTTTCCTAACGCCCCTAAGATTACAATAGAAGCACCCACACTATAAACAAAATGAAAGATTTGTTTAGTTGTAAAAAATGATTTTTTCTTTGCCATAATTAATAATTTTTAAGTTAATTTTTAAGTTGAGTGTTTAATGGTATATATTATTGTTGTCCTTTTCTTGAAATTCTTCTAGCATCTACTCCCATGAAATCCTGTACACATCTAAATCCAATGTAACTTCTTGCCGTGTCGGCATATTCATAAGCTCTGGAATGCACTTGAATAAAATATTTCACATCTTTCCAAGATCCACCTCTGATAATTTTTCTTTTATTGGATCTTTGATGAACATCGGGATTAAATGAAGCTCCGAAATAATAAGAATCGGGATAATATGCTGAGGCTGTCCATTCGGAAACATTTCCAGCCATATTATATAGATTATATGCATTTGGGAAATAAGATTTGGCTTTAGCTGTAAAAACAGAACGGTCAGATCCATAATCACCTCTTAAAGGTTTAAAGTTTGCAAGGAAACAACCTTTTTCATTCATGGTATAAGGTCCTCCCCAAGGGTAATCATTTCCTTCCATTCCTCCACGTGCGGCATATTCCCATTCGGCTTCTGTAGGCAATCTGAAACGATGTAAGGGTTGTCTTTTTTTGGTTCTGAGGAACCAAGTCATTTTTTTTGTTCTGTAATCTGCAAATGCATTGGCTTGATACCAGTTGACACCTACTACGGGATAATCACTATAAGCATCATGCCAAAAATAATCATCATGCATGGGTTCATTGTATGCGTAAGAAAAATCTCTAACCCAAACTGTCGTATCAGGATAAACTTTAATCAAAGTATCTTTGACATGTTTAGACCTTTTTTCTCCTTTTCTGGCAGCTTCTCCTGAATCTACCCATCTGAGTTTATAAATAAATTTATCAACATCAAACATTCTTTCTCCATCTTGAGTTTCTTCTACAGGTAAATACATTGAGTCCATAACTTCTGCATAGTATTCATCCGGAAATTTATTGGTATCAAAAATTAAAGGAACTTTCCAATTGAGAATTTTTCCGGCATTTTCATCATCTGGATTACCCAAACTACCATAAGTATTCATCATATATTTATTATATGCATTTTTCACGGTGTCCCATGTTTTAAACATATATTTTCCAATACCTTTTTTAGGACTGGCATCCATTTCTTCAGCTAATGTAGCCAATCTGTAACGAATAATCGAATCTCTAACATAATTTACAAATTCTCGATATTCGGCATTGGTAATTTCTGTTTCATCCATATAGAAAGAGCGAACCGTTACAGTTTTTGTTGGTGCATTAATACTGTATGCCTTATCTTCATTTTGTTTTCCCATAATGAATGCTCCTCCAGGAATGAGACTCATTCCATAGGGCTTGTAAGGGTGCCAAGTATGACCTTTTACACCTACAACTTCTCCTCTTTGGTAATTATTTCCACAACTTGTAATTAATAATGTTAATACGATGGAAAATGCCATTAATTTTTTCATAGATTCTCTTGTTTAATCTTAATCCTTAAATTTTTTTTCAGCTCACAAATATATAAATAATTTTTAATATGCAAATATTTTTATTTTTTTTGGCTTTTAAAATGATAATTATTAATATATTTTTGACTATACATATTTATTGAGTATTTTTTAACAAATGTTATAATAATATTTTTTTTATTACTTTCTAAAGTGTATTTTTTTCAATCAATCTGATTAATCGTTTAGATAATCTTTTATTTATCGCTTCATTATAATCTTCTAACGAACAAGCAAAAATTTTATTGTTGAGGTTTAAATTTTTAAACTCAACCCACCAACGTTCTGTATTTTCATCTTTATAAAAGATTAAATCTACAAGTTCTAAATTTACATAAAATTTTAGTAAATTTTCCTTGTTTTGTTCATTATTTTGAAAAAATTTATTTTTTCCTTCAATAAAATACCATAATATTTGTGCCGATAAGTTGGCTCCTAACTCATTTTTATCATAAAAAGGATTCATTTCAAATATTCCAAAAATTTTATTTTTGTCTGATAAACCACTTAATCTGGCTATTTTACAAATATCTAACCCATTGAATCCATTTGGTCTACTAATTTTTTGTGCAGGAAAATATGAATTTTCCAAGCTATTTACATCAATTGATATAATATGAGAATCTCTGAGTTCCGGTTCAATATAATTTATATTGTTCTTCAATTCTCGTAGAAAATAACTATCAATATATAATTTATTTAGATAGTTTAAAGTATCCTGGCTATTATAATAAGTCTGAAGTCCTAATAAAGATATATTATTTAATGTAATTTTGGCATCTCCCAATATATAATTCAAATAATTTTTATGATTCAAATTTAATTCCGGATTCACTATATCTTGGGTTAGGTCTATTTCGGAATCTATAATAGAAATATTTTGATAAGATTGAATGGTTTGAATGCTTTTGGATATTATATAAAGGTGTTTTTGACTTCCGCCTAAGAGTATAATTTTTTTGTTATTGAATAATAACTCTTCAAAAATGTTTTGCAAGGCAGTTTCATCAACAGTATTTATATTTCCTAAATCAGATATTTTGATTGACCACTCTCCGGCATATAATTTATAAAAGTTTTTTCTAATGGCATCCGGTGCATGTTCACTTCCTTCATTTTCTTCATCGGAACTTTTGATTCCGAAGATAACAATATCCGAATTTTTCCAATTTGGAAATTCCTGATTTTTATATATTGAAATATAATCCGGCAATCTTCCGTAATATACTTCCCAATCCAAGTCAATCGTTGAAAATAAGGATTTCATTATTTAATATTCAGATTTTTTTTAGCTATATCTAAAGTAATACTATCTGGTTCTGTTCCTTTAGGTAGCATAATCTTTTTCTTTCCTTTAACAATATATAATCTGCCCCATCGACCTTTTTGAATACTTATTCCTTCCTCATCCCAAACTTTTACCATTTTATCTTTTTCTTTTTGGATTTTGTTTTTGATAAGAAATTCTATGTCTTTGGAACTGAGATTATCAAAATCAAATTTTTTGGATACATTGATAAACATGTTATTCCATTTGATAAAAGGTCCAAATCGACCTTTTCCTTTATAAACCGGCTTTTCTTCATAATAAGCAATAGGTTCATCGGCTTTTAGTTTCTGCTCAATTAACCGGATTGCTTCATCCAAAGAAATATGTATGGGATTGATATTTTTAGGAATAGAAACAAATTTTCCATCATATATAATGTATGGACCATATCTTCCGGTAGCAATTACTACATCTTTTTCCTTGTATTTTCCAATATTTTTCGGAAACTGAAACATGGATAATGCATCTTCCAAGCCAAGATCATTGATACTGATTCCTTTGGGAGCGCTTGCAAATAAAGGTTTCTCTTCTTCATTAGATTCACCTATTTGAACCAATGGTCCATATTGTCCAATCTTTACATAAACATTTTTACCGGTTTTGGGATCTTTTCCAAGTAATCTTTCTCCTCTTGAGCGTCCGGCATTTTTTTCAACTTCAGTAACTATAGGATGAAATTTTGTATAAAATTCTTTTAGAGTATTTTTCCATGGTTTTAATCCTTCGGCAATTTTATCCAATTCTTCTTCAACACCTGCAGTAAAATTATAGTCTACAATATTTTCAAAATGTTGGGTAAGAAAATCATTAACAACAATTCCTATATCGGTAGGAACCAATTTATTTTTTTCTTGACCATATTTTTCATTTTCTGTTTTTTCGGATAAAACTCCGTTTTCCAATATCCATTTTTTTATTTTACGTTCTTTTGCTTCAATATTTTTCTTTTCGACATAACCTCTTTTTTGTATGGTTGAAATAATGGGTGCATATGTGGAAGGTCTTCCGATACCGAGTTCTTCCATCTTTTTTACGAGTGCAGCTTCATTATAACGTGCCGGTGGACGTGAAAATTTTTGTTTTACTTCTATATAATTTGCTTTTAGCGTTTCTCCTTTCTCTAATTGTGGAAGTTGTCCTTCAATATTTGCCTCTTCTTCATTATTTTTTTCTTTGGTTTCTTGATAGAGTTTAATATAACCGTCAAACACAATGACTTCTCCTTTGGCTATAAATAATCTGTTATTTTTATTATTTTCTATTTTGATATTGGTTCTGTCAATCTTGGCATCGGCCATTTGCGAAGCCAGAGCTCTTTTCCAGATTAATTGATATAATCTATTAGAGTCAAAATCCATATCAATATTTTCTCTAGAGGCGTCTGTAGGTCTGATAGCTTCGTGAGCTTCTTGTGCTCCTTTGGATTTGGTTTTGTAATTTCTGGGTTTGCTATAGTTTTTGCCGAAAGTTTCTTCAATTTTTTGTTGAATTTGCTTCTTGGCTTCATTGGATAGATTGACACTATCGGTTCTCATATAAGTAATAAAACCATTTTCGTATAATCTTTGTGCCAACATCATGGTTTTTGAAACTCCAAATCCTAATTTTCTTGCTGCTTCCTGTTGCAAAGTAGAAGTAGTGAAAGGAGGAGGAGGAGTTTTTTTCCCAGCTTTCTTGGTTATTTCCGCTACTTTGAATTGTGCATCTTTTACTTCATTTAAGAATTTCTCAACCTCGTTTTCTTTTCCAAAATCTTTATCCAAAGTAGCTGTAAATTGGTGCTGGTTTAAGTTTTCAAAACCTCCGATTACCTTATAACTTTGCTCAAATTGATGGTTTCTTATTTCATTCTCTCGATCAACAATTAGTCGAACAGCAACGGACTGCACTCTTCCGGCAGACAATCCTCTTTTTACTTTTTTCCATAAAACTGGTGATAACTCATATCCAACCAACCGATCTAATAACCTTCTGGCTTGTTGTGCATTAACCAAATCATAATTAATTTCTCGTGGGTTTTCTATAGCTTTTTTAATAGCTGATTTGGTTATTTCATGAAAAACAATTCTTTTGGTATTTTTATCATTGAGTTTTAGTTGGTTTTTCAAATGCCAAGCAATAGCTTCTCCCTCTCGGTCTTCATCACTTGCCAACAAGATTTCATCCGATTTTTTTGTGAGTTGTTTAAGTTTTTTGATAATATTTTTTTTATCATCCGAAACGATGTATTTTGGTGTAAAAGTGTCAAGGTCAATTCCGATTTCTTTTGCGGGTAAATCGGCAATATGTCCATAGCTTGATTCCACTTCATAATCTTTGCCTAAAAATTTTTTTATTGTTTTTGCTTTTGCGGGTGACTCTACGATGACTAACTTTTTTCCCATAAAAATATTTTTTTGCAAATGTAATGCTTTTTTTAATATAGAATAAAAAATAAAAAGCCGGCATTAGCCGGCTCCAGTAAAATTTTAAAATTATTATTGTTAATTTGTAGGTCTTCTAAAGCTTTTTTTAATGGTTTTGGTTCCAACTCTGGACATGGCGCATCTAAAACCAATATCATTTCTTGAAAGATATTGTGGATAGAAACGTCTTTGAGCGGGATCTAACCAATAAGCTCTATCTCTCCATGAACCTCCTTTGATAACTCTTACTTGATCATCAATTAATGAGGTTCTGGAATTGGATTTGTCAAATTCCTTAACAAGAGCGGTAGAATCTTTATAGATTTTATGAATAGGAGCATTATACATTCTCATATTATCATTCAAATCTTCTTTTTCTTTCATATAATATCTTGAAGATTCAATATCGCCATCTCTATAATTTCTATTGTCTGCTTTTGTAAAATTTTGACGTAAATATAATTCATTGTCATCAACTAATTTTTTAGCAGGTGAACCGGGCATTTGTGTTGCAATAATTTTGCCATTTGGTAATGTATCCAAAGGAATTGAATCAGGTGTAATAACGATCAATTTCCCATTTTCATCAAATGCTTGTTTGGTATAAACATTTCCACGATAATAGTTAAAATCATTGGCATCATCATCAATAATTTGACGATAAATATCAGCAACCCATTCATTTACGTTCCCTGCCATATCATATAATCCTAAATCATTTGGGGGATAAGATTTGACGGGTGCAGTGATATCAGCACCATCATCTGACCAACCGGCTAATCCATCATAATTTCCATCATCGATTTTAAAGTTTGCCAATTCTTTCCCTTGATTTTTTCCTGGTTTAAAAGTTCGAGTATAATATCCTTTCCATGGATAAACTTTTCTTCCTTTTAAAGTATTGTATTCTCGAATACCAATTTCGGCTTTAGCTGCATATTCCCATTCAATCTCTGTTGGTAAACGGTAAGCAGGCATGATTAAACCCGAAGTTCTGTTCACTACATTTAAACCTGTATCTTTTTTACTTCTTTTTTTGCTTCTGTAGTATAAATCTGTATCTCCACCTAATGCCATTTCGGGTGCATCTAGATAGGTCTGGGTACTGAATATTGTTTCAATTGTAGGATTTTCAATAACTTCTTTGCTTAATTTTCCGGAACGATATAAAATATATTCATTTACACGGTCGGTTCTCCAGTTACAATATTGTACAGCTTGAACCCAATTAACCCCAACAACTGGATATAAAGCATAAGCCGGATGTCTCAAATAATTATTTACCAAATCTTCATTAAAACCGAGGGGAGTTCTCCAAACTAATGTATCAGGTAAAGCTCCTTGATAGATTTTTCCATACTCTTCATCAGCAGGAAAAACTTTTTTCAACCAATCTAAGTATTCGAGATACATTAAATTAGTAACTTCGGTTTCATCCATGTAAAACGAACGAACATGTTGCTGATTGGGTGTATTGTTCCAATCGTGCAATACGTCATCTTGAACTTCACCAAAAGTAAAAGTACCTCCTTCAACGAAGACTAAACCGGGACCCGTAATTTGATTTTTAAATCTGGGGTCAAATTTAAATCCTTCTTTTCCATTCAATGCTTTTCCGGTTCCTCTGGAACGTTTAAAGTCGTTGCTTTGTGAACTACAACCGGTCATCATCAATCCGACCCATGTGATAGCGAAAAAGCCAAGTAAAAATTTTTGTTTCATAATTCTTATGTTCTTGATTTTTGATTTAATTTTTGAACAATTCAACTGCAAATATACTATTAATTTTATTTGTTGCAAATATTATAACTTTTTTTTTGTCATTTTAGTATACATTTTTAACCTAATTTTTCTTTTTGTTCTTTTGTTTTTTCTGTATTTTCAATAAAATTTCCTTTTTCATCAAATTGTTTTAAAAATTCTTCATCTTCAGGATATATTTTTACTTTATTGGCAAAGGCATATTTATTTTTTATTTCTTTACTATATAAAAATGAAAAAAATAATCCGCTGATAAATCCCGACAGATGTCCTTCCCAAGACATATTTTTAATGATTGGAAACATCAGCCAAATAATACTGCCATACAAAAATACCACAATTAAAGACACAGCCATCAAGCGATAATATTTGCTGAATATACCTGAGAAAAATAAAAATGAAAATAACATAAAATTAATTCCGCTGATTCCGATATGATATGCTTCACGTCCAATCAACCAAGTAAGAATACCTGTTATGAAGCTGCCTATTAACAAAATTTTCCATGCATATTTTTTGTAGTGGTAAAACAAAAAAGCGGACAATACAAAAAAAGCTACAATATTATTTAACAGATGCTTGATGTCGGAATGAATGAAATTCCAAAGTAAAATTCCTCTTAATCCTTTTATTTTATGGGGATAGATTCCGTATTTGGCAAAATTCAGATGAAAAGCGCGTTCCATGGTAAAACTTATGACTAGTAGGCAAATAATCAAAAGTGGATAATAAATAAAATAGGGAATTTTTATATTTTTTTTCATTCAAAAGTTTTGTGTAAAAATATTAAATTTATCTTTGTATTTATAAATTAATGTAAAGATGCAAAATATTCCTCTTGCAGAGCGGGTTCGTCCTACAGATTTAAAAAGTTTTGTTGGTCAAGAACATTTAATCGGTAAAAATGCATTATTGACCAAACAATTGCAAAGCGGAATGCTTTCATCTTTGATATTTTGGGGACCACCGGGGACAGGTAAAACCACATTAGCCAATATTTTAGCCAAAGAAACTGCAAGACCTTTTTATAAATTAAGTGCTATCAACTCCGGAGTGAAAGATATCAGAGCGATATTGGACAAAGTTAAAAATTCGGGAGGTTTATTTTCGACTTCAACTCCTATTTTATTTATTGATGAAATTCATCGTTTTAACAAATCCCAACAAGATTCGCTTTTGGAAGCTGTAGAAAAAGCATGGATAATTCTGATTGGCGCCACTACTGAAAATCCTAGTTTCGAGGTTAATAACGCTCTTTTATCTCGTTGTCAAGTTTTAAAATTGAAACCTTTGGATGAAAAATCTTTGTTTAAGATTTTGACCCAAGCCATCAAAAAAGATACATTTCTTAAAAATAAAAAGATAGAACTTTCTGAAACAGGAGCTTTACTTAATCTTTCGGGAGGTGATGCCAGAAAAATGTTGAATATTTTTGAACAAGCGGTTCTTTTTTCGGATGAAGATCCAATTGTTATTACGGACCAATTGGTTAAAAAAAGTATTGAACATATCGCTTTTCTTTATGATAAAAAAGGGGATATGCATTATGATATTGTTTCGGCTTTTATCAAATCTGTCAGAGGCAGTGATCCCAATGCTGCTGTTTATTGGTTGGCACGAATGATTGAAGGGGGAGAAGATCCGATTTTTATTGCACGTAGATTAATTATTTTGGCTTCGGAAGATATTGGACTTGCCAATCCAAATGCACTGCTGATTGCCAATGCAGCTTTTGATGCCGTTAACAAAATCGGTTGGCCAGAGGCACGTATTATCTTGGCGGAAGCCACCATTTATTTAGCGACATCTCCCAAAAGCAATTCTGCTTATCAAGCTATTAATCAGGCACAAAAATTAGTCAAAGAAACCGGAAACTTACCTGTGCCTTTAAGTATTAGAAATGCACCGACACAATTGATGAAAAAGCAGGGGTATGGCAAGGGTTATCAATATGCCCATAATTTTGAGGGGAATTTTGTCAAAATGGAGTTTTTGCCTGATGAAATTTCAGGAAAATCTTTATATCAACCCGGAAAAAATTCTAAAGAAGAAAAAATTCGTCAAAGTTTGCATGAAAAATGGAAAGATAAGTATGGATTTTAGTCAGCTTGAAAAATAAAAACTGTTGGTTTTTTATGTAAGTCCGGTTTGTTTTTTTGCCATTGCCTTACTCTGTATGTTTTAATAAATTCAGTAGGCAATGTAATATCTCGGGCTATGCATAAAAATGTATCCGGATTTAATGTTTTAAGTAATAAATCCAAAAGTTTGGGATTTCGATAAGGGGTTTCTATAAATAAATGAGAACTACCTTCTTGAAATGAACGTTTTTCCAAAAATTTGACTTTCTTTTTGAGAGCAACATTTTCTTTAGGGAGATATCCGTGAAAACAGAAATTTTGTCCATTTAATCCCGATGCCATCAGTGCCAACAGCAATGAAGAAGGTCCGGTTAGCGGTTTTACTTCCACTTGATTTTTATGTGCCCATTTCACCGCCAATGAGCCAGGATCTGCGATAGCCGGCAATCCTGCTTCGGATAGCAAACCCATATTTTGACCGGAAAGGAGTTTTTGCATAAATTCATCGATGCCTAAATCTTTTTGATGTTTGTTCAACTGATAAATTTTCAATTTGCTTTGATTTTTATCTGGACAAATAATTTTGATGAATTTTCTGGCACTTTTTTGGTTTTCAACAATATAATAATCTGTGTTACAAATAGTTTCTTTGATTATAGGAGGAAATATTTCTGTCAAATTATTACTTCCCAAGGTGGTAGGTATCAAAAAGAGTTTTCCTTTATTCATCTTGATATTTTTTTGCAATTGCATCGGTAGCTTGCTCTAACATTTGATACAGGAGTTCCGCAGCATGCAAGTCTTTTTGATAGGTGTCGGGAACATCCAAATTTTCTCCAGGAAAAATCTCATTTAAAATAAAATCCACTTTTGATAAATCTTGTTTATTACGGGCTTTTTGTTGGATAAGTTGCCAATTGAAATTGTCCATAATATATATTTTATCAAATTTATCAAAATCATTTATTGAGAAATGTCTTGCCCGTAATCCATCGATATTTAGTCCATGTTTTTTTGCAATTTCTCTGGAAGTTCTACAAGGAGCTTCACCAATATGCCAGTGGTCTAAGCCGGCAGAATCGACGGTAACTTTACCGGAATTTATTTTACTTCTCAATAATCCTTCTGCTAATGGAGAACGACAGATGTTTCCCAAGCAGACCATAAGTATTTTTTTTGGTTCTTTCATATTTGGCAGATTGATATTTTTTTGCAAAAATAAGGAATATCGATAAGTCTGTGATATAGAATTCTAATAAAAAAATTATAAAGAAAATTGTGATTCCAAATCTTTGTAAAATCTAGAAAAATCTTTATCGATTTCTACGAGCCCTTCAATAGTTTTGCAAGCATGTAAAACAGTAGCATGGTTTCGTTTTCCGATATATTTTCCTATTTCAGCGTAGGGTTTATTGGTAATTTTTTTTGCAAAATACATGGCAAATTGTCTGGCTTGCACAATTTCTCTTTTGCGTGATTTGGATTGGATATCATCGATGTTGACATTGAAATAATTGGAAATAACTTCTTGAATCATATCGATTGAGTATACTTTTTTGGTATGTTTGACATATTTTTGAAGAATTTCTTTGGCCAATTCCAAATTGATTTCTTTATGATCAAAAGAAGCATGTGCAATCAAAGAAATAATTACTCCTTCGAGTTCCCTGATATTGGTTTTGATATTTTTTGCTATAAATTCAATGATTTCAGGTGGTAAGCTTACTCCATCGTTAAATAATCTCTGCTCGATTATTTTTTTTCGGGTTTGGTAATCCGGCTTTTGTAATTCGGCGGATAATCCCCATTTGAATCTGGAAAGTAAGCGTTGTTCCACATCCTGCATATCAACCGGTGTTCTGTCAGCTGAAAGAATGATTTGTTTTTTGTTTTGGTGTAAATGATTGAATATCTGAAAAAATACTTCTTGAGAACCTGGTTTTCCCGAAAGAAATTGGATGTCATCTACAATCAAAACATCTATCATTTGATAAAAATGAATAAAATCATTGCGGTTGTTTCGGTGAACCGATGTGGTAAATTGTTGAACAAATCTTTCGGTGGAAACATACAAAACCGTTTTTTCGGGGAAACGTCTTTTTACTTCCACTCCTACAGCATTGATTAAGTGGGTTTTTCCCAATCCTACATCGCCATAAATAAATAAAGGGTTGAATGAAGTTCCTCCAGGTTTTCTCGAAACTGCCATGGCTGCATTTTTTGCCAATCTGTTGGAGCTTCCTTCTACAAAATTATCAAAGGTATAATTGGGGTTTAATTGAGAATCTATATGATTTTTCTTTAAACCGGGCAAAGCAAAGGGATTTTTTATTTCCGGGATAAATTTATTGGTGCTTTTTTGATTCCGAGTATCAATTTTGGGTTTATTGGTGCTGGGGACATCAACCAAATGCCCATTTCCGGAATTTTTTTTCTGACTTAATTTAATACTGTAAATCAGTTTGGCATCTTTACCTAAATTCTTGTTTAAAGCTATTTTTAATAATTGAAGATAATTTTCTTCAATCCATTCATAATAAAATTTACTAGGAACCTGAATCTTTAAAGTGTTGCCTTTTAGGGCAATAGGAACCAATGGTTTGAACCAAGTATTGAATGCATCTTCATCAATATTATCTTTGATAAATGCAAGACAATTATTCCACAAGTTAATTACTTGATTCATAGAGAGTTGTTTGGTTTTTAAGTTTAAAATGAATGATTTGTTGCTGTAAATCTACTTGCAAATTTCAGACAAAATTTTGAATAAAAAAAATCTTTTTTTGTTCATTTTTTTACAAATTTTTTGGCTGCTTGTTTAAACATTTGTAAAGACGAGTTTAATAAAACTTTTTTATATGTTCTTGTAATTGTTATAAAAAAAAATTATAATTAGCAAATATTTTTAAGATATCTTATTGAATTGCCAAAATGATTAAAAAATATATTAAATTTGCACAAGAATTTTACATTAAATTTACATTATTTCAATGAAAAAAAAATTGGATTTTTCACTTAGAACCCGATATGCCGAAACCGATCAAATGGGGTATATTCATCATAGCATCTATCCACAATATTTTGAAGTAGCCCGTATTGAATTTATGAAAACAATTGGTATCTCCTATAAAAAAATGGAGGAAGAGGGAATAATATTGCCGGTTTTTACGATGAATATAAAATATTTAATCCCTTTGACTTTTGATGAACTTATCACTATTAGAACTTCGGTAAAATATTTAAAAGGTGTACGTTTGAGTTTTGTTTATGAAATTTATAATCAGAATAATCAAAAATCTACTGAAGCCGAAGTGGTATTGATTTTTGCAGGTTCCAATGGTAAACCCATAAAACCTCCGATTCATTATGTGGAAAAATTGAATCAATTAATTTAACAATAGATTATGAATAGAACCAAACTTAGCGTAAATATTAATAAAATTGCCACTTTGAGAAATGCTCGTGGAGGAAATTTTCCCAATGTAATTCATTTTGCAAAATTGGCGCAAGAATATGGTGCTGATGGAATTACAATTCATCCTAGACCTGATGAACGTCATATAAGATATCAAGATGCCAGAGCGCTTCGTGAGATTGTAAAAACTGAATTTAATATTGAAGGAAATCCTATTTCAAAATTTATAGATTTAGTTTTGGAAGTGAAACCCGAGCAAGTAACTTTGGTTCCGGATGATCCCTATCAGATAACTTCAGATCATGGTTGGGATACCATAAAATATCAAAAAGACTTGCAAAGAATTATCCAAAAATTCAAAACTGCAGGTATCAGAACTTCTATATTTGTAGATCCGGTTGAAGATATGGTAAAAGCGGCTATTGATACCGGAACTGATAGAATAGAATTATATACAGAGTCTTATGCCAAAAATTATCAGGCAAATCCGCAGGATGCTGTTAAAGATTTTAGAAAAAGTGCCATTTTGGCTCATGAATTAGGGCTAGGTATCAATGCCGGTCACGATTTAAATTTGGAAAACATCAAATTTTTCAAACAAAATGTTCCTTATCTGGACGAAGTTTCCATTGGACACGCTTTGATTGTAGAATCATTGATATACGGTATGCAAAATGTTATTGCCATGTATCAAGAAAAACTAAAATAATCATGGGAAAATCTCCCGTTTTACATTCAAAAATAATTGGCAAAGGACAAGCTTTATTTATCTTGCACGGATTACTGGGAATGGGAGATAATTGGATAACTCTAGCTCGAAAATATGCAAATGAAGGTTTTCAAGTTCATTTAATAGACCAAAGAAATCATGGAAAAAGTTTTCATGATGATGAGATGAATTATGAAGAAATGTCTCTTGATTTAAAAAATTATGCTGATTATTATCAATTAACAAATTTTGATTTAATTGGACATTCTATGGGCGGAAAAACAGCTATGTATTTTGCTATAAATTATCCCGAAATGATAAATAAGCTTATAATTGTTGATATTGCCCCCAAATATTATCCCCCACATCATCATTTTATTTTTGAAGCAATACATTCGGTAGATTTGAATACTACCGATAGACGAAAAATTGAAAACAGCTTGATAAACAAGCTTCAGAATAAGGCCATTGCCGCATTTCTAGCAAAAAATATTAAGCGTAATAAAGACGGAACTTTTCAATGGAAAGCGAATATTTCTGTTTTAGAAGAGAATTTAGATACTTTGGGAGAATCACTTCCACCTTTGTCTGTTTATAAAAAACCGGTATTGTTTATCCAAGGAGAGAAATCACCATATATACAAAAATCTGATTATAAGTTGATTAAAGCACATTTTCCCGAAGCAAAAATAGTTTTGATTCCTAATAGCGGACATTGGGTTCATGCCGAACAACCCACTTTGTTTTTTAATAAAACCTTGGATTTTTTAAAGAATATAGATTGATATAGATATAAATCTGATAAAAAATACTCAAAAATTTACAAAAACTTTGTATATTTAACCAAAAAATATTTAACTATGAGAAAACTACTATTAACAAGTATGATGATGCTCAGTTTATCCTTGACTTTTGCCGGAGGATATCGGGTAGCATTGCAAGGACAAAGAATGCTCGGAATGGCACATGCAGGATTGTCGGTGTTTGAAAATCCCGAAACTGCATTTTTTAACCCCGCGGGTATTTCGTTTTTAAAAGACAAATTTGCCATTTCTTTTGGAGCCAGCGGAATTTTATCAAATATAAAATTTCAGAATGAACTTTACAATTGGAAAGCACAAACCGATAATCCGTTGGGGACTCCTTTTTATCTTTATGCGACCTATCAAGCTGATGATCACGTATCTGTGGGATTAGCCATTTATACACCTTTTGGTAGTTCTGCCGTTTGGAATCAATGGCAAGGTTCGCAAGTGGTTCGTTCCATTTCCATGAAGGTGATTTATGTGCAACCTTCTATGGCTTACAAATTCTCGGATATGTTCAGTGTATCCGCTTCTTTGATTATGGCTTATGGAAATATTTCCTACAGCAAAGATATCAATCGGTATTTGACTGGTGATAATGGAGAAAAAACCTATGCAGCATTAGAATCCGGATGGATTAATAATGCAGGGTATGCCTTGAGTTTGGCTTTTAGACCTTCGGATAAAGTTTCTATGGGATTGAATTATCGTTCCAAAATTGTCTTAAACGCCAAACATGGCTTGGCTAAATTTCATAATGTTCCTACCATTTTATCCGATCGTTTAACCACAACTGCATTTTCTGCAAAATTGCCTATGCCTGCAGAATTGGGTATTGGAATTTCAGTTAAACCTAATGACAAACTTCTTTTGGCTTTTGATTATAATTATACTTTTTGGAGCGCTTATCAAAAATTACAAATCGATTTTAAAAATGGTTTACCTTCCAGTGTAAATGATAAAAATTGGAAAAATACCAATACATTTAGATTGGGAGCAGAATATCACGTTACCGATAACATAGCCGTAAGAGCTGGATATTATTATGATGGGTCTCCCATTCCTCAAGAAAGATTCTCACCGGAAACTCCCAGTATGGATTCCAATAATTATACCTTTGGTTTAGGTTATAATATGAACAAATTGTCAATTGATTTTTCAATTTTATATCATCAAGCCAAAGAAAGAACAGATTATACTTGGGTTAATGGTGAGGGTAGTGCATATAGATTTGGAGGAACTTATGTGATGAATGCTATTATTCCCGGTATTGGCGTAACTTATAAAATAAACTAAAAAGAAAATTTAGAAATTATGAAAAAATATATTTATACATTATTATTAATCACGGGTTTGATTTTTACTTCCTGTGAACCGGAGTTTACCAATCCGATTGGTGATGATACGTATTCCTCAGGTGATGCTGATTTTAGTAATTATGTTGCTGTTGGAAATTCATTAACAGCAGGTTATACAAATGGAACCCTTTATAAGTCGGGACAAAGCATGTCTTTTCCGAAAATTTTATCTGAGCAAATGAAATTAGCCGGTGGAGGTGATTTCACTCAACCCTATTTGGATGATGATACCCATGATGTAGGAGGGTTAACATTACTGGGAAATACAATTCTTAATCCAAAGTTAATTATCAATGCTTCACAGGGAACTGTTGAACCCATCAATCAAATGCCAACAATAGAAGTTTCCAATATTCATCCCGGCCCTTATAATAATATGGGTGTTCCCGGAGCAAAGATCTATCATTTAGTTGCTCCCGGATATGGAGATTTAGCCAATATTGCTTTGGGAAAAGCAAATCCTTATTATGTGCGAATGGCTTCTTCTACTACTGCAACAGTTATTCAAGATGCTGCTTCACAAAACCCTACTTTTTTTACACTTTGGATTGGAAATAACGATGTGTTGTCTTATGCAACTTCAGGTGGAACCGGAACCGACCAAACGGGAAATCAAAATCTTAACACTTACGGACCTAATGATATCACGGATCCGGGAGTTTTCAGTTATTTATATCAACAATTTTTAGATGCTTTAACTGCAAATGGAGCAAAAGGCATAGTTGCAACCATTCCCGATGTTGCATCAGTTCCTTTTTTCACCACAATTCCTTACAATCCAATTCCTTTAGATGACCAAAATGTTGTGGATGCTTTAAATAATGCTTATGCTAATTACAATGCTGGTATTCAGCTTGCTTTATCCAATGGATTGATTGATCAGGATGAAGCTGATGCCAGAACTATTTCTTTTGATATGGGAGCCAATCCTATGGTAATGGAAGATGAATATCTAACAGATTTATCTGGTTTGGGTTTACCTTCTCTTAGACAAACAACGGATGAGGACTTAATCGTTCTGACTGCTAAATCTATCATAGGAACATCTGATCCTAATAACCCTCAGTTGATCAATGGATTAACCATTCCTTTGGCGGATAAATGGGTGTTGAGTAAAAATGAAATTGAAACTGTCAGAGCCGCTACATCTGCTTATAATGCAAGCATTACAAGTTTAGCCGACTCCAAAAATTTGGCAGTTGCCGATATGGCTGCCGTTATGCAAAAATT
>Ga0256841_1002005_pt1 | contig 16746 bp, 15 predicted proteins | sample 356308metaG_FD_185971 | JGI IMG/M metagenome (GOLD analysis project Ga0256841, IMG submission 185971) | Hydrothermal vent microbial communities from Mid Atlantic Ridge, Atlantic Ocean - 356-308 | ecosystem: Environmental > Aquatic > Marine > Hydrothermal vents | place: Atlantic Ocean: Mid... | reverse complement strand
GGCGCCTACCGCGACCGCGACATCGACATGAACTCCGTCGAGTTGATGGTCCTCCGCCGCACCGACGGCGGCTGGCGCATCGCCGCCGTCCACTGGTCCTCGGGCCGCCGGTAGTCGCGGCGAAGCGTCCGGGCGGTCATCCCGAAGGGCGGCGGGGCAGCGTCTCGCGCATGACCGACAGCGCCGCGACGCCGAGCGCGGCGGAGGACGCGGCCCCGCCATAGCGCCGTGTGGGGCGGGTCGAGATCGGCACGCGCCCGTTGCCCCATCCTCTTCAGATCGACACGGGAGGCGCGAGCCCCTGACGACGCATCCCTTCACTCTGAAACTTCAGGCTTGGACGAGGCGAGGATTCCGGCGTTCCGGAGGGGCGGGCTCCGGAGGGGCGGTTCCATGAGGAGGAGCGTCAGGAGCATCGCGCGTTCGAGCGTGCGGTCGAGGTCGATGAACTCGTGGCGGGCGTGCGCGCCGTCGCCGACGGCGCCGAGGCCGTCGAGCGTGGCGGTGTGCAGGCTGGTGAAGTTGCCGTCCGAGGCGCCGCCGGCGAGGCCTTCTTCGACCGGGACGCCGGCGGCTTCGGCGAGGGCGCGGTAGCGTAGCCAGAGCGCCCGGTTGCGCGGCGTCGGCTCCATCGGGAGGCGCTCCATGCCGCCCCGGACCTCGAGCGTGACGCCCGGCGTCGTCGGCTTCAGGCTGCGGATGGCCGTCTCCACGCGCGCGGCGTCCTCCCGCGTGGGCACGCGCACGTCCACCCGGATGCGGCTCTCCGCCGCGATGACGTTGGCCCGCGTGCCCCCTTCGAGCGTGCCCACGTTCACCGTCACGCCTGTGGCCGGGTCGTTGAGCGCGAAGAGCTTTTGCACCACGTACGTCAGTTCGAGGATGGCGCTCCGCCCTTCTTCGGGCGCGAGGCCCGCGTGCGCCGCCTTCCCCCGGACGACGATCTCGAAGTCGCCCGTGCCCTTGCGTCGCGTTTTGATCTTCCCCGCCGGACCGAGCGCGGGTTCGAGCACGAGCGCCCGGTCCGAGACACGGGCGAGACGTTCGAGGCGCGCCTGCGATTCGAAGCTGCCGATCTCCTCGTCCGAGTTGACGAAGACGAGCGGCGTGACGGTGGGCGTGAGCGCGAGCGCGCGGAGGGCGCGGAGGGCGAAGACGATCATCGCGAGGCCCGCCTTCATGTCGAAGACACCCGGCCCGCGCACCATGGCGTCGCGCCGCTCGAAGGGCATCTCGGCGAGCGTGCCGAGGGGCCACACCGTGTCGCAGTGGCCGAGCAGGAGCTGGCGCGGAGCGCCCCGCGCCCGCGTCCGGGGACGCGCATAGAGTTGCCCGCCCGTCGCCCGGCCCGGCAGCCGAAGCGTCTCGAACGCGAGCGCCTCGAAGGCCTCGGCGAGCAGGCCAAGCACCGGCGCCTGCGCCTCGGGCCGCGTCGAGGGAGATTCCTCCAACACCAGCGCCCGCGTGAAGGCGATGAACTCGTCCCGGTGCTCCTGGAAAAACGCGCGGACCCGCTCGGTCATCGTCGCTAGCGTTCAAAATGATCGGGGAACGGGAAGGCCTGGCTCTCGCGGATGACGGCAAAGCGCCCGGGCTGGAGGTAGGCCAGGAGCGGAGCCTCGCGCACCACCTCGTTGTCGTCGCGGTCCCAGCTTCGGAGCGCCCGCTCGCGCACGTACGCCGCCACGATGCGCCCCGTGACGAGGCTGTTCACGCCGAAGCCGTCGATGACGCGCTCGAGCGCGCACTCGAAATACAGGCTGGCGTCTTCGAGCAACACGCCCTCGATCACACGGGCGGGAAACGTCGGGAGAAGCTCGACGATGGGCTTCGAGTCGTTCTCGCATCGCGGGCTGGCCGAGAGGCTCGCAAGCACGACCTGATCCGGGTTCGGATAACTGACCGTGAAACCGCCTTCACGCTTCGCATTGTGGTACGTGCGGTGCCGGGGCGTGCAGACGAAGCCGAAAAAGTTGTCCCACCCCATCGGGAAGGCCATGTGCTTCGGCGCGAGGTCGAACCGGCCGTCGGGCTCCCGCGTGCCCACGACCACGAGCGGGTTGACGAGGAAGAACGCGTCCCAGATCGGCGTCTCGACGTCCAGCGTCACAAGGGCATCGGCGGTTGGCTTCATGGTCGGTGTGGGAAAGGTTGTGGAGAACGGCGCGGCTCAGGCCACCAGCGTTTCGGGCCGGAAGACCTCCTCCAGCCCCAGGATGCGGACGACCTCGAAGAAGATCGGCGGGGGGTGCATCAGGCGCACCTTCTTTCCGGCCCGGATCAACTCGTACAGCGCGAGGATGCCCTCCGTGTCGACAAACTTCGAACGGGCCAGGTCGATGGCTATCTCGTCCACGTCCCGGCACAGCCGCCGCACCTTCCGCGCCGTGAGCAGGTTGAAGTCCCGGCGCAGCGTGATATGGATGGCATGGCCTTTTTTCTCGTACGTCATTGGAGTTCCCGCGCGATGAGATTCTTGATGCGGTGCGCCGACTCGGAATACACGTGGATGAGGTCGAAGTCGAGCCGCTCATACACCTTCTGCAGACGCAGGTAATCGCGCTCGTGATGAAACAGCGGCATCAGCCCGGAAAAAACGAAGCCGCAGTCGTGAAGATCCGGAACGATGGTCTTCGTGACGGGGTCGTCGAGCGGAAGGTCGAGGTAGACCGCGTGCATCCCCTCGTCGCGCAGCGACTGGAGCGTGTGCCGGAGACGATCCGTGAGGTCCTCGCCGTAGGTCCGGACCACGAGCAAGGCGTGCTTGTACTCGTAACTGATCTTCAGATCGAGGTCGGACCGCTCGGCGAGTGACGGCGCTTCGGGCGGGCGGTCGTGCACGTTGGCGCCGAGCAGCCGGTAGATGTCGGTGAGGATCGTCCGGTAGGCAGGGGGCAGATAACGCCCGGCCGTCTCGATGCGGCACAGGGGCAGAAAGTCGATGACGATGGAGACGTCCTGCGGGTAGCTCTCGGTCAGGCCCTTGTATTTGGCCGTGGGGAAGTCGGCCAGCAGGAGGGCGGTCGATTGCATGCCGAACCTCGCATTGGCCTTCTGGCTGATCGTGTGCACCGTCACGGCTTCGCCGAAGAGGCCCAGCAGTCCCCGCTCGCGGGACATCTCGATGAGCCGCCGGAGCATGCGCGTCATGATGCCCCGGTGGCGATGGGGCACGGCCACCACCGCCTCGCCCACCTCGCCGATGCGAGAGTCCGTCGTTCGGAGCACGGCGAAATAGCCCACCGCCTCGCCTTCGCTCGTCCGGGTGATGACGCCGAACTTCTCCTCCCGCTCCAGCGCCAGCGCAATCTTTTTCGGGAAGTACAGGTCTTCCTTGACGTACGTATAGCCGTACGTGCGATAGATGAGCTTGGCGACGTCTTCGGCGTCTTCCTCGTGAACGGTCCGGATGACGTACGTCGTCTCGCGGGCCGGCGGAGGCGCGGACGCGGGCTTCTCGTCCACGAGGAGGTCGGCGATGTGCTCGCCCGTGGTCTTCTTGACGAGCCGAAACTCTTTCCCGCCCCGGCCTTTGTTGATGAAGATGAAGTCGTCCACGAGGTGACGGATGACCTCGAAGCCCGCCCCCTCGAAATTGCCTTCCCGGAGGGCGCGGTCGCGGTCGTAGACGTGGCGCTCGGGGTCGAACGGCTCGCCGAACTCGTGCACGATGATCTCGACGCTGGAGGGGCTCCATCGGTACGAAAGGTCGAACCGGCCCTCTTCCTCTCCGAAGGCGAAGAGCACCACGTCCGTGACGAGCTCGTCCACGGCAAGCGAGAGCCGCACGGCGTCTTCTTCACTCAGACCGGCGTTCATGCCCCACTTGTACGTGAAGTCGGTCACGGAGCCGATCACGCTCACCTTGTTCTTCAGCGTCAGTTGGGTGTCGATGTCCATGGCGTCCCGGTCCGGAAGGTGGGGAGGCGTGCGGCAGGGACATGAGTACGCCGCCGCGCGTCGAAGCGGTAGCCGTGGATGGACGAGAGGCGGCGTCAGGGAAAGACGGCGGCGTCCTGTGGGTGAAACGCTTACGACGGCGCTGCCGGCTATCCGGCGACGCCGCGCCGCCAGGCGAGGTAGGCCATGAAGCCGGGCGCGAGGCGGAGGGCGTCTTCGTCGACGGTGAAGCGCGGCGTGTGGAGGCCGTGCGTGATGCCGGCCTCGGGGTTGCCCACGCCGAGCACGTAGAAGCACCCCGGCGCCTCGCGAAGATAATAGGCGAAGTCCTCGCCGGCGAACCACAGGTCCACGTCCACCACGTGCTCCGCCCCGGCGTAGGCGACGGCGGCCTCGCGCACGAAGGCGGCGGCTTCGGGATCGTTGAAGAGGGCCGGATAGCCGGCGACGATCTCGACGTCGGCCTCCGCGCCGAAGGCCCGCGCCGTGTGCGCGGCCACGCGCCGGATGAGCTCGTGCGCGCGAAAACGCCACCGCTCGTCCATCGCGCGGAAGGTGCCTTCGAGCCGCGCCGACACCGGCAGGACGTTCGCGGCGCCCTCGGCCGCCACGCGCCCGAACGAGAGCACGCTCGGCACGTCGGGCGGGCAGTTCCGGCTGACGACGCTCTGAAGCGCAACCACGACGTGGGCCGCCACGAGCACGGCGTCGGCGGCGATCTCGTGGGGGGCGGCGGCGTGCCCGCCCTCGCCGCGCACGGTGACGTACACCTCGTCGGCCGAGGCCATGAACATCCCGGCGCGCACGCCGATCTTCCCGGCGCGGAGGTCCGGCCGCACGTGCTGCCCGAAGACGGCGGCGGCCCCCGGCGTGCCGCCGGAACCGCCGAGCGCGCCTTCGGCGATCATCGTCTTCGCGCCGCCGGGGATCTTCTCCTCGCTCGGCTGAAAGAGGAAGCGCACCGTGCCGGAGACCTCGTCCCGCACGCGCGCCAGGATCATGGCCGCGCCGAGAAGCGAGGCGGTGTGCGCGTCGTGCCCGCAGGCATGCATCTTGCCGGGGTTCTTCGAGACGAAGTCGAAGTCGTTCGCCTCGAAGATGGGCAACGCGTCGATGTCGGCGCGAAGGGCGACCGTGGGGCCGGGCCGCCCGCCCGTCAGCGTGGCGACGACGCCCGTGCGGGCCACGCCGGTGCGCACGTCGAGGCCGAGGGGACGGAGGGTCTCGGCCACGAGACGAGCCGTCTCATACTCTTCGAAGGCAAGCTCGGGATTCCGGTGAATCGCCCGGCGCAGACGGACGACCTCGGGGAAAATCTCTTCGGAAAAGGCCTGGATGCGATCGATCATGGGCGTAGACGAGCGAGTGAGCGGACTCGACAAGATACGACCGCGAGCGCTCTCGTTCCGCTCTTAATCTTTCACGAATTTCCGGAAGCATCGCCGACTCCCACCGGATCGCTTTCCTTCAGGCGCGTGCCGGAGACCGACGGGCGCGCAGCTCTTTTGCCATGTTCCGGAGGCGCCGGAGGCAAAGCGTCCTCCCGAGGGATTCCCGCGCAGCGCATGGAGACGATCGAAGAGAAAACCGCGACTCCGACGCGCCCGGAGAACGCCCGTCGTCGGGCCGGTGACAAAACGACGCGCGGCCGGGATCATTTCGGGGGATTCGGCTATTAACACTACAATATTTATCTTCCCGCGCCGTGTACGGTTCTTTTCTCTTCCTGAAGCGGGTGTCGTTGCGGTTGACCGCCGGCGTCTTCATCTTCTCGCTCTCAGTCGAAACGAGCCGCTCACGCGGTTGCCTGCGAGATTCGCGGCAACATACCGGCCACCCCTGTTTTGACGCCGTGGTTGACTTTGCGTGACGATCTGCAAGGAGTTCGCTTCGTAGCAGCGACTCTTTTCCTCTTTTCACAGTTTGTACAGTTTCTCAAGGAGTGTTGTGCGCACTCCCTGGGCTGGTCTTTTCCTGGCATTTCCCGCCATGCACGGCTTGGGCCCGCCTCGTCTCGGGCGCCCCGAAGTCGCGTGCATCCGGTCGCCTCTCTTGCGCCGGTTGATCCTGTGGTTTGCTATGCCGCGTCCCTGTTTGAAGGACGCTCCGCGCCCCTGACGGAAGTGCGACTCACTCCGTTTGTGCGATCCGAAGACCCGTCCCGGGAAGGCGTGCACGTTTTTTCCCTATGGGCAAGGAAATTATCATCAATGCCGAGAAGGAGCAGACCCGGATCGCCATCCTCGAAGATGGCGACCTGGCGGAGCTCTATATCGAAAATCCTGAAAACACCCGGACGATCGGCAACATCTTTCTGGGACGCGTTCGGCGCATCATGCCGAGCATTCAGGCCGCATTCATCGACATCGGGCAGAAGCAAGACGCTTTTCTGCACTTCTCCGACCTCGCCGAAAACCTGCCCGAGTGGCTGGAGTTTCTCGAACAGACGAACCCGTCGGTAGAGAAGTTCAAGTTGACACCGGAGCACCATCGGTTGGTGGAGCGACGCAGGCGGCCGCCGAGCCGCTCGCGTTCTCATGCCGCGCGCTCGGAAGAGACCGGCGGCGAGAAGAGCGCCGAAACCGACGGCGCGTCGCAAAAATCCCATCATGCCGTAGCCGACGCCCCGACGCGCAGCAAGCGCCGCTCGGCCCAGCGCCGCGCCCAGGGCGAACGCAAGGACAACGAGCGCGCCTCCGGCGGGAAAGACCGCAACGAGCGCGCCTCCGGCGGGAAGGACCGCAACGAGCGCGCCTCCGGTGGGAAAGACCGCAACGAGCGCGCCTCCGGCGACAGGGGACGGGGGCGGCGGGAAGACCGAAACCGGGAACGAAGACTGGAATCCTACCTCCGGCGCGATCAACGCATCCTCGTCAAAATCAGCAAAGAGCCGATCTCGTCGAAAGGGAGCCGCGTCACCACGGACATCTCACTGGCGGGGCGCTTCCTTGTCCTCGTGCCCCTGGCCGACTACGTGGCCGTCTCGAAGAAGATCGCCTCGTACAAGGAACGTCGCCGCCTGCGGACGCTCGCAAAGAGTCTCCTGCCCGAAGGCTTCGGCGTCATCGTGCGCACGGTGGCCGAGGGGCGAAACGCCAAAGCGCTCGACACCGACCTGCGACTCCTCCTCGACAAATGGCACAAGATCGAGGCGAAGCTGGCCGGCAAGCCGAAGCCGCCGCTCGTCGTGCACGAAGACGTGAACATGGTCTCCTCGGTCATCCGCGACCTCTTTTCCGACGATTACGACCGCATCCTGATCGACGACCCCCGGCTTTATCGCAACATCAAGGGCTACATTCAGGCCATTGCGCCTCAGATGGCTCCGGCGGTGCGCCTGCACAAAGGACGGAAGCCCATCTTCGAGGCCACCGGCATCGCGCGCGACGTGGCCGAAGCCTTCGAGAGCCGCGTCAACCTGCCCTCGGGCGGGTACCTCTTCATCGAGCACACCGAGGCCATGCACGTCGTCGACGTGAACTCGGGCCGGGCCGGGAAAGGGCTGACGCAGGAGCAAAATTCGCTCAAGGTGAACCTGGAGGCGGCGCGTGTGATCGCCCGGCAGGTGCGCCTGCGCGACCTCGGCGGCATCATCGTCGTCGACTTCATCGACATGCGAAGCGAACGCAACCGGAAGAAGGTGTTCGATGAACTGAAGAGCGCCTTCCGCCGGGACCGGGCCGTGTCGAAGATCCTTCCGATGAGCGATTTCGGGTTGATTCAGATCACCCGGCAGCGCCTGCGCCCGAGCATCACGACGACGGCGACCGGCTCGAACGGCGCGGCCTCCGGCTCCGCAGAGGTGGTGAAAAAGAAGGAAGCGGCTCCGGTGGTGGAGAAAAATTCGACCGTCGCCCGCAAGGAAAAGCCGGTCGAGGCCAAAGCGGCGGTGAAGGAGAGCAGGCCGGCCTCTCGGCGTGAGACGCCGGAACGAACGCCGCCTCTCACGCCTGAAGACATGGTGGGCGAGATCGAAAAGAGGATCCAGGCCTATAAGAAACGGAAAGGACAGGGACCGCTCCGGTTGCGGGTGCATCCCTTCACGGCGGCATACCTCCAGCGGGGGCTGCTCAATTGTCTGGGCCGGTGGCGCATGAAGTTCCACGTTCGCGTTCGCATCGAACCCGACACCGCGCTCGAGCCGATGCGCTTCCGTCTGTTCGATGCCGAGACCGGGAAAGAGGTGATCTGACGCCGTTCGCTGCCCTTGTCGATGTGGCAGAAGCACGCTACCTTGGGGCGCCCCTTTCCTTCAACCAGCCCCTCCGTCTATGCCTCGCGCGTGCCTTTCCGCCTTCTCCCCCGTCGTATGGTTGCTCGCGATGGCGCTGCCGGGTCTGACGCCGCATACCGCTTCGGCGCAGCCCCACGCTTTCGCGGACGGGCCGAAACAGGCCCTCTCGGCCGGCCTGTTCCTGATCGACTTCACCTTCGCCGGCGACGTGCGTCCCGACCCCGTCTTCGATTTCACCGAGCCGGCTTTCGGCCTCACGTATGCCCGGCCCGGTTTTTTCGCCACCTTTGCCTTCGGCAATCAGTCCGGCGCAGCAGGGGCGGACGACCTGCGACTGATCGACTTCAGCATGCTCGTATGGGGCGAGTTGAAGCCGTTTCACTTCGAGGACAAGAGCCGGGCGCGCTTTTTCGTGCCCATCGCCTTGCACAGCGGCTACCGGCGCGTGTCGCGGCAGGGCGCGCGCGACAACCTGCTCGACGCCTTCGAGGTGAGCGTGCTCGGGCTCGGCGCAGGCGCGGGCTTCGAGGTCGGGGGCAAGGGGGTGCGTGTGGAGGGACGCGCCCTGCCCGTCATCGGGCTCGCGTTCCGCTCCTTCGGCAATTCCACGGGCCTCTCCACCTTCTTCGACGCCGACCTTCAGGTGCACCTCGGCCCCTTCGCCGACGCATTCGGCCTCACCCTCGGCTACGGCTTCCGCCTCCAGCGCTGGAACCCCGGCGGCTCCGGGCTGATCTCCGGCGACTTCTTCGACTATAGCGGCAGCCAACAGCTTTTCCGCCTCGGGGTGAACTGGTGAGACCGCCGCGCCCGGGGCGCAAATGCATCCCCGCCCCTTCCTCTCCCCTCGGGTCTAAGCCGTCACCCTGAAGCGGCACGGCCGGCTTCGCCGCGCGCGGGCCGGCAGGATCGGATCGGAACGTGTCGTCCTCCATCACACGGCCCCGACCGTCGACGGGAACGCGGAGGCAACCGGAAAAGCCCGGCGACCTCGCGCCTATTTGAATGCGGGGATTCAACATCCGGCATCCTCGGCCGATTACGCTATCACGAGGCGCTCGGCGACGCAATGCTTTCCGATTCTTCATGACTCCTTGCCGCCGAAAACGTAACTTGCCGACTCGCTTTTTCCGCGAAGCACAAATGGATTCATGATGCCGCCGGTCCCGCGTTTGCTCTTGTCCTTTCTGCTCGGCCCGTTCCTCTTCGGCGCGGGCGCGTTTGCACAGACCACCGGCGTGCTCGCCGGGACCGTCGTCGAAGCGGAGACGGAGCGGCCGCTTCCGGACGTCGGCGTGGCGGTGGCGGGCACGCGGGGCCGCGCCTTCACCGACGCCGAAGGGCGCTTCGTCATCGGCGCGCTCCCGCCCGGCGCGCACCTCGTGCAGGCCCTCGCCCCCGGATACCTCGTCGCCACGGCCCGCGTGGACGTGCGCCCGGGCGACACGACGACGGTGCGCCTCCGCCTCCGTCCCCGCCCGGCGGACATGCTCGCCCCCGTGATCGAGGCGCTCGACCCCGACCTCGTCGCCGTCGAGACGCTCGACGGGCGGCGGATCGCCGAACACCCGGTGATGGACACGGGCGAGGCGCTCCGCCTCATGCCCGGCGTCGACGCCATCCGGCGCGGCAGCCTCAGCTTCGATCCGCTCGTACGCGCGCTTGCCGAAACCGAGGTCGGCGTCTTCATCGACGGCGCGCGGTTCTTCGCCGCCACGCCCGTGCGCGCCGACGCGCAGACCTCCCACCTCGACCCCTCCGCCGTCGCGGACGTCGAGCTCGTCAAGGGGCCGTTTGCGCTCACGTGGGGGGCGGGCCTCATGAGCGCCGTCCGCATCCGCACCCTCGCCGCATCGACGCCGCCCGAACGCCTCCGCGCCACCGTTCAGGCCGGCTATGCCTCGAACCTGAACGCTTTCGAATCTTCCGCCGCCCTCGCCGGAGCTTCGGGGCAATACACATACGCCTTCCACGGCGCGTATCGCGAAGGCGACGACTATGAGGCGGGCGACGGCGCCGGGGTCTCCGCCGGCTTCCGCTCGTGGGCGCTCCGCGGGAAAGGCGGCTATCGCCCCAACGACCATACCGAGATCTCCGTGATCGCGGGCTTTCAAAAACAGACCGACCTCGACGTGCCCGGCCGCACGCTCGACCTCGCCGACGGCGAGGCGAAAGACGTCACGGCGCGTTACCGGTACACCTCCGACGACGCCGTCCTCCGCACCTTCGACCTCGTCGTGTACTGGAACCGGATCACGAGCGCGATGAACAACGACCGCCGTCCGACGGCGCGTGTGGATCTTTTCCGCGATCCGCCCTTTGCGCTCCGCATCGATCTCGACGCCGCGCTCACGACCACCGGCGGGCGGGCGGCGGCGCGCATCGTCTCCGACGACGGCCTCACGCTCGACGTGGGCGCGGACTATTATCGAAAAAAACGGAACGCCGACCGCACCGTTCACAAACGCTCCGACGGCGCGCTCCTCTCCGCCGACACCCTCTTCGCCGACGTCCGCATCTCCGACATCGGCCTGTTTCTGCGCGGGACGACGCGCCTCCGAGGCTTCAAACTCTCGGCGGCGACGCGCTTCGACTTCGTGCAGGCGGACGCGGGGAACGCCGGCGTTTTTTACCTCCGGAACGCGGCCCGGCGCCCGCTCAACCCCGACAACCTCGACCGCAAGGGGACGAACCTGAGCCTGGCCTTCACCGTGGCGCGGCCCCTCTCTTCGGCATGGACGCTCGCCGCCGGGCTCGGCTCGGTGGCCCGCACGGCGGACGCGCTCGAACGCTATGCCGACCGCTTCCCGTCCACGCGCTCGAAGACGAACGCCGAGGTCCTCGGGCGGCCCGAACAGGAGCCCGAACGCGCCTCGGAGCTCGACCTCTCGCTCACCGGCTCGTATCCTCGCCTGCGGGTGCGCCTGAACGTCTTCGCGCGGCTGATGAGCGACTATACCACCTTCCTCCCAACGGACCTGCCCGCCCGCGCCGACACCTCGGCCCGCATCTTCCGGTACCGGAACGGCGAAGGGCGCTTCCGGGGCGGGGAGGCCACGGCCACGTACACGTTCGCCTCGATCCCCCTCACGCTCGACGCCGCCTTCGCCTACCTCTGGGGCAAAGACGTGACGCTCGACGAGCCCGCCTTCGGCGTCTCGCCTGCCGCCGCCGACTTCCGTCTCCGCTACGACGCGCCCGGCGGCGTCCTCTTTGCCGAGGGCGCGCTCCACCTCGTCGCCCGGCAGACGCGGGTGGCCGTCCTGCGCGGCGAGCCCCCCACCGACGGCTATACGACCGCCGACCTCCGCCTCGGCGTCCGTCTCCCGCACACCGAGGGCGACGTCTTCCGCTCCGCCTCGCTCCTCCTCGGCGTGGACAACGTGACGGACACCTTTTATGCCCGCCACGTCAACGCGCTCAACCCCTTCGATTTCACGTCCGTGCCCGAACCGGGACGGGTCTTCTTCGCCAGGCTCCGGCTGGAGCTGTGAACGCCCGGGCGCGCGTCTTTTTATTCAAACTCGATCAGCAGCGCGCTTTTCCCGACGGCGTCGCCCGCTTCGACGTGCACGCGCTGCACGACGCCGTCGCCCCCGGCGCGGAGTTCATTTTCCATCTTCATCGCTTCGAGGAGCACGAGCCCGTCGCCCGCTTTCACGGTCTGCCCTTCCTCGACGAGCACCGCCAGCACCAGTCCCGGCATCGGCGCGCGCACCTCGCGCTCGGCGGCGGCGTCCGCATCCGCGATCCCGAAGCGCTCCAGCAACATCGCCCGCTCGTCCTTGACGCGCACCTCGACCGACCGCCCCCCGAGGCGCAGGCGCACACTCCCCTCCGATGCCGCCTCCACGACCACGGGCACGCTCCGCCCGTCGAGCAACAGCGAGTAATAGCCCTCGGCCACCCGCTCGAACGACACATCGGCCGCCTCTCCATCGACAAACACCGTCCCTTCCCGGAACTCGATTTCGTACGAACGGTCTCCTACCTCGGCACGAAAAGTCTGATCTTGCATGCGCGCCCTTGTTTCGTTAAAACGTTAAAACGCCCAAACGTTCAAACGTTCAACGCCCAAACGTTCAACGCCATAATACGAACATTGTCCGTAATCCCGTAATCGACCGTTCCGTACCCGCATGGATGAACTGACGCCCGAACGGCTCCTCCACGGCTACCGGTGCGGCATCTTTCCCATGGCCGACCCGGACGAAGGCGACGCCATCTACTGGTTTGCCCCGGACCCTCGCGCCATCCTCCCGCTCGACGCATTTCACGTGCCGAAGAACCTGGCGAAGCTGATCCGACGGGAAACGTTCGAGGTGTCCTTCGACCGGGACTTCGAGGCCGTGATCCGGGCGTGCGCGGAGCGCCCGGAGACGTGGATCTCGGAGGAGATCATTCGGGCCTATGTGGCGTTACACCGCATGGGTTTTGCGCACAGCGTGGAGTGCCGGCGGGAAGGCGCGCTCGCGGGCGGGCTCTACGGGGTCTCCCTCGGCGGCGCGTTCTTCGGCGAGTCGATGTTTCACCGGGAGCGGGACGCCTCGAAGGTGGCGCTCGCGCATCTCGTGCGGCGGCTTCGCCGGGGCGGCTTCACGCTGCTCGACACCCAGTACACCACCGCCCACCTGGCCCGCTTCGGCGTCGTCGAGATCCCCCGCGCCGAATACGAGCGCCGCCTCGCGGACGCCCTTCGCACCCCTGCCCGGTGGTGACGCCGACACCCTCCAACCCACGACCCGATGCGACTCCCGACGATTCTCTTCTTCGTGATGCTCCTGTTCAATCTCGGCTGCGGCGCGGAGGCATCCGATCCCGCGACGACCCGGGCCCGGGAGGTTTCCGCCTCGCCCGAAGCGGTCCCCCCGGACAGCGTCACGGCCCGGCGTTTCGAGGAAGTGATGGCCTTCGCCCGGCGGGAGCGGCTGCACGAGCGCCCCCTCGGCCGGATCATGCAGGCCGTCGGCGAGCACTTTGCCGGAACGCCGTACGTGGCCGGTCTGCTCGACGCGCCGAAGGAGGAAACGCTCGTCGTCAACCTCAGCGGCTTCGACTGCGTGCTCTTCGTCGAGACGGCGCTCGCGCTCGCGCGCGGCATCGCCGTGGAGGATTATTCGTACGACACGTTCGTGCGCCGGCTCCGCGAACAACGCTATCGCGACGGGGAGATGAACGGCTATTGCAGCCGTCTCCACTATTTCTCCGAGTGGATCGCCGACAATGAGAAGCGCGGCATCGTGCGGAACATCACCCGCGACCTCGGCGGCGTCCGGCTCGACAAACGGCTCCGCTTCATGAGCGAGCACCGCGCGAGCTACCCGCGTTTCGCCGAAAACGACAGCCTCTTTCAGGGCATCCGCGCGATGGAGGACCGCCTCGCCGGCTTCACGCTCTATTACATCCCGCAGGACCGCATCGGCAGCGTCTACGACCGCCTCCGCGCCGGCGACATCATCGCCACGGCCACCAGCATCGAGGGTCTCGACGTCTCGCACTCCGGCCTCGTCTACGACGGCGGAGACGGGCAAAAAGGCTTTCTCCACGCCTCCACGAGCGGCGGCATCAAGGTTTCGCCGGATCTTCAAGATTATGTGGAGAACATCAAGATCCAGATCGGCATAGTGGTAGCGCGACCGGTCGATGCCCGCCCCCCGTCGGACCTCCGTCCCTAAAAGTCCCGGTCAACGATGTCGCGTCGGCTTCGAAGAGCGGCGCGCGCAGGTAATCCTCTCATGGACATCACACGGATCGGCGTCTTTACCAGCGGCGGCGACGCACCCGGCATGAATGCATGCGTGCGCGCCGTCGTGCGAACCGCCCTCACCTACGACCTCGAAGTCATCGGCATCCGGCGCGGCTACGCCGGCATGATCGAGGGGGACTTCGTCGAGATGGACGGCATGTCCGTCTCGAACATCGTGCAGCTGGGCGGCACCATCCTCAAGAGCGCGCGCTCGGAGCGTTTCCGCACGCCGGAAGGGCGCGCCGAAGCCGCCCGCAGGCTCCGGGAGGCCGAGATCGACGGGCTGATCGGCATCGGCGGGGACGGCACCCTCCGCGGGGCCTCCATCTTCTACGAAGAGTACGGCGTCCCGCTCGTCGGTTGTCCCGGCACCATCGACAACGACCTCTTCGGCACCGACGAGACCATCGGCTACGACACGGCGCTGAACACGGCCATCGAAAACATCGACCGCATCCGCGACACCGCCGACGCCCATGACCGCCTCTTCCTCGTCGAGGTGATGGGCCGGGACGCGGGCTTCATCGCGCTCAACAGCGGCATCGGCGGCGGCGCCGAACTCGTGCTCATCCCCGAGACGATCACCGGCATGGACGAGATCAAGAAACGCATCCTCTCGCTGATGTCGGCGCAGTCCCGTTCGTCCATCGTGGTGGTGGCCGAGGGCGACGAACTCGGCGGGGCCGCCAAGATCGCCGACGCCCTGCGCGGGGACCCCTCCTTTGCGCGGATCGACCTGCGGGTATGCATCCTCGGGCACACGCAGCGGGGCGGCTCGCCGACGGCGCGCGACCGCGTGCTCGCCAGCCGCCTCGGCACCGCCGCCGTCGAAGCGCTCATGGAAGGACACGCCAACGTCATGGTCGGCATCATCCACAACGAACTTCGGCTCACCCCCTCGCGCAACGTCTGGCAACGCCGAAAAACCATCAATTACGAACTGCTGAAGCTGACCGAAGTGCTCAGTTGATCCACCGCCGGAGAACGGCCCTTACTCCGGAACGCATCTTGCCCCAAAGCTCCCAGGCTCACCCGATCTTGCGATGAAGAATTACCCCCCCGTTGACGCGGTCAAAGGCAAGAAAGAGGACGTGCAGGCGATGTTCGACGCCATCGCCCCGCGCTATGACTTGCTCAACCGCATCCTCAGCTTCGGCATCGACCGGCGGTGGCGCAGGCAGGCCGTCGCCATGCTGCGCGACGAACGCCCCGCCCGCATCCTCGACGTCGCCACCGGCACGGGCGACCTCGCCATCGAAGCGCTCAGCCTCGACCCGGAGAAGGTCGTGGGCGTCGACATTTCCGAAGAGATGCTCGGGGTGGGGCGTCTCAAAATCGAAAAGATGGGCCTCTCCGACCGCATCACCCTGCGCAAAGGCGACGCCGAACGCCTGCCCTTCTCCGACTCGCAGTTCAACGCCGTGCTCGTGGCCTTCGGCGTGCGCAACTTCGAAAACCTCGAAAAGGGCCTCCGGGAGATCGCCCGGGTGCTCAAGCCCGGCGGCGCGCTGGTCGTGCTCGAGTTCAGCCACCCCCGCGCCTTCCCCGTCAAACAGCTCTATCATTTCTACGGACGGCACATCCTGCCCCGCGTCGGGCGCTCCCTCTCGAAGAACGAGGGCGCGTATCAGTACCTCCCGGATTCCATCGCCGCCTTCCCCGACGGCCCCGCCTTCCTCGACCGCATGCGGACGGCGGGCTTCGAAGATCTCCGCTGGAAACCGCTCACCTTCGGCATTGCCTCGATCTACAAGGGCGTCCTGCCCGGCTGACCGCTCCCGCCGGAAGCGCTACGCGTCTTTCTTCACGTTGTTGTTCCGGTACTTCGTCATCGAGCACTCGTTGACCTTCCCCCGCGTGCGATACTCGACCCGATCCATGAGCCGGCGCATGATGTGCACCCCGAAACCGCCTTTCTTGTGCCGCCGGGCGAACTCGAAGATGTTGGGCTCCTCATACCGCTCCGGCTCGAAAGACTCGCCCTCGTCGCGGATGCGGATGGTCAGGCGGTCGGGCTTGACGATGACGGCGACGTCGATCTGATGCTCGCCCTCTCCCTTGTATGCGTGCTCGATGACGTTCGTGCACGCCTCATCCACCGCGACCTTCAGTTGCTCGACCACCTCCGCCGGAAGATCCGCCTGACGGGCATGCCGTTCGACGAACTGGCGCACGTCCTCCAGGTAGCGCGTCGAGCTCGGGATCGTGATTTTATACACGGACTGGGCCACGGTTCTTTCGGGTTGATCGCTTCGGGTGCGGCGTTTTCATCGGCGCCGGACTAGCCTTCGGCCCCCTCTTCTTTTTCTTTCCGAAAGCGGGCGAGCGCCTCTTCCTCGGTCTCCACGATGTCGAAGAGCATCGGGAAGCCGAGCAGGTCGAAGACGTTGTACACCTTCGGCTGGAGCGCGGCGATCTTGATGTCGCCCCCCTCCTCGCGCAGTTCCTCGATGTAGGCCATGAAGACCCCGAGGCCGGCGCTCGATATGTACATCAACCCCTCCCCGTTGACCACGATCTTGCAGTGGTTTTCGCTCTGACAGCGTTGAATGGCGGCCTCGAGCTCGGAGGCGGTGTGCGCGTCGAGTTCGCCCTTGAGATCGAGCACCTGAACGTCGCCGTTCTTTCGAAATCCTACGGAAAAATTGCTCATGGGGAGACGATGTTTTATTTCTTGAACGTGGGAGGAGGATCCACCGCCGTCGGGGAGGGCTCCGGGCCCTCCAGGGCGAGGGGGACGGCGGCGGGCAAGGATTGCGGAAGGCTTTCCACGGCGGCGGCTTTGCCCATTTCGATGCCGTGCCATTTCAGCACGACGAGCGTCATGTCGTCGTCGTATTCTTTGCTGCCCATGAACGTGTGCAAG
>Ga0256841_1002004_pt1 | contig 16748 bp, 12 predicted proteins | sample 356308metaG_FD_185971 | JGI IMG/M metagenome (GOLD analysis project Ga0256841, IMG submission 185971) | Hydrothermal vent microbial communities from Mid Atlantic Ridge, Atlantic Ocean - 356-308 | ecosystem: Environmental > Aquatic > Marine > Hydrothermal vents | place: Atlantic Ocean: Mid... | reverse complement strand
AATCCAATATAGTTTATTAACAAACCGCTAACCAAAGGAAAAAACGCAACGGTAATATTTAACGAACCTTTTATTCCCTGATACATTGCACGGTTAGTTTCGTTTGTTATTTCAAGGAACATTCCTTCGTAGGCAATCTTAAACGCACTCATTGCAGTTCCGGCAATAAAAAAGATACCGCCTAAAAAATAAATACTATTGCTTTTGGCTGCCAGCAATGCTAATAACGGTAAAAATATTTCAATACCGATGGCGGATTTTATAACGCCTTTGAATGAATATTTTTTTACAACTTTATGCCATAAAAAATTAGATATAATCATTCCGAAGATTTGGAATAAAAGAAAATTTCCGATTGACGATTTGGTAAGTTCAAAATTGTTTTTTGCCAGCACAACAAAAAAAGGAATAAGCGTTAACGGCAATTGTACAAAGTTAATCAAGAAAATAAAATTTCTAAAACGTACATCCTCCCGCAAAAGTTTTGGAATAAATTTTAGTACTTGAAAAAACCCCCGTTCTTCTCTGAACTTTTCCGTAGGTTTTTCTTTTATAACTATAAATCCCATAGATGCTATAAATAAAAGAACGGAAGCAGCTGTAAACATGTAAATGTAATTGTTCGGATAAGGAAATCCTTTCAAGAATTGTCTAACTATCAAAGCGGAAATTAAAACACCAACGCTGCTTAAAAATTGGCGTACAACAAAAAATCTTTTACGTGTTTCTCCTTTAATACTTTTCCCGAGAATATCAGTATAAGAAATTCCGGCAAAAGCACCGCTAACCGAAAAGATAAACATCCAAACAAATACAAAAACAATTACCATTGCAGGAGTTAAAGATGTTGCTTTTGTTAAAGTCCAGACAGTTCCTAAAAATGCCCCTACTCTTAAATATATTCCAAGTAAAAGAAATTTCTTTTTATATTTTTTTTGACTTAAAAACCCGGCAAATGCAAGTTGTGAAACAATTGGAACCCCAACGGTTATTGCGGTTAAAATTCCAATTTCAATTTGTGAACCGCCAACCAATATAATTAATCCCGGAAGCACAGTGTTTCTTTCTGCAAAAGTTTGTGCAAGTGCCAGCCAGAAAGCATGCCAAATAAAGGCAATAAAATTTCTTTTTTCTTCTTTTGGAATATTCATAAATAAAAATAACGCAGACCTGTTGTCTGCGAGTTTGTTAAAAATTATATTTTCAAAATTTTAATTAAAACAAATAACCAAGTTGCAATTTTAATGTTAAAAAATTATCCGGAGCTTCGTCAATTGCATTGTTAACAATAGTATAACTTGAAATTAGTCCGAGATTGATATTAGAATTAAAATTATATTTTACACCCGCATTTATTTTTTGTGAAAATGAGAAATTCAAATCAATATCAGTTGAAAGATCAAGTTCGGATATTTTATTGAATAATGTTTTGGCAATAAATTTATCGGAAACCGCGGGAGCAAAAATTTGCAACCCAAGTCCGCCGCCGATAACAAAATCCAATTTCTCAATTGAGTAAGGAATATAATTAAAAGAAATCATAGCTCCTAATCTTGCCCAAGGAACGTTATAGTTTGATGTTTTTTTATAAAAAGGATCCGTAAGTTTAGGAACATTCCTTGTGTAATCAACATTATATTCAAGATAATTGAAATCACCTTCAAAAATAATAGAATAATTTTCATTGGAATTATATCCCAAACTAATCCCGAATGCAATCGGATTTTCAAATCCTGTTCTTTCCAAAGTTGCTTCCGTTAAATCTTGTAGATTAAACCCTGTCGATAAATCTGGAATTGTATAAAAATCTTTACCTGCCGAAATTCCAATTTCAAAAGATTGAGCGGAAACGGAAATAGTTAAAGTTAAAAGTATAAATAATAGTGTTAAAAGTTTTTTCATTTATAACTCCTTGCAAGTATTATAAGCACTTTGTATTGCCGTAACAGCATCACCAACTTGATTTGCATCGCCGACAAAATAAACATCCATTTTCCCCTTTAGGTTTTCACCAAAGCGGCGTACCGGTTTCATGCCTGTTGCCAAAACAATAACGTCAATATTTTCAAAAGATATTTTTTCGTTTCCTTCAAGTTTTTCGGCAATCACTGTTGAGCCTTTAACCGAAACAACTTTTGTTCCCGTTAAAATTTCCACATTATTTTTTTTCAATTTCATTAAATTAAGTTTTCGCGTTATCATTTCCATATCGCGTGCTATATCATCCAAAAGTTCTACAATTGTAACTTTGTTTTTATAATCAATTAAAGTATTTGCTATTTCAACTCCAATTAAACCGCCGCCAATTACAAGTATGTTTTTTCCTTTCGGAATGTTTTCCTTTTCAAGAATTTCCGCCCAACGAAAATTGTTAAGTCCGTTAATTGAAGGAACAAAAGGTTCCGAACCTGTTGCAACAATGGCCGCATCAAATTTACCAATTATATCTTCTTCTTTGATTTCTTTTTGAATTACATTAATATTTTTTAATTCGTTCAAATAATAATCTATTTGTTTTTTAAGCGATTCTTTTTGCGATGGCATTGGAGCATAGTTAAATTGACCGCCTAATTTATTCTTTTCAAACAATGTTACTTTGTGTCCGCGTTTATTTAATGTGTATGCGGCTTCCATTCCGGATAAACCTCCGCCGATAACTGCAAAGTTTTTTTGGTTTTCCGATTTTGTAAATATTTCAAGTTCTTTCCCAACCAAAGGATTAATTTCACATTGCAAACCTTTCCCTATTTTAATTCTACCCAAACAGCCGGTTAAACAAGCCGAGCAAGGTCTGTAGTTCTCATTTTTGTTTCTTAAATATTTTCCGGCAAAATCCGGGTCTGCAATTAAAGCTCTTCCCAAAGCAACAAAATCGGCAAGGTTTTCATTTTTGATTTTATCTATATCATTAAATTCATTTATTTGTCCTACTGTTATTACCGGAACTTTAACCGCTTCTTTAATTTTACCAGCCATTTCCCAGTTTTTACCTTTAGGTATAAAATGATGTTGATAGTACCAAGGCGGCGTAAGGCAAGCACTTCCGGCGGTTACATGAATTGCATCCACTCCTTCTTTTTCCAATCGTTTAGCCAATCGGATTGCATCATCAATATTCATTCCTTGCGGATGCATTTCGTCTCCGCTTATTCTGGCAATTACCGGCAGACTTGTTTTCTCTTTAATTTCCTTTAGAATTTCCAAACCGAAAAGTATTCTGTTTTCAAAACTACCGCCATAAATATCATTTCTTTTATTCGATTCGGGAGACAAAAATTGAGCAATTAAATATCCCAGTCCGAATTGAATTTCCAAAGCATCGTAACCGGCTTTTTCCGCTCTTACCGCAGTGTTAACATATTTTTGCTGAATTTCTTTTATACCTTCCAAACATAAAGCTTTCGGCTGTTTGGGATGATTAGGACATTGAACATCGGAAGCGGAGTAAAAAACATTATCCGGAATTTTAGGGTTTGCCATTCTACCCGGATGATTTAAATGTGCAATTGCTTTTGCACCTTTATTTTTAACTGCGGAAACAAGTTTTTTATGTCCTTCTATTTGTTCCTCTTTATCAAATCCTATTTGCGTAGGCAATTCTCTTACATGTTTATCAAGATAAAAAGGCTCGAATATAATTGCCGCAACATCATTTGCTCGTCTTTCCCAAAAGGCAATGTGTCTATCGGTAATTTCTCCGTTGCCGCTGTTATAACCGGTTTTAACCGGAGCCATAATAATATTGTTCCTAAGTTCAATGCTTCCTAATTTCATTTTAACCTCAATTCAAATTATATATAATTTAAGATGATATTTCGGTAACTATATAAAAATCATAAAAATTATTTATGTAAATTTAAGTAATAAAATAGTTTTATATCATAAAAGAACAGGTTAAAAGTATATGTTGATAATGATTGGAACAGACGGAACGGAATTAACAAGCAAGGTTGCAAAACGTTTCGGACATGCACGTTATTATATCAAGTACAACGAAAACGCCAATATTATTGAAGTAATTGATAATCCGGAACATGATGAAAAACATCAGGTTTTAATTGATGCAATAAACAATGGGGTTAATGTTTTTATTGTTGGCAATATTGGCCCGCATGCGTTTTCAATTTTGAACCGAGAAGGTGTTAAAATTTATTTAGCAAGAAATATCTCTTCAAAAGAAGCGCTTGAAAAGTTAAGAAATAATGAGCTGGAATTATTAACGGAACCTACCGTAAAAAAAAGTATGCACAAACATTAAAGAAAATCAATTATTAAAAACGTTAATTTTAACGGAAGACAAAACCTCATAATTTCTATTATCAAAAAGCGGTAAATTAATTGAGAAGAATTTTGCTATTAAATCTGCTGTAATAAATCGATAGTGTTTTATAACTCATTCCAACCCTTCCTTTGCAAAAAGGGATGGAATTTTTAATTTCTCCTTTTGATGAAAAGGAAATGTGGTTGAGTTCGGTTAACAAAGGTTTTAAAGAAGTTAACCTTGATGTAAACTTTGTCCAAAATTCGAAATATCAAGAACCGTTACTTCAAGATAGTGCTTTTTAATAAATTAGAAAAAATAAATATGATTAAATACTTTAATACTGAAAACGAAATAAGAATCAAGGCAATCACGACAAAACAAATGATTGAAGTTGATAGAATTGCAACTGAAGAAACCGGACCGAATTTATTTCAGATGATGGAAAATGCAGGAAGGAATCTTGCCTTATCTGCAATTGATATGCTTGGGAACAATTGGCAGAATGCAAACATTGTTGTGCTTTCCGGAACAGGCGGAAACGGTGGTGGTGGAATTTGTTGTGCAAGACATTTGGCAAATAGAAATCTTAATGTTACACTTTGTATTACAGATAAAAACAAACTTGGAGAAGTTTCATTTTACCAAAGAAAAATTTTTAATGTAACCCCAGGAATTGAAATTGAACCAGAAGATTTGGAAAAACTAAAACCGGATTTAATTATTGATGCAATTATCGGTTACAGTTTGAAATCCGCTCCAAGAGGTAATGCGTTGAAAATGATAAATTGGGCAAATAAGCAAAACACCAAAATACTTTCGCTTGATGTTCCCTCCGGAGTTGATTCTACAAGCGGAAAAACTTATGGTGCATTTATAAAAGCAAATCGCACATTAACATTAGCATTACCTAAAACAGGATTGTTGCCGGAGCATACTGGCAAATTGTTTCTTGCCGATTTGGGAATACCTGAAATGGTTTATAAAAAACTTGGTGTTAAGCATGTAAATCCGTTTCAAAAAAAATATATTGTAGAATTATTTGTTGTGTAATTAGATTATACTTTGCATAGAAACCCCTTTTCTTTTTACATAGAAGATGCTTAAGTTTAAGGTATCAATTCAATTTAATTAAAAATGAATAAACTTTACATTTTAATACTTGGGGCCGGTAAAGGTGGAGTATCCATACTTAAACTCTTTCATTCCGTTAAAAATGTGAAAATAGTTGCAGTCATAGATACAAACCGTAAAGCACCCGGTATAGAATTGGCACAAAAGCTTAAAATACCTGTTGGCACAACATGGAAAAAGTTTTCCCGTAACACAAGGTTGGATATAATAATTAATGTTACGGGTGATAAAAATGTTCAGCTTGATTTAGAAAAAAATAGAGCTCAGCATACGGAAATAATAAACGGAAACAGTGCCCAACTTATATGGAAACTTATCCATGAATATCAAATTATGGGTAAATATAAGGAAAGATACCTTTCAACAAAACGCGAGCTTGAAAAGTTTACGGAAGATTCTAATTTTATAATCGGTAAATCCCTTCAAATGCAAGAAATTAAAGAGTTGATTGCCAAAGTTGCGCCAACACCTACAACGGTTCTTTTACGAGGTGAAACCGGAACCGGAAAAGAAATGATAGCCAGGGCACTTTATAAGTCAAGTCATCTTAACGATAAACCGTTGGTTACATTAAATTGTACCGCCTTAACTCCTTCTTTAATGGAAAGCGAATTATTCGGCTATAAAAAGGGATCGTTTACAGGTGCAGAAACCGATCGAACAGGGTTATTATTAGAGGCACACGGCGGCACAATATTTCTTGATGAAATCGGTGATATGAATCTGGAATTGCAAGCAAAATTACTTAGATTTTTACAAACCGGTGAAATCAGACCTGTCGGTTCATCTAAAATAAAATATGTTAAAGTAAGAATTATTGCCGCAACAAACAGAGATATTGAAACAGCTATCAATAGTGGAAAATTTCGCAAAGATCTTTTTTACAGATTTAATACTTTCACAATCAATTTGCCTCCGTTAAGAGAAAGAAAGGAAGATATCCCGTATTTAGCGAAATATTTTTTAAAACTTGCCGAAGTTAAACTAAACAAACATGTTAAAGATATTTCCAATTCAGCAATGCAAATATTGATTAGATACAATTGGCCTGGCAATATTCGGGAATTAAAAAATGTTTTGGAAAGAGCCGTTATACTATGTAATTCGGATACAATTATGCCAAGTCACTTATCTTTAATAATGAAATCAGCTAATAAAACTTCCGCCGGATCTTATGTTTTAAGTACCTCGAATATAAAAACTAAAAACAATATTGATAAAAAAACAATTTTAAGATATATCAAAGAATCAAACGGAAACATTAGCGCAGCTTCGCGAATTTCCGGAATTCCGAGACGTACTTTTTACAGATGGATGGAAAGATATGGAATTAAAAGAAAAACCGACACCAAATAAACTAATTTTTTCCCATATATAAACCATAATTGTGTCAAATATTTTTTATAGTGTGCCACAACTACTATAAATGACACATTAACGCAATGGTAATAGAAGCAATAAACATTCTAACCCTTTGAAAACAAACAAGATAAAAAAAATCTCACTCATTTTATAAAGTTGGCATAAGGTTTGCTCTATTCAAATAAATGTAAAAATAAAGAGCAAATCAATGAGCAATGAAAAAGAGAAATTGGACTATAAAGCAATTTCCGTTATAAAAAGCCTAATACTCGACGGAACAAGAAAAGCAAATTCAGGACATCCCGGTGGTGCAATGTCATCAACGGATTTTGTTTATATTCTTTTTAAGGACTATCTTAAATTCAGTCCTGAAAATCCCAAATGGTTTAACAGGGACCGTTTCATTTTATCTGCGGGACATGAATCAATGTTGCTATATTCAATACTTACGATGATTGGTTATCTAACAGTTGATGATTTAAAAAATTTTCGTCAATTCGGAAGTCTTACCCCAGGTCATCCCGAAGTTGATTTAACACCCGGCGTTGAAGCAACAACCGGTCCGTTAGGACAAGGAATTTCTATGGGAGTTGGAATGGCTATAGCGGAAATAATGCTACAAAAAATGCTTGGAAAAGAAATTGTAAATCATTTTACCTATGTTCTTGTTGGTGACGGTGATTTGCAAGAGCCAGTTGCACTTGGTGCTTCGGCCATTGCAGGTCATTTAGGCTTGGGTAATTTAATTGTATATTACGACAAAAACGATATTCAAATATCCGGAAAAACTTCACGTGCCGATAGTACGAATATCGAAACGGTATTCAAAGGTTTGGGCTGGCATATTATAAATATTAACGGACATAACCATAACGAGATTAAAGATGCAATTTTATTGGCACAAAGTAAAAAAGAAAAACCGACGCTAATAATTGGAAAAACAATTATGGCACATGGACTTGCAACAAAAGAAGGCAATACCGAAACACATGGAGCACCATTACCTCCCGAAGAAATTTCTGCTACAAAAGAAAAATTCGGATTGCCGGCAAATAAATTTTTCCAATTACCGGATGATATTATTAATCATTTTAGAAAAAGATTTCCAAAATTGATTAAAGCTCAAAAAGAATGGAATGAATTATTAAAAACAAAACTGAATTCAGATAATAAATTTAACAGGTTTTGGGAACTTGTAATCAATAAGAAACTTCCGGCAAACTTAAAACTGTCTGAATTTTCGTACAAAGAAAAAATGGCAACGCGTGCCGCTTTTGGGAAAGTTTTGGATGATTTAGCCGATCAGCTTCCAAATTTTGTTGGTGGTTCAGCCGATCTTGAACCTTCTAATTCTACAAAAGCATTTGCACAAAAAGTTGGTGATTTTAATAAACTAAATCACTCCGGAAGAAATATCGCTTTTGGTGTAAGAGAATTTCCAATGGGAGCTATACTAAACGGAATGGCTTTACATGGTGGAATACGGCCTTATGGAGCAACATTCTTTGTGTTCTCTGATTATGAAAGACCTGCTCTTAGACTTTCCGCAATGCAAAAATTACCCGTACTTCATGTCTTTACACATGATTCGTTCTATGTTGGTGAAGACGGACCAACACATCAGCCGGTTGAGCATCTTGCGGCATTGCGTTCTATTCCTAACTTATTGGTTGTCCGCCCTGCAGATGCAACAGAAACTACAACGGCAATGATGCTTGCACTTGAACAAAAACAAAGACCAACTGCTTTAATTCTTACTCGGCAAACTTTGCCGGTTATTGATAGAACAAAATATCCTTCTGCTGATAACTTAAAATACGGAGCATACATAATAAAAGGGAATGAAGATGAAACCCCTGATATTATTATAATTGCAACCGGTTCGGAAGTTCATCTTGCTTTGGAAACAGCAGAACAATTTCCAAATTATAGAATCCGTGTTGTTAATATGCCTTCAATGGAATTGTTTGAAGAACAAAGTGAAGAATATAAAAATAAAATTTTACCTCCCGAAGTTACATTACGTTTAATTATTGAAGCAGGCACAACTTTTGGCTGGCACAAGTATGCCGGTTCCAAAGGAATTATTCTCGGAATAGATCATTACGGTAATTCCGCTCCGGCACAAGTCCTTCAAAAAATGTATGGTTTTACAGTTGAGAACATAATAAAAACAATTGAAGATAAATTGTTGAAACAATAAAAAATTCATTTATCGGAGGAATAAATGCCTTTAACAACACCAAAAAAAATGTTTGAAAATGCCTATAAAGGTAAATATGCTATTGGTGCATTTAATGTTAATAATATGGAAATCATACAAGGAATAATGGAAGCTGCTCAAACAGAAAATTCACCGGTAATATTACAAGTTTCTGCCGGTGCACGTAAATATGCAAAACATAATTATATAGTAAAAATGGTAGAAGCGGCAACACAAAATTGTGCAGTACCGGTTGTTTTACACTTGGATCATGGAGCTGATTTTGAAATATGCAAGGATGTTATAGATAACGGTTTTACTTCCGTGATGATAGACGGATCGCATTATCAGTTTGAAAAAAATATTGAATTAACAAAATCTGTTGTTGATTACGCGCATGAACGCGGAGTTTGGGTTGAAGCCGAACTTGGACAATTAGCAGGAATTGAAGATGAAGTGGTTGGAAAGGAAAATGTTTTTACGGATCCCGACGAAGCGGTAGAATTTGTGGAAAGAACCGGTTGTGATTCTTTGGCAGTCGCAATCGGAACAAGTCACGGAGCTTACAAATTTAAAAATGAACCAGAATTGAATTTCGAATTGCTGGAAAAAATAACGAAAAATCTTCCTAATTTTCCTCTGGTTCTGCATGGTGCATCATCGGTACCTGAGGAATTTATTGAAATGGCAAATACTTACGGCGGACAAATAAAAGGAGCCAAAGGCGTTCCTGAATTTATGTTAAGAAAAGCCGCCAAACTTGGTGTTTGCAAAATAAATATAGATACGGATATACGTTTGGCAATTACAGCTACTCTCCGTAAAATGCTTTACGATTATAGGTCTGAATTTGATCCGCGTAAATTTTTTGGTGCGGCTCGACAAGCCGTAAAAGATATGGTAAGTCATAAAATGAGATTCGTTCTTGGTAGTTCATATAAAATGTAAATTTTGAGAATAATAAATAGTACTATTTTAAAGATTGCTCCGATAATACATATTATCTACCTATTAAAACTTAAAAGAACAAGTAAATGAAAATAGTGTGGATTATATTCACATTAATGTTATGAACGGAGACTTTATGCAGAATGCTTAAATACGGATAAAGAAATTAATGAATTACAGATGTTCCTTCGTATATTCATTTATTAATTTCTAATCAGGAGCCATAAACGAAAGAATAGGTAAATGTAATTAAAATTATAAACGAAATAAGAGAAATTGGAGTAGAATAAAACAAATTTAAAAGAGAGGAAAAATGAGCAAAGAAGCACCGCAAAGAAATTTAGCATTGGATTTAGTCAGAGTTACAGAATCTGCGGCATTAGCTGCATCACGGTGGTTGGGAAGGGGTGATAAAGAAGCTGGAGACGGAGCTGCGGTTGATGCAATGAGATTAAGTTTCAACTCAATTGATATTGATGGAAAAGTAGTTATTGGTGAAGGAGAAAAAGATGAAGCTCCGATGCTATATAACGGAGAAGAGGTTGGAACTAAAAACGGACCGGCAATGGACGTTGCCGTTGATCCCGTTGAAGGTACACGCCTTCTTGCTTACGGACGGCCGAATGCAATTGCAGTTATATCCCTAACACCGCGCGGAGCAATGTATAATCCGGGTCCTTCTTTTTATATGCAAAAACTTGTTGTACCTCCGGAAGCAAAAGATGTTGTTGATATAAATGCACCGGTAGAAGACAATCTAAAAAATACTGCTAAAGCATTAGGTAAAGATGTAGATGATTTGGTAGTGTTCTGTCTTGAAAAAGAACGTCATAAAAAATTAATTTCGGATATTAGAAAAACAGGTGCAAGAATTCAGCTAAATACCGATGGAGATGTTGTGGGAGCTTTAATGGCAACTTCACCGGAATCAAACATTGATATAATGATTGGAACCGGCGGAACACCTGAAGCTATTCTTGCGGCAACTGCAATTAAAATAATCGGAGGAGAAATATTTACCAAATTCGACCCGCAATCGGAAGAAGAAAAAAAAGCTATGATAGAAACCGGATATAATTTGAATTCCGTTTTAAGCGTTAATGATTTGGTTAAAAGCGATGATATATTTTTTGCTGCCACAGGTATTTCGGGCGGTTCGTTTTTAAGAGGTGTTAAGTTTACAGGCAAAGGTGCTGTTACGCACTCACTTGTTATGCGTGGGAAAACCGGTACTATAAGATATATCGAATCACATCATTCGTTTGAAAAACTTATGAAAATTAGTGCAATTAAATATGATTAATATAAAACATTTATTATAAAATAATTAAAGAAAGGAACTATTATGGATCAATCCGGCAGGTATGCAAATCTGAATCTGAAAGAAGAGCAATTAATTAAAGATGGAAATCATGTTTTGGTTTATTACAAAATGAAACCCAGCGAAACGCATTATACTAATCCGAAATCGTTAAAAGATTATTTGGTGGCTGCATCTCATTTCGCTGCGGAATCATCAACCGGAACCAATGTGGAAGTAAGCACCACGGATGATTTCACTAAAAGCATTGATGCAATTGTTTATGATGTTAATCCTGAAACAGAAGAAATGCGTATTGCTTATCCAATTGAATTATTCGACAGGAATATTACCGATGGAAGAGCAATGATTGTTTCGTTTTTGACTTTAACTATTGGCAACAATCAAGGTATGGGAGACATTGCTTATGCAAAAATGTTTGATTTTTATATTCCTCCCAAATACTTGGCTTTGTTTGATGGTCCTTCCAAAGGAATTGCGGATTTATGGAGAACATTAGGTCGTCCGGTAAAAAATGGCGGATTTATAGTTGGTACAATCATAAAACCAAAACTTGGTTTACAACCGAAACCTTTTGCTGATGCTGCTTACGAATTTTGGCTCGAAGGTGATTTTATAAAAAACGATGAACCTCAAGGAAATCAAGTATTCGCTCCAATGAAAAAAACCATTCCGTTGGTAGCCGACGCAATGAAACGCGCCCAGGATAAAACCGGTAGAGCAAAATTATTTTCTGCAAATATTACAGCGGATGACCCGTTCGAAATAATTGCACGCGGAGAATATATACTTGAAGAATTCGGTGAGTTTGCAAGTCACGTTGCATTCTTAATTGACGGTTATGTCGGAGGTCCCGCCGCTATTACAACAGCAAGGAGGTATTTCCAAAATCAATTTTTGCATTATCATCGTGCCGGCCATGGTGCTGTTACTTCCCCTTCTTCAAATAGAGGATATTCCGCTTTTGTTCTGGCAAAGATGGCAAGATTACAAGGAGCATCCGGAATTCACGTTGGCACAATGAGCTACGGAAAAATGGAGGGAGACAAAGACGATAAAAAAATTGCTTTTATGATTGAAAACGATGTTGCCGAAGGTGTGGTTTATAAACAAGATTGGCTTGGTATGAAACCGACTACACCTATTATTTCGGGCGGAATGAATGCATTAAGAGTGGGAGGATTTTTTGAAAATTTAGGACATTCCAACGTTATAATGACTGCAGGCGGTGGTTCGTACGGACATATTGACGGCCCGGCTGAAGGTGCTAAGTCTTTAAGACAAGCCGAACAATGTTGGAAAGAAAAAACAGATGTTTTTGAGTTTGCAAAAGAACATAAACAATTTGCAAGGGCATTTGTTTCTTTCCCTAATGATGCCGATAAAATTTATCCCGGTTGGAAAGAAAAATTAAAAGAGTTTTTAGATTAAAAAATTTAAATCATAAAACAAGAAAAATTTTTTTGCTGTTTTGTGTAATTATTCTTAAAATTTTCGAGGTAAAAATGAGAAGGAAAAAATATCCTATTGTTGCAATAACCGGTTCTTCGGGGGCGGGAACCAGTACGGTTAAAACTGCTTTCGAACATATTATGCTGCGCGAAAACATTAAAGCCGTTTTTATTGAAGGTGATAGTTTTCATAAATACGATAGATTTGAGATGAAAAAAAAAGTTAACGAATACAAAAAGAAAGGCGGATACCTTAGTCATTACAGTAAAGAAGCTAATTTATTTGAAGACCTTGCAGAGCTTTTTAAAACATTCAAATTTACCGGTAAAGGTAAAAGAAGATATTATTTACATTCGGAAGAAGAAACCGAGAAATGGGAAGGGCTAAAACCGGGGCAATTTACTCCTTGGGAAGAAATTTCCGGTGATTATGATATGTTGTTTTACGAAGGACTGCATGGCGGCGTTGAAGAAGTTGCTCCGTATGTAGATTTACTCATAGGTGTTGTTCCGATAATTAATCTTGAATGGATTCAGAAAATTCACAGAGATAGAACTGCACGAGGCTATTCCACCGAAGCAATAGTTCAAGCCATTAAAGCCAGAATGGACGATTATGTCGATTATATTACACCTCAATTTTCCAGAACAGATATTAATTTCCAACGTGTGCCGATGGTTGATACTTCAAATCCGTTTATTGCAAGAGATGTGCCAACAGCAGATGAAAGTCTTGTAGTAATTAGAATGAAAAAAGAAATAATAAAAAAATACGATATTGATCTTACATACTTAAAAAATATGCTGGAAGGATCTTTTATATCAAGAAGAAATACTATTGTTGTTCCGGGCCCCAAAATGGGTTTGGCAATGGAAATTATAGTTACACCTATAATTCAACATTTAATAAAAACAAGCGAACTTTAATTGAGAAAATTAAAACTTATAATTTTTGATGTTGACGGTACCATTGCCGATACCGAACGATACGGACATTTGCCTGCGTGTAACGATGCAATGAAGTTAATAGGATTAAACTTAAATTGGTCTTGGAATAAATTCAAATCTATGCTTGATATTCCTGGAACTTCAAACAGATTAAGAAAAGAATTATCCCAAAGAAATTTTTCCAATATAAAAATTGAAAACTATGTTAGGAAGTTTGAACCCCTAAAAAAGAAACTTTATGTTGAAAAATATCTGCAGCGAATAAATTTGAGAAAAGGTGTAAAAGAATTAATTAACGAAGCAATAAAAAGCAAAATAAAACTTGCTATAGTTTCAACATCCTACGAAACTCAGATTAAAGCACTGCTTAATGCCAAATTACCGGATGAACAAAATTATTTTGAAGTTATATTGGGAAAAGAATCCGGCAAGAAAGTTGATAACAATGGTTATCTTCATAAAAAATGTTTGCAGTTAACAAACTGTAAAGCGGAAGAATCTTTGGTTATTGAAGATTCGAACGACGGATTGAAAGCTGCGGTTTGTGCTAATATTTCCACTGCGGTTTTCTACAATGATTATACTTTTGGAAGCCCTTTTGAAAACGCCAAATTGGTTGCCAAAAGTTTAGAACATTTTAATCTATATTTAATAATGAAAATAATAGGTTTTAAAATTTGAGTAATATTAAATAATTTTCAAATCCAAAAAGATAAAGTTTACTTTGATATTACTGGAAAAAAATTTCTTAATAATATAAGAATTAATCATTACAATTTAACATACTATTTTTATAAGAATCCTATCTTCCGGATTTTTCGAAGCTCCGCTAATTTAATAAACAATCATGTTAAAATAACCGAGACCTTGCTTTCTTAAACTTTTGGAAAACGTTATACTTGCATAATTTGTAAATAAAGAATTATAAATATAATTTTTGTTAGTAATCTTGTTATAGAAAATTATTTAAGTTTTATTTTAGGGATTTCAAATATTATAGTTAATTTTATTGATAATGATATTTATATTTTAAGTTTATATGAATCCCAAAACTATTCTAAAAACAACATTCGGTTACGATGAATTTCGTCCTCTGCAAGAAGAAATTATTAATACTATACTTGCAAAAAAAGATTCTGTAGTAATAATGCCAACCGGAGGAGGCAAATCCCTTTGCTTTCAAATTCCCGCACTTATTTTTAACGGACTTACAATTGTTATTTCACCACTTATATCATTGATGAAAGATCAAGTTCAGCAATTAACCGAGCTTGGAATAGAAGCGGTTTTTTTAAACAGTTCACTTTCCGCAGAAGATTATAAAATCAATGAAGAGTTAATTCGCAATAAAAAAGCAAAGTTGCTTTATGTTGCGCCCGAAACTCTTACGATGGAAAAAACTTTAAACTTACTTTCCCAAGTTAAAGTTGATTGTATTACGGTTGACGAAGCACATTGTATTTCGGAATGGGGACATGATTTCCGACCGGAGTACAGACAAATTGCAGATATTAGTAAAAACTTTGATGATGCTGTTATTGCTGCGTTTACCGCAACTGCAACTCCGCAAGTTCAAACGGATATTGCAAAAAACCTAAAACTATCCAATCCTAAAAAATTTGTTGCAAGTTTTAATCGTAAAAATTTGTATTTGCAAATTTCACCCAAAACCGATCCTTTGGCACAAACAATAAAATTCTTGGAAAAATATCCCAACCAATCCGGAATAATTTATTGTTTTTCGCGCCGACAAGTTGATGAGCTTTATGAAGAACTTCATTACAGAAAATATTCCGTTCGTCCTTATCATGCGGGACTTTCCGATGCGGAACGGAAAAAACATCAAGAAGAATTTATTAAAGATGATGTACAAATTATTGTTGCTACAATTGCTTTCGGTATGGGAATTAACAAACCGAATGTTCGCTTTGTAATTCATTACGATTTGCCGAAAAATATTGAATCGTATTATCAGGAAATAGGACGTGCAGGAAGAGACGGACTTAAAGCACATTGCTTGCTGCTTTTCGGTTATGGAGATATTAGTAAAATAAATTATTTTATAGATCAGAAGGAAGAAAAAGAACGCCGCATTGCCAAAATGCACCTTGATGCTTTAATCAGATATGCCGAATCGTATAATTGCCGGCGTGTTCCGCTGTTAAGTTATTTCGGAGAAAACCACACCGAAGAAAATTGCGGAATGTGCGATAACTGTAATAAAGAAGAAAAAGATTTGATGGATGTTACAATTGAAGCACAAAAATTTCTTTCATGTATTAAACGCACGGGAGAAATATTCGGAGCTATGCACATTGTGGATGTTCTACGCGGTTCCAGAGCTCAAAAAGTAATTGCGAAAAATCATCATTTACTTTCTACTTACGGAATAGGGAAAGACAGAAGTAAAGAACAATGGTTAAGTTTGTCGCGTCAATTTATTCAACAAAATATTATAGAAAAAGATTTTGAATACGGAAGTTTGAAAGTTACATCTCTCGGTCGTGATGTGCTGAAAGGAAACTTAAAAGTTAAAGGAAAATTAATAGCAAGTGAATTTAAGTATAAAACTCAAAAAGATACTTCACTGGATTATGATAATGAATTGTTTGTTTTGTTAAAATTTAAAAGAAAAGAAATTGCAGATAAAACGCATCTGCCGCCTTATGTAATATTTCCCGATAAAACCTTAATGGAAATGGCAACATACTTTCCGCAAACAGAAGATGCGCTAAGCAGAATTTATGGAATAGGTTCAAGAAAATTAAGCAGATACGGTTATACGTTTTTAGAAGTAATTAAAAAATATTCCGAAAAAAATAATATAGAAGAAAGACTTACTTCATTTCGAAAGAGAAAAAGTTCCGCCATTGTAAAAAAGAAACGTTTTGAAGAAATTGGTGAAGCATATAAACGGGGCACAACATTTAATGAATTGCTTGAACAATTTGCCATTCAACAAAATACGGTTATAAGTCATTTAACAACTTATGTAAGAGAAGGCAATAAAATAAATACGAATATGTTATTTGAATTGATTGAAGCGGACGAAGAAAAGCAGCAAGAAATTTTTGAATTGTTTGAAGAGTATGGAGCTAACTACTTAAAACCGGTTTACGA